>OBYY01000099.1_pt1 | contig 16101 bp, 7 predicted proteins | sample 1476821 | NCBI WGS metagenome assembly OBYY01 (sample SAMEA2580218, study PRJEB22360) | human gut metagenome | biome: human gut; feature: human-associated habitat; material: faeces | place: Denmark | collected 2008/2010
ATATTAGGATTCTTAATATATTCTTCTGGTTGTGCCCCTTTGAAGACCTTACTGATGAACGGACCTTCCAAATGAACGCCTTGAATAATGCGATTGCGTTCCGCTGCCTGTTTAACCCCACGCATCGCCTTATCAATGTTTTCAGTCGATTGCGTCATGGTGGTGGCAAAAAGGGTGGTAACCCCTTCATGAGTCATCATTTTAGTTGCCATTTGATCGATTTGATCAGCATCGCCATCCATGGCATCAAACCCATAGCCGCCGTGTGCGTGAACGTCAATGAATCCCGGTATCAACGTTTTGCCTTGGACGTCAACGACCTGTTCGCCAGCCTGTGCTTGATAATCAAACATATCGCCGACTGCCAAAATCTTGTCATCAAAGCGGATGTACCCGTCTTCAATCCGTTCTAATCCTGTATAAATCGTTGCGTGTTTCAATACCGTAACCGTCACAATACCACTCCTAATTATTTAAAGTCCCGAATATCACCAATTAGTATAACCGGTATAGACCAGACTTGCAAGTTAGCCAACCGGTCGTCCACCTTGATCAGCCGTGACGATCTTTGGCTATCGTTGCATCAACGCCTTTGACAACCGCAGTCATGAGTCCAGCCTCTTCCATTGCCAACAACCCGGCAACTGTGGTACCACCTGGACTGGACACTTGATCGATCAAATCAAAGGGCGATTGATCGCTGGCGAGAACATTCTTGGCGCTGCCCATCACCGCCTGAGCAGCGATAGCCGTTGCCTGATCCTTCTCTAGACCATATTTGACCCCCGCGCGTGCCAGGCTATCAATAAACAAATAGATAAACGCCGGAGATGAACCAGCTAAAGCGACAAACGTTGAAAACTGTTCGTCAGGCAAGGACATGGTCTTGCCTAAGACATTCAACAAATCCAAAAGGCCATCTAATTGACCAGCCACCGCATCGTTAGCCGCATAAGCAATCATCCCGGCATTAATTGCAACATTAACATTCGGCATAATCCGCAAAACCGGTTGATCGTGACTGCCTAATGCCTTCTCGAGTGTCGCCACGGAAACGCCGGTTAGCATCGAGACAACCGGAACATGCCGTTTTTTTAACGTTGATCCAATCGCTTGTAAAATCGGTTCGCCTAATTTTGGCGATACTGCCAGAAAAACGATATCTGCAGTCTCCGCAACTGCCTGATTACTGGCCAATGCTTTTGCACCGATTTTGGCGGCATATGGTTCATAATGAAGCGGCTGGCCGCCATGTAAGACAATATCTGTTGGTGCAATTGCCTTTTTGGCCAATAAACCGCTAATAATCGCCCGCGCCATATTACCGGCACCGATAAATCCAATTGTCATACTTATTCTCCTTTAGCCGTCTGCGGTTGTGCTTGGTGGGCGTCAAACCAATCCACAATTGCCTGCAGTCGTGCCATTCGCAAATTCGGCAACCCGCTGCGGGACAAATCGTGATTTGATTTCGGGAAACGCATGAACCTGGTTTCAACACCATGCAGTTTCAGGCCAATATAGAACTCTTCGCCTTGGCCGATGGGGCAGCGTTCATCATTTTCACTGTGCATCACAAGCGTCGGTGTTCTGGCATGATCAATGTGAGCTAATGGTGAAAAATCCCAAAGCCCTTGCACATCTGACAAATCGCCAGTCCACTTTCCTTCTAGTTCCCACGGTGTAAAGTAATAGCCGATGTCACTCGTACCATACATACTCAGCCAATTGGAAATCGAACGTTGCGTCACTGCGGCTTTAAAGCGCTGCGTATGGGTTACGATCCAATTGGTCATAAACCCGCCATAGGAACCGCCAGTCACAAATAAACGCTCTGGGTCAATCGTGGTGTCCAGTTTTAACGCTTCATCAACCGCAGCCAGACAATCTTCATAATCGCCTTGCCCGTAATGCTTAATCACCGCTGCCGTAAACGCCTCGCCGTAACCTAACCCTCCACGCGGATTCGGACAAATCACGCCATAGCCCTCTGCTGCCAAATATTGCATTTCATGGAAAAAAGTATAGCCATATCCGACTGCCGGGCCGCCATGGACATACAAAATTGCCGGATGCGAGGATGACGCCTGTTGCGGTGGAAAATACCAGCCTTCAATCTCAAAACCGTCTCGTTGAAAATTAAACGTTTGCGGGGTAACTAAATCCAAGTTTCGCGTTATCCGGCGATTCGGGTCATACAAAACCTGCTCTTCTTCCGATGCCAAATCAAAATAAACCAGCCGACTCGGAATGGTCATCGTACTCTCAGTGAAAACCACCCCACGATGATCAGGTGTTAATGCAAAGTCCGTCACATGACGCCGACCATCAATCAAAGGCGTCAACCGCTCGTCAGGCCCGCCAGCATACAGACTCATTTTGCCATGATCGAAACCACGAGCCAGATAATAATCTGCCGTCACAAAATCGGCCACTTTACCGGACAGATCCTGCTGAAAATCACTGTTAACATAACCGGGAATGTCAAAGTCTACATCATCGGCAACGTCTTGCAATTCATGGCTGGTTAAATCATAGTGCCACAGATGATCCTGGGAGACATTTGGCAAATGATTATCCGAACCCACCAACAGCAGCTGCTGCCCATCAGCTGAAAACGCCTCCGGAGACAGTGCCGCTTGCGGTAAATGCTCATTGACCATGGTGACTTTTTGACTCGTCAGATCGAACAAATAAGTCGCCTGACTAAAATCATTCGGATCATCTGGTAACCGCTCGGCTGCAAAAGCAATTTTTTGTCCATCAGGTGAAATTGCTCCCAGGTCAAAATCATGTTGCCGTTTCATGATCAGGTGGCTGGTCTTTTGCCGCCGTTGCTGAATTCGCAGTTCATAAGTGACATTTTCCTTTAGCAAACCGACACCATTCAGCTTATACGGGGCTCGAGTGACCGTTACCGATTGCGGCTTTTTCGCGTCCGACTCGGATAATTGCGGTTTGGCGCCTACCGTTGTCTGCAGCAAGAGTGCCTTGCTGTCAGGTTGCCAGCCAAAATTGGTCACGCCTTCCTTTTCATTGGAAAACTGCTGCGCACCACCCCCGTCAATCCGCTGAAGGAAGACTTGCGTTGTTTTGTCAGCTGCTTGACTAAGAAAAGCCAGCCATTGCTGATCAGGACTGACTTGCGGATGACGATCGTGCTTCTGGTCAAACCCGTAAGTCGTTTTTTGGCCACGGCGATTGACCAAATAAATGCGTTGATAATAAGTATTATCTTCTTCTGAAATTCGATTCTCCTGAACAAAAAAACCGCGATTTGTTGCAATTGGATACGACAGCGATACCAATTTAAAAAGATCCGTTGCTGCAATTGCCATACACTCACACCCTTCTTTGTCATGCTTTAAGCGTAGCGGTTGGGCTATACCATGTCAATCAACTGGACCGCTGAATTTAAAAATGAATCAAATATTTAAAAATCATCGACAGGTATAGTTAGCAAAACAGCCGGCAAATGAGACAAAACGTCTCGCTTGCCGGCTGTCAGTTTCCGAAAATCAACTTTCTATGATGAGGTTTCCCTTTCATTCATAACTGCAACTTCTTGAGCTTAAGAACCTTGATCTCAACGCCTAATGTGACGCTTTCTTTTTGGTGAACCACAATCCTGAGAACAGACTCAACAAAGCGCCTAGGATCACCATCCACAGAGATTGTTGCTCCCCTGTTTTCGGAAGGTTGCCTTCTGATGAGGTGATAACTTTTGTTTTTGGTGCTGCAGGCGTCTCAGGTGCCTTAGTCGTTGGCAGAGGTGTTGCTTTGGTGACCTTTTGTCCCTTGCCGGCACGATGTTGGTCGTTAATTGCCTTAATGCCAGCTACTTTGGCTTGGTTCACCGCATCAGCGTTACCAGCTGCGTCAATCGCTTTCTTTGCTTTATCAGCTTCTGCGGCAACTGCTTGCTTTTGCGCTGCCTTTTCTGCATCAGTCAATGTTGGATCTTGATCAATTGCCTTGATGACTTTAGCAGCTTCTTCGTCAATTGCCTTTTTGGCCGCATCTTTTTGCGCCGCGATGGTTTGACCGGAGCGGTGCTGGGCATCAATTGCCTTGATACCAGCTGCTTTGGCCTGATCGACTGCATCGGCACCTTTTGCCGCATCAATGGCTTTTTTCGCTTTATCAGCTTCTGTTGCAACTGCTTGCTTTTGCGCCGCTTTTTCTGCGTCAGTCAATGTTGGATCTTGATCAATTGCCTTGATGACTTTAGCAGCTTCATCATCAATGGCTTTCTTAGCGTCATCTTTACGGGTTGCAACTGCTGTACCTGATTGATGTTGCGCGTCAATTGCTTTGATACCGGCGTCTTTGGCTTTGTCGACTGCATCGGCACTGCCAGCTGCATCAATCGCCTTCTTCGCTTTGTCGGCCTCTGTGACAACGCCTTGTTTTTGAGCCTTCTTTTCAGCATCAGTCAATGACGAATCATGATCTATTGCTTCGGTCACTTTAGCAGCTTCGTCGTCGATCGCTTTCTTTGCATCGTCTTTACGTGTTGCAACTGCTTGTCCGGACTGGTGTTGCGCATCAATCGCTTTGATGCCTTCGTCTTTGGCGGTAGTAACCTCCTCGATATTTTTAGCCTGATCAATTGCCTGTTTTGCTTTACCGGCTTCTGTCGTCACTGCCTCTTTTTGCTGTTTCTTGGCAGTAGCGGTCAAAGTCGGGTCCTGATCAATTTCACCTTGAACTTTGGTAGCTTCAGCATCAATCGCTTTCTTAGCTTCGTCTTTGCTTAAGTCAAAAGCTTTACCAGAGACGTGTTGAGCATCAATGGCCTTAATACCGGCATTTTTTGCTTGGTCAACCGCTGAAGCATTAGCAGCAGTATCAATCGCCGCTTTGGCCTTTGTTGCTTCGTCTGCAACGGCTTGTTTTTGACGCTTCTTTTCTGTTGCCGTCAGTGTTGGATCCTGCTCAATGGCTTGGCCTACCTTTGCAGCTTCCGCATCGATGGCTTTTTTCGCAGCAGCCTTACGATCGGTGAGCGCTTGGCCGGACTGGTGCTGCGCGTCAATGGCTTGAATGCCTTTGGTCACTGCTTGATCAACGCCATCAGCATTGTCGGCAGTATCAATCGCCTGCTTAGCTTTCTTGGCCTCGTCAGCAACAGCTTGCTTCTGAGTGCCCTTTTCGCTGTCCGTCAACGTTACATCATGGTCAATGGCTTCGCTTACTTTAGCAGCTTCGTCATCAATGGCTTTCTTAGCAGCATCTTTCCGGGTTGCTAGTGCTTGCCCGGATTTGTGTTGCTGGTCGATCGCCTTGATGCCAGCCCTTTGTGCCTGGTCAACGGCATCAGCATCACCGGCTGCATCAATTGCCTTCTTGGCCTTATCAGCTTCAGCGATGACAGCCTGCTTTTGTGCTGCCTTTTCAGCATCGGTCAGTGTTGGGTCATGATCGATCGCATCAGTTATCTTAGCAGCTTCTCCATCAATGGCTTTCTTAGCGTCATCTTTACGAGTATCGATGCTTTGTCCTGACTTGTGTTGTTCGTCAATTGCCTTGATACCAGCAGATTTTGCCTGATCAATAGCATCCGCATTTCCAGCTGCATCAATCGCTTTTTTAGCTTTATCAGCCTCATCAGCAACTGCCTGCTTCTGCGCTTCTTTTTGAGCAGCCGTCAAAGTTGCGTCGTGATCAATTGCATCAGTAACTTTACCGGCTTCAGCATCAATGGCCTTTTTGGCGTCATCTTTTCGTGCATCGACTGTTTGTCCTGACTTGTGTTGCTCATCGATAGCCTTGATGCCGGCCGTTTTTGCCTGATCAACAGCATCCGCATCGCCTGCAGCGTCAATTGCTTTTTTGGCTTTGTCGGCTTCAGTTGCTACCGCTTGCTTCTGTGCTTCTTTTTGGGCAGTGGTCAGAGTTGGATCCTGGTCAATCGCTTTAATCACTTTAGTCGCTTCGTCGTCAATCGCTTGTTTAGCGTCGTCGTGACGGCTTTCAATGGTTTTACCGGCTTTGTGCTGAGCATCGATGGCTTGAATCCCGGCTGTCTTTGCTTGATCTACCGCATCGGCATCCCCGGCAGCATCGATGGCTTGCTTAGCCTTATCCGCTTCTTTAGCCACTGCTTGTTTCTGATCAGCTTTTTGGGCTTGGGTCAGCGTGTTATCCTGATCAATCGCTGCCGTCACCTTGGCTGCTTCAGCATCAATGGCCTGCTTGGCATCGGCTTTCCGATCGTCAAGAGCTTGCCCGGAGTGATGTTGGGCGTCAATCGCTTTGATCCCGTCATTCTTGGCCTGGTCGACTGCATCAGCCTGCTTAGCCGCATCAATCGCTTCTTTAGCTTTAGTCGCTTCATCGGCAACCGCCTGTTTCTGGCTTGCCTTTTCATTCGCGGTTAAAGTTGCATCGTGATCAATAGCAGCTGTTTCCTTTGCCGCCTCGTGATCAATGGCAGCTTTAGCATCACCTTTCCGATCTGCGAGTGCCTGACTGGATTGATGCTGAGCGTCGATTGCTTTGATCCCATCACTTTCAGCTTGCTTGATACCATCAGCATTGCCAGCTGCATCGATAGTCTTTTTAGCTTTGTCTGCTTCAGCGATCACAGCCTGCTTCTGGTCAGCTTTTTGCGTTGCCGTTAACGTCACATCTTGATCGATCGCCTTACTTACTTTGGCCGCTTCAGCATCAATGGCCTGTTTGGCTTGCTGCTTTTGCGTATCAAGTGGCGTTGCGGACTGGTGTTGCGCGTCAATGGCTTTAACGCCAGCAGTTGTTGCTTGAATCACTCCATCGGCGTCAGAGGCTTGGTCAATGGCCGCTTTAGCTTTCGTTGCTTCATCTGCCACTGCCTGCTTTTGGGTAGCCTTTTGGTCGGCTGTCAAAGTAACATCCTGATCAATCGCTTCACTAACCTTGGCCGCTTCGGCATCAATTGTTTGTTTGGCCGCCGCCTTTTGCTTATCCAATGCTGTACCAGGCTGGTGTTGGGCATCAATGGTCTTAATCCCGTCAGCCAAGGCTTGGTCAATCGCATCGGCCGCAAAAGCTTGGTCAATAGCAGCTTTTGCTTTAGTTGCTGCATCAGCGACTGCTTGCTTCTGTGCCTTTTTTTCAGCGGTTGTTAAGGTTGGATCTTGGTCAATCGCTTTGGTTACTTTTTCAGCTTCAGCATCAATAGCCTGTTTGGCGTCATTTTGGCGCGTTTTAATCACATGCCCAGACTGGTGCTGAGCGTCAATCGCTTTGAGGCCGTCTGTTTTAGCTTTGTCGACGGCGTCAGCATTTTGCGCCTTGTCGATCGCTTGCTTCGCGTTATCGGCTTCAATTGCAACTGCCTGTTTTTGACTTGCTTTTTCCGCGGCAGTAAGGGTTTCATCTTGATCGATTTTGCCCGTTACTTTAGCCGCTTCGGCATCAATTACTTGCTTAGCATCGGCTTTACGATCGTCAAGGGCTTGCCCGGCGTGATGTTGGGCGTCAATTGCTTTGATGCCGTCAGTCTTGGCCTGGTCTACTGCATCAGCCTGCTTAGCCGCATCAATCGCCTCTTTGGCTTTAGTCGCTTCATCCGCAACTGCCTGTTTCTGGCTTGCTTTTTCATTCGCGGTTAAGGTGGCATCTTGGTCGATAGCAGCTGTTTCTTTTGCTGCCTCCGTATCAATGGCAGTTTTAGCATCACGTTTACGATCTGCGAGTTCCTGACCAGATTGATGCTGGTCATACATTGCTTTAACTCCCGCATTTTTAGCTTGATCGACCGCGTCAGCACTGCCAGCCGCATCAATGGCTTGGTTGGCTTTAGTGACTTCAGTGGCAACCGCCTGTTTTTGCGCCGCTTTCTGGATCGCGGTCAGCGTCACATCTTGATCAATCGCTGCCACTACTTTTTCAGCGATTTCCGCAACTAACTTTTTGGCTGCTTCTTTGCGTTCCGTCAATGCCACTCCGGATTGGTGTTGTGCGTCAATCGCCTTAATACCATCCGCTTTGGCTTGGTCCACCGCATCGGCATGCTTAGCGGCGTCAATGGCAGCCTTAGCTTGCGTTGCTGCATCAGCGACTGCTTGCTGTTGCGTTAGTTTTTCCGCTTGCGTCAAGGTCACATCTTGGCCAATAGCCGCAATCACTTTAGCTGCTTCAGTGTCAATCGCCTTTTTGGCATCTTGCCTGCGAGTGTGCAAAAGCGTGCCGCCTTGATGGACGGCATCAATGGCTTGGATGCCGGATGCTTTGGCCTGATCAACGGTGTCCGCATTTTTGGCTGCGTCAATCGCCGTCTTGGCTTTGGCTGCTTCATCCGCAACTGTTTGCTTCTGCGTGGCTTTCTCAGCGCTGGTTAACGTGACATCTTGGTCAATGACGTCATTAACTTTAGCAGCTTCCTCATCAATGGCTTTTTTAGCATCAGCTTTGCGCATATCTAAAAGAACCCCTGACTGATGCGCATCGTCAATGGCTTGAATGCCTGCTTTTTCAGCCTGAATAACACCATCGGCATCCTGCGCTTTGGCGATGGCATCTTTAGCCTTGGTTGCTTCAGCAGTAACGGTCTGCTTTGGGGCCGCCTTTTCTTGGCTCGTTAAAGTAGGATCTTGATCAATCGCTTCGCCAACTTTGGCCGCTTCTGCGTTAATGGCCGCTTGTGCATCGGCTTTGCGCTTGGCTAAATCCACGCCCGGCTGATGTTGCCCATCGATGGCTTTAATCCCATCTTCTTGCGCTTTGGCGATTTCATTAGCATTCCGCGCCGCATCAATTGCGGTCTTGGCTTTAGCAGTTTGGTCAGCGACCCCTTGCTTTTGCGCCTTTTTTTCAGCACTGGTCAAAGTCGGATCTTGATCAATTGCCGTTAAAACTTTAGTTGCTTCCTTGTCAATTGCCTGCTTAGCCTTGATTTTCTGGGTATCTAAATCTGCGCCAATTTGATGTTTCGCATCGATGGCTTTAATCCCGTCAGCTTGGGCCTGAAGAATGGCATCTGCATTTTGAGCCTGGTCAATCGCTGCTTTGGCTTTAGCCGCTTCGTCAGCAACTGCCTGCTTCTGGGCGTCCTTTTCGGTACTGGTTAGCGTGTCATCTTGGTTGATGGCATCGGTTATTTTGACCGCTTCGGCATCGATCGCTTGTTTAGCAGTATCTTTGCGGGTCGCCAAATCAGTACCTGCCTGATGTTGCGCATCAATTGCCTTGATACCGTCATCTTTAGCTTGGATCACCCCATCAATAGTTTGCGCTTGATCAATGGCCGTTTTCGCCTTAGTCGCTTCATCGTCAACCCCTTGCTTTTGGGTTGTCTTTTCTTTGGCCGTCAGAGTTGGGTCTTGATCAATGGCATCCTTGACTTTGGCCGCTTCGGTATCGATGTCTCGTTTGGCTTGAGCCTTACGCGTATCGAAGTCAGCGCCTCGCTGGTGTTGGGCGTCAATGGCTTTAATCCCATCAGCTTGAGCTTTGTCGATGGCTTCAATCGTTTGCGCCTGATCAATCGCTATTTTTGCTTTCGCGGCCTCATCGGCAACCCCTTGCTTTTGGGTCGCTTTCTCTTTGGTAGCCAAGGTTGAATCCTGCTCAATCTCAGCAGTCACTTTAGCCGCTTCGGCATCAATCGCTTTCTTAGCATCTTCCCGGCGCACGTTAAGGCCGGTTCCAGGATGATGTTGGGCATCGATTGCTGCAATGCCGGCATCTCGGGCCTGTTGAACCCCAGTTTCGGTTTGCGCTTGGTCGATTGCGGCCTTGGCCTTGGTTGCTTCGGCTGCAACGCCGTCTTTTTGCTCCGCCTTTTCCTTTGCCGTCAGTGTCGGATCCTGTTCAATTTCAGCGCTGACTTTGGCGGCTTCGGCATCAATATCTCGTTTAGCCTGTTCCTTATGCGCGTTTAAAACGATTTCCTGAATGAGCTTGGCGAAATCATCGTCAACTGTGATTGGGTCAACTTTCTTTTTGACTTCTTCTTGTACCGGTTCAGGGTCTTTAGCCGTGTCATCAATCGCCTTTTTCTTCATGGCTTCTAAAAGCTTGGCGTTAAGGGCAGGGCCAAAGTCGTTGTATTCAAGGATACGGGTGGAACGCCAGGATGGATGCTTCAAAATGGTCTTGCCATTATCGCTTTCCATTTGAACGGCTATCCAATCATTAGGCGTGATTTTATGTGCTTGCATGTATATCACGGCATTGGCTGTCCCACCGACTATTTTTCCGGTTTGCCATTCTAAAGAAAATTTTCCTTGCTTGGGAGTTTCAACAATCTGCGGAAATAATCCTTCAGGCGATACCAAAACACGATTCACCTTACTTTGAAGTTCATCGTTAAACAAATAACTAAATGTAAGGTGTCGGCTCATTCCATCAGTATATTTTAATGATCCAAAACGAATCGGAATTTTAAATGTGTCAGTTTCTTCGTCATACACGACCGCATCATTGCTGTACTCCAACTTGATACTGTTGATAACATCTGCATATTGGTGTTTGGGACCACCCAAATAGACATTTTCGACCTCAGGTTTATTCGCTGCCAAAACGACAGCGCTTGAATCCCCGAGGCCAATCGAGATCAGTCCCGTGGCGAGTAAGAACAACAATCTCCCTTTTTTCACTTCAACCTGCCTCCCCTTTGTTGAGCCTAAAACAGCAACCAACTAAAGCAGCTCATGTACATGCTCAAAATATTTGATATAAATTATTATATTTTGAGTGGATGGAGCTTAATAATTGATGCATCAAGCATTATCTCTCTATAATTTATAGTGAGCCTAGCAATGCTTATGCATTACGCCATTATTATAATTAAATAAATTCTTGGTTCTAGTTCAAAACTTGCCTAACGTTAGGCAGATTTTGACGGTAACAGCCTACTTGGGGGTAAGGTTATGGAGGAATTATTAGAAAGCAGCCTACTCAAGCATTATGACATCATCAGTTTTCTGCTTGACAAAGATTGGATGACCATCAGTCGGGTGGCTGAAGAAACGCGGATTCCGGCACGTACGATCCGCCAGAATATTGGCACCATTAATCAATATATTGCCCCTGCAAAGATCGAAAGCAGCCAGCGTTTTGGCATTCGGTTAACTTATGACGCTTCGCATAATCCCTTATATATCTATACCGCCATTTATCGGCAATCAACACGCTTTTTGATCTTAGAGCAGCTTTTTATGCAACACTTTTCTTCGCTCGCACAGTTTTCAGAAGCGCTTTTCATCAGTGAATCAACCTTGACACGGCATATTCAGGCACTCAACCAAGCGCTGCCGCATTATGGGTTCCACATTGATACCCGAACGTTGGATCTTGTCGGTGATGAAAATAAAGTTTACTATTTTTATTACACCTATCTTTTAGAACGGTACTGGTTTATCGATGCTTTTTTACCAGCAGGAGATTTAACGTTGATTGACGCAATTATCGCTGAATTCTTCGAGCATTTTCCGACTTTGACATCGCCGAGATATCAAGCTTTCTCGTTTCTCAACAAGCTGCGGGCAAGCATCTTCGTCTGCCTCAAACGTAACAGTCGTGGTCATACCTTTAAAAATGCAACTCCGACAAACGAAACCGAAAATTTTTCTCCTGAACTACGGCGAAAAATTGCTCGGGTTTATAAACTCGACTGTGCGTCATCTGTCTTCTGGCATCTGTTTTATCTGTTCTTCAATCCTAAAAACGCGTGGTCTTATGAAGATCTGCTTGCAAAAACCCACCAAGACGCAGAAATCCGTGCAGCCCATCATGCACTGGCCCACTTTCTTGATAGCATTGTTGCCACTGAACATCTATCTTTAACCAATCGTGAACAAGTGCTGCTGCGGTTGTATAATGCCATCGAATATATATGGGGACCGACTAAAATTCTTTTCAGTCCCTGCGAAGCATTTTTTGCGAACATGAATCAATTTAATAAGGCGTTTATTCAACGTGCAAGGCAAGCACTCGTGACAGCATTACGACAAGAAAAAGTTCGCGTTCACATTGATGATGCCCTTATCACCAAATTAATGTTTATTTTGGCCACTTCCTGGGAAAACCTCACCTTGCAGTTGGAACAAAAAGCGCCAAAAGTTCGAACTGGACTTTTCTTTAATACCAGTTTCGAGCACAGTCAGTTCTTATTAAATGAACTCAATTACCATTTGCGCTCGAGTCTCAAACTTGAACATGTTCCGGCTAGTTCTTTAGCGGAATTAAAAGTTGTTTCCCGCCAGTTTGACATGATTATCACCAATTTGCCGTTACTCAACTTGCCTAATTGCGAGATTGTGTCCATTCCGCCTCATCCCACGCCAAAAGATTTCGACAATATTTTGGCGGTTCACAATCAGATTATTAATGCCAAAAGCAACGTTCATTCCATGTCTTAATTTCTTATGGTGCTTTCTTAGCAACGTCACCGTCATGCATGCAAAAAGCCGGTGTACACAACGAACGTGTAGACCGGCTTTTTGCATACAGCTTATGTAGTGGATACTGAATAATTTTAGATCGCCTGTAACACAAGGCTTCCATTCGTTATTATTGTAAAATAAATGCAGTGCCAAATGCCTGTAAACCGCATAACTTCGGCATAGAGACCTGCAGTTTAACAACCAACGATAGGAGAAGTCACATGGTTTATCGTAAAAAGACAGTTCAACGGTCATTTGAATCGCTGGGAGAGGCACTAGGAACGCCACTCAGCACTTGCAATCATTGGGTACAATTGGCCGAGGTTCTTCCGTGGGCTGCCATGGAAGAGGTGTACCAATCAATCTTCCCTTCAAAGTTGGGCCGTGCTGCTAAGCCATTTCGCCTTCTGTACGGGGCTCAATTAATTAAGCAAAAGTATAGTTGATCTAATGTTCGGTTAGTTGAAATGATTCGTGACACCCCGGCATTCCAGCATTTTGTGGGTATCGATGACTATCAAGCCAGTTTGCCCTTCGAACCGTCAACGTTGACCAAGTTTCGGAAACGAATCCACTCATTTCGGAGCTGCTTCGCCAAATCGTCGCGGATGACGTACGGGCCAAGTTGATTGCCCAAGGGGTTGATGTTAGTGAGCTTATCATTGACGCGACGGCGGTTCCCGTGAACATCAAATTTCCTCAGGACACGCACCTGCTTAACCAAAGTCACCTTGATCTTGAAAAGATGATCGATGATTTATGCAAGCAATTAACGGTTAAGCCGCCACGAACCTATAAACGAACCGCCCAGAAAGAATGGAATAACTTCTCGCGGCACCTCAAGCAACAGCGCAAACATCGGCGGACGATTATCCAGCACCAGCTACAGTACATTAAACGCGATCTGCGCTATGTCAAAGAATTACGTGCGCAAAGCGGTCAGCTGACTGATTGGCAAACACAGCGACTTGAAACGATTCAGAAGGTATACGAACAACAATCCTATATGTTTGAACATCAGATCCACCAAGTAGCTGATCGGATTGTCAGCCTTGATCAGCCCTTTATCCGGCCAATCAAGCGGGGCAAAGCCAAACAGCCAACCGAATTCGGAGCTGAAATTGATTTATCCATGACGAGTGGGATCTTGGAGCTTAAGCGTTTTGATTTCAACAACTTTCACGAAAGTATGGATTTAGAAGCCGCGGTTGATCACCACTGGGACCTTTACGGACAATATCCAACCCGAGTACTGGTTGATAAAATTTACCGGACTCGCGCCAATCGTGCCTACTGTGAGGCTCGCGACATCGAGATACCGGGATCCAAGCCGGGACGTCCACCTAAACACCCTGATCCTGCCAAAAAGAAAGCCATGATTGAAGCTGAAAACCGCCGCGGTGCAATTGAGCGCCGGATTTCTTACTTAAAGTTTCAGTCTTGGCTTAGTTTGGTGAAGGCAAAACGCATCGAAAGCATCGCCGTCACTGTAGACTTTGCGATTGTGAGCGCCAACCTTGACCTGCTCTTGGCCTTTTTTGGTGTACCAATTTTAATTGGGGTTCGGGATGGGCCAAAAACTATCACGATTTTGTATCGGATGATGGATTCCCAAGCAAAATTGGCAGGCTAGTTTAGCCGCCCCCAGCTATATTTAAAATCGCGATTTTCTTCATCGCTTCCAACAACTTGGCATTCAAGGCAGGGCCAAATTCCTTGTACTCAAGAATGCGCGTTGACTTCCAAGCCGGTCTAGGATTGGTTCGGTTCTTTTCACGAGCACTTTCCATCCTGACTGCTATCCAATCTTCTGGCTGGATTTTATGGGCCTGCAGGTGAATCACTGCATTTGCCGTCCCACCAATAGTGGTTTTAACTGACAAGCGAAAAGCAAACTCGCGATTTTTATCCAGTTGGTTAATGGTCGCGGTTTCTTGACCCTGCGGCGAAATCACAATCTGCTTATCTTTGCCTTCCAAGGCGTCATTGAATGAATAACCAAATTCAAGATAACGGCTAGCCCCATTTCTCATTGTATTCGAGCCAAATCGGATCGGAATCTTAAAAGTGTCGGTTACTTCATCATATTCAACGGCATCATTGCTGTACTGAAATGTAATACTTTGAAGTATTTTTTTGTAGTCATCAGTACTATTGCCGCCTAAATGCACATCGCCAATCTGAGGCTTGTTTGCCGCTTCAACCACAAGTGTGGAATCCCAAAGGCCAATCGTAATAATGCCCGGACCCAAAAAACATCACTTTCCCCTTTTTCACTGCTTCACGTCTCTCCCTTACTGAATTAAAAACCGTAAACAACTAAAACAATCAATATTAATAATTAAATATTCTGATATAAAATATTATTTTTCAAAAAATGATGCATCATTATTGAAATAATCACTGGTATACCGTTATAATTTATTGCAAACAAAGCATTGCTTATGCAACATTCAACTTAATATAAATAAATAAATGTTTAGCGCCAGTTCAAAACTCACCTAAAGTTAGGCAAGTTTTGAAAAGCCTTGAATTATTTGATGGGAGGTAAGGTTATGAAGGAGCTACTAGAAAATAACCTACTCAAGCATTACGACATCATTACTTGTCTGCTTGATAAAGATTGGATGACCATTAATCACGTTGCTGTAGAAACACGAATTCCTGCACGCACAATTCGGCAAAACATCGGAACCATTAACCAGTATATTGATCCTTTGAAAATCGAAAGTAGTCAGCGTTTTGGTATTAGGTTAACTTATGACGCTTCACACAGTCCGTTATACATTTACTCAGCCATTTATCGTCAGTCCACTCGGTTCTTGATACTAGAGCAAATATTTCTTCATCATTTCTTGTCAATTGCACAGTTTTCAGAAGCGCTTTACATCAGTGAATCAACGCTAAGGCGGCATATACAAGCCTTGAATCAAATTTTGCCGCACTATGGTTTTCGTATTGATACTCAGTCGTTGGATATTATCGGTGATGAGAAAAAAATTCACTATTTTTATTACTGCTATTTGTTAGAACGATATTGGCTTATTGACGTCTTTCTACCCAAAAGTGATTTAAAATTAATTGATGCCATTATCTCGGAATTTTTCTCGCGTTTTCCAACACTGAATAGGCCAATGTATCAATCTTTTTCATTCATCAATAAGTTGCGGACGACCATCTTCATTTGCCTCAAGCGCAGTAGTCGCGGTCACACCTTTAAGCATGAGCCCGTCGTAAAGGAAGAGGAGAACTTTTCGGCAGAACTACACAGGAAAATCGCGAGCGTTTATAAAATTGACTACTCTTTATTAGTCTTCTCTCATCTTTTCTATCTTTTCTTCAATTCCAAAAGCGCCTTATCATATGAAGATCTTATCGCGAAAACGCGCCAAGATCCTGAAATTCGTGCAACTCATCACGCACTTTCCCACTTTCTTGACGCTGTCGCCACAACGGAGCATTTATCACTGACCAACCGCGAAAAGGTTTTGTTATGTTTGTATAATGCCCTCGAATACACATGGGGACCGACCAAAATTCTCTATAATCCCGATGAAGCCTTCTTTGCTAACATGAACCAATTTAGTAAAGCGTTTATTCGTCAAGCAAGGAAAATGCTGATTACTTCCTTGAAGAATGAAAAGATTCATATTCCGTTTGATGATAGTCTGATCACAAAACTACTATTTATTTTAGTGACAACCTGGGAAAATCTCCCGCTTCAATT
>OBYY01000101.1_pt1 | contig 15965 bp, 13 predicted proteins | sample 1476821 | NCBI WGS metagenome assembly OBYY01 (sample SAMEA2580218, study PRJEB22360) | human gut metagenome | biome: human gut; feature: human-associated habitat; material: faeces | place: Denmark | collected 2008/2010
AAAAATTTCCTTTTCTGTTTTCCTATGCACTCCCAATTGTACGCAAAAAACCGCATATTCAAGTGATCGTGAAATACGATCACAATTTAAGGCAAAGGCAGTCGCCAAAAAAGAGTTATATGGTAGGTCATTTGACCTACTAAAAAAAATGACAAATTGCAAGGATGTCGCCTAAAATGACACAATTTTTGGTAAATTATATATGGGTGGGAGATTATGAAAATTGGAAAGAAATTAAGAGAGTTGAGAATTGAACAAAATTTGACCCAAAATGAAGTTGCAATATTGACAGGTATAAAGCGTTCATCAATTGCAGCATATGAGCTTAATGAACAGTTACCACCAGTAGATAAACTGATACAGTTGGCAAAATTATATAAAGTTAGCCTTGATTATTTATGTGGGTTAGATAATAGTGAAATTCGAAATACTAGAAATGAAAAATCAAAGATATAAAAAACTGTTTCACTATGTGGGCCAGTTTTTTATTTAGAGGGAGAAACTAAAATGAAGATTAGAAAATTATATTTAAATTATTTAGATACAGGAGAAAAACATATTATTGCAGGAATTACTTCAGCTGCAGTACTCTTAGCTAGTATACTGGGTATATATGCTTTAGCAAGAGCTAATTTACCCGATTTTGTTCTAAGTGATAGTAAAGCTATTAAACTGGAATATGGTGAGAAATATTCTGTCAATGGCATGAAATTATTGAATACAGAAGGTATGGATGATGAAGATAAAAAAATATTAAAAAATGGATTAAGTATAAAATCTAATTTTAAATATGAGGATGGTAAAGATTATCCAGCAATTGGAGAGTATAAGATAACAATGACCTTTAATGATAATACACTTGTTAAAAAAGTTAAAGTCGCTGATACTACAGCTCCAGAGCTAAATACAGAATTTCGTGATATAGATATTGTAAAAGGAACAGATTTAGCAACATATGATTTTACAGGTCTTAATTTATTTAGTGCAACAGATCTATCGCCTGTAGAGGTAGGATACGACAGCAGTGCAGTTAACAGTAACACAGTAGGAACATATGTATTAAAAGTTACTGCTAAGGATACTTCTAGTAATGAAACTACTAAAGAACTAACAGTTAATATAACAGAAGCTCCAAATGTAAATCAAGAACTTGTAACAGAAACAGTAACTAATGAAGATGGAACAAAATCTATTCGCAATACATTAAGAGATAAAGCGACAGCTCAAGACGATACAGCAAATACTAAAATTAGTTCTAATTCCAGTAAAGGAAGCAGTACAAATAAAAAAGGATCTACAGGTTCATCAAGCAGCAATAGTTCTAATTCATCTTCCAATTCTGGAGTGAATCATAGTTTTGTTGCTAATATGTCAATTTCGAGACAAACTACACAGGCAATAACAGTTGTTGGAAACGGTGGAAGCTATGCAACGTTAACACTGCATACTAAGCGTAACGGTATCTGGACAGAAACATTAAGCTGTTCAGCAAGAGTTGGGAAAAATGGTATAACTAGCAACAAACGTGAAGGTGATGGAAAAACACCAACAGGAATCTATTCATTTGGTCAGGCATTTGGTGTAGCAGGAAATCCGGGTACTTCTAGAGGGTGGTTACAGGTAAATAACAATCATTACTGGGTAGATGATGTAAACAGTCCATATTACAATAAATTAGTTGATGCTAGTCAGACTGGAATTCAATGGAGCAGTGCTGAGCATTTAATTGGTTATCCAACAGCATATAAATATGCTATTGCTGTAAATTATAATACAGCTTGTACACCAGGTGCGGGTAGTGCTATCTTTTTACACTGCTCAACTGGCGGTTCTACAGCAGGATGTATAAGTGTGAGTCAGGTGAATATGATTCGTATATTACAGTCACTGCAGGGTGATACTTTAATAGGAATATATCAAAATTCAAATAGTTTATACTAAAGTTTGAATTATAGAGTAATAAATTATAAAATTTAGATGGAGGGATAAAGTATGGACATCAGAAAAAATATTATTGATAAGTATTTAAATACCAAAAAGAACAGGCTCATTGCGGGATGTGTTACAGGTTTAATTGTCTTGGGATGTGGCGGAGGAATTGTATATGCTACAAGAGACACTTCACCAAAATTACAACTAAAGAAAAATACGATTAATCTTGAATACGGAAAAGAATTCAAAGCTGATTTTGATACTTTAGTTGATACTAAAGGATTAAATAAAGAAGATAAGGAATATTTGAAAAAAAACCTTAAAATAAAAACAGATATAAAAAATGATATTGAAACAGTGACTAACGAGGATGGTACTACTGAAGAAAAAGATCGTGGGTTTGCTAAAGTAGGAGATTATAAAGTAAATTTAACATATAAAGATGAAACTAAAACAGTTAAGGTAGTTGTGAAAGATACAACTGCTCCAGAGATTACAGCACCTGAAAATATAGAAATATTACAGGGAACAGATTTGGCAACATTTGATTTTAAATCACTGATTATAGCGACCGATTTAGCAACAATGAATGAATTGACAGTTGATTACAGTACAGTAGATATAAATGTACCTGCTGAATATATGGTAAAAGCTAGTATTGAAGATACAAATGGAAATAGAGCTGAAAAAGATGCAAAGGTTACAGTAATTGCGCCACCTGCAGTTGCTGAGGACGAAGTAGTAGTCCAAGAGACAGTAACTAATGCTGACGGAACGAAAACAGTTAAAAATACTGTTAAGAAAAAAGCAGATTCATCTGGAGATAAAGTAGTATCTAGTGGAAACAATTCAAATAGCAGCTCTAATAGTTCTGGAAGCAAACCTTCAGGTTCTACTGGAGGAAGCTCAGGATCATCTAATAGTGGTTCTAACAAGCCTTCAAATGGAGGAACATCTGGTGGTAGCAGTTCTGGAGGAAATAGTGGTAATTCAGGTGGAAGTTCTGGAAGTGGATCAGGTTCAGGAAATACTGGATCAACAGGAGAAACTACTAAAAAATATATTTATGTAGAATGGTCTTATAAAGTTGGTGATAGAACATTTAATGGTTCTTGGGCAGGCAGAGAAGAAAAGTGGAATCCAAATGCCATGTCATTACCGAATGATGCTTATGATTTCTCAGGTTTTAATAAGAAGAGTATAACTTATGAAGAGTACAAACAAATAATGGGATATTAGATGGTTGTTTATAATAGCCATCTTTTATTATTCTTAAAGTACAGAATAGGGGATAAATTATGATATTTTTTATATTTATGAGGGCTAAATATTGACGGCGAAAGCCGTCAATATTATTAATGGCATTATCGAAAAGGATAAGTAGGACCTATTGAATAAAAAATAATAATGAGGAATAAAAGATATGAGAAAATATAAAAGTTTTTTAAAAATTTTATTTACCCTATCTATTTCTATTTTTTTAGTGCTTAATAATTTTAGCAATGTGAGTGCTTTTACATCTAATCTGACTTGGGGACAGGAAATTTACTATCCGAGCTGGCTTGGAAACTGGTCTACAAAAATGTGCTATATAAACGGCAGTTTAGCGTATTGCTTGGAATCTTCTAAAGAAACTCCACCTGAAGGACAATATGCAAATAGTGTCATTGATACAAACGAGGCACTTTTAAAAGTTCTTTACTACGGTTATGGTGGACCTGGAGATGTTTTTAAAGATGATCAGGTTACAAATGATACTACTAAATATCTTTATACACACATTATGGCTAGTTATGCATATAGTGGAGATATTTATGGTGGTAAGAGCTGGGAAGATTTAGAAGCACATGGTGTTGGTTTAAAAGTGAGATATGATCAGATTCAGTCCATGCCTGTACCAACAAATGAATTTAATTTCTCAAAATCGAGTCTTAACGCATATTATGAAAATGGTCAGCAAAGAACTGAGGAAATTAAGTTAAATGCTAATAATGATGTAGTTGTAAATATACCACTACAAGATGGAGTGGAATTACATAATCTAACAAAGGGAACTGTTAATACTGGAACTGTTTCCGTCAACGGTGGAGAAACATTTTATTTAAGTACAACACTTGAAAAAAGAGAAGATTATTCAAGTGGTAATTTAAATGGAAAAAACTTAGTGAAATATGCGCCGCTAGTTATTAGAAGTGGCGGTAATTACCAAGATGAGGGAACATTAACAACAGTTCAAGATCCCGTTACAATAAATTTGAATATTAATTGGTTAGATGGAAGCCAGATTAATATAAACAAGATAGATAATTATGGTGAAAACATTTCTAACGCTAAATTTGATTTATTACAGTGGAATAAGACAACTCGTCAATATGAAAAATTAAGAGAGTTTTCATATAATTCTTCTAACAAATTATATGAGAGCGATTTTTTAGAAAAAACAGATCTGAATGAAGGTAAATTTAAGGTAGAAGAAACAGTGCCAAATGGATATACAGCTTCTTCGAGATACGAGCAGGAATTTACATTAGACGGCTATATCGACAGAAATGTTTTTACAGCAGTGATTGAAGGTAAAGAAGTAAATGTAAAATTATCGTCTACACTTGCGGACAATCATTACATAAAATATGAGGTGGATGGTGTACCAGATAGTGTAACAGAGATTAAATTTCCTACATGGTCGATTAATGGGGGACAAGATGATATTGATTGGGTTCACCTTGCAAAAGAAAGTGACGGAGTATGGCGTGCAAATAAGCAGATGCCTGAAAGTGGACAGTACGTGATTCATATCTATTATAATACTGCTGTACAGCAAAATATTTATTCTTATGCAGTTAATTTTTGGCCAAGTGATACAACGATCAATGTTGTAAACAATAGGATAATGGGTAAAATATCTGTTGATAAATTAGATTATCATGCAGGTGAAAAATTAGCAAACGCAAAATTTGATGTGATTGCCAGAAACGATATAAGAACACCGCAGGGAACTGTTATATATAGGCAGGGCGAAGTAGTAGGTAATCTTACAACAGATGAAAACGGTTATGGTGAACTGGATAATCTTAATTTAGGGGAATACACCCTAAAGGAGTCTATGGTACCAGATGGTTTCCGTGATGATGGCAGTACATACGATTTTACTATAACTAATGATAAAACTGATTCTAAACTGCATATGGGATTGGATGTGACATGGGAAATAAACAACTATCCTACTTTTATAAATGTTTATAAAGTTGATAAGGATTCGGGTAAAAAACTTGAAAATGCTGAATTTGATTTATACAACGTTACAGATAAAAAGAAAGTAGGAACATATAAAACAGATAAGAATGGCAATATTGCTGTTTTTTATTTATCAAGACAGAAAACCTATTATCTTCAGGAAACAAAAGCGCCTGACTCTTATAAATTAAATGATACCAGATATTATTTTTATGTTGATGAGAAGGGGGCATTCAGTGTTTCAGATCTGAATGGTACTGTAGAAGATGGTACTTTTAATGTGCCGTTTCATGGTACAATGACCATTACTGTTAAAAATGAAATAGATATATGCAATCTTCGAATTACAAAGAAGAATGATAACAGTAAAGTATTAGAGAATGCTGAATTCAGCTTATATTCTGATAAGGAATGTACAAAGGAAATAGAAAAAGGAAAAACCGACAAGAACGGTCAATTGAATTTTGATCGTATTTCTGTTGGTGATTTTTATTTAAAAGAAACAAAAGCACCTGCAGGTTATCGTCTGCTGGAAGATCCAATTAAAATATCATTAAAAAATGTGAACGGGAAGTTCACTTTTTTTGTTAATGACAAAGAGATTAAGGAAGATGACAAAAATAACAGCTTAACGTTAGAAAATGGCTTATATACTGGCAATTTGACAGTTATAAACAGTCGTGGATCTATTCTTCCTGCAACTGGAAGTCCTATGACGATTGTTTTAACAGGGGCAGGTATTTTATGTTTATTAATTTCGATCAAAAGGGGAAAAAACAATGATGAATAAAATTAAAAAATTAGGTATAACCGCTTTAGCTTGTGTACTGTCTTTAACGACAGCAGGAACAGTAGCAAATTTAGTCAACAGTGGAAATACTGGAAACGGAATTTTTACGAAACTAAATGCTGAAGGAACAGGACATATAACTATTAATGCCAATGTAGGAGATAATGGAGTTACTCAAAGTCTGGCAGGGAAGAAATTTAATATTTACCGTATCTTTGATGCTCAAAACAGTGCAGGAATGGAAAGTATTAACTATACAATGAACCCTGCATATGAAAAATCGTTAAAGAAGGTTACTGGAAAAGATACAGAATATGCAATCATAGATTATATTCAAACGTTAAATAACAATCAGGTGATCAATGATGTTTCACAGACACAGAAAAACGAGACTGCATATTCTAATTTTAGATATTTTGTTGAGAGTCTGAGAAATATGTTAGTTGAAGATAAAGCCGACCCTACTCAGGTTTTAACAGTTCCATCTACAGCAACAGACAGTTATACATTAGATGTTGCATACGGGTGGTATATTATTGATGAAATTACCAGTGTTGATGGAACGCACAGTGCTTCATCTATGATTATGGTAAATACTGCTAATCCAGATGTTGCAATTGATATAAAATCAGATTTTCCTGTAATTCAAAAACAGATTTTAGAAGATGATAATCAAAAGACAGTCGGAACAGATAAAGACGGATGGAATGATGTAGGAGATTATGAGATTGGACAGACAGTTCCATATCGTTATTTAACTTACGTTCCTAATATGAATGGTTATTCTTCTTATTATTTTTCAATGCATGACCGCATGGACAGCCAGTTAACATTCAATAAGGATAGTGTAGTTGTCAAAGTCGGGAACAAGACGCTTGTAAAAGATACAGATTATAAAGTTGTAACAACTGGTCTAACTGGAGAAACATTCCAGATCCAGATTACAGATTTAAAAGCGACAATTAATAAATATTTTTATGCATCTGAAGCGGGAGCAAATCCAGAAACAGAGAAGCTGTATGGTCAAAAAATTGTTGTAGAATATAATGCCACTTTAAATGAATCTGCTCAGGCTGATACTGGTAGAGCAGGTTTCGAAAATGATGTAAGACTGGAATATTCTAACGATCCCGACAGTAACGGGACTGGTAAAACAGGGTTAACACCTTGGGATACAGTAGTGGCATTTACATTTAGAATGGACGGTATCAAAGTAAATGACCAGACTCCAGAAAGAAAGCTGGAAGGTGCTAAATTTAGATTATACAGTGATGAGGACTGTACTAAAGAGGTATATGTTAAAAAAGCAAGCGGTGGTGACGGTTATACTGTAATCAATAGAGACAGCGTAACAGGTGATACTGCACCTAATGGAGCAGTTGAAATGATATCTGATTCAAATGGTGTTTTCAATATTATTGGTCTTGATTCACAGGTATATTATCTGAAAGAAACTAAGGCGCCAGACGGTTATCGTTTATTAAAAGACCCTATAAAAATCGATGTAAAAGCAACTTATGGAGCTGACAACAGATTAAATTATGTTAAGGGCGATGGTGCAACAGCAAAGACATTACAGAAATTAGCAGCAACAGCAAGTTTTAAAGAATTTTATACAGGCGCATATAGTCAATATGACAAAACACTATCAACTGATGTAGATACAGGTACACTTAATATCAAGGTTGTAAATAAAGTTGGATCAAAACTTCCTGCAACAGGTAGTATGGCCACTTTATTATTAGTTGCAACGGGTACTGCGGTGATGGTAACTGTACTTGTCAGAAGAAGAAAAAATGAAAAAAATGAGAATTCTCAAATTTCTTAAAAAAGATATTTTAATTTTTATAACAGGACTGGCTCTTGTGAGCTATCCTGTTATTTCTAATTATATAGAGTCCATAGAACAGGCAGATCAGATCGATACATATAACAGTTCTGTCAGTGAGTTGAGCAGTGCAAATAAACAGTTAATGCTGAACGAAGCTCATGAATGGAACGATAACCTGTATTCAAAACAAAAGGGACTGCCAGAGGATTCAGGGTTAGAATATGAAAATGTTTTAGATCTTGGAAATGGTGTAATAGGAACTGTAGAAATTCCAAAAATAAAGGTAAATATGCCTGTCTATCATGGTACAGAAAGTGATGTATTAAACGTGGGAGCTGGCCATATAGAGGACAGTTCTTTGCCTGTAGGTGGTAACAATACCCACACTGTTTTAACTGGCCATAGAGGCTTGCCGTCAAGCAAACTTTTTACTCGATTAGACGAACTTAAAAAGGGTGATCTTTTTTTTATTAAAGTAATCGATGAAACTTTAGCATATAAAATAAATAAAATAGAGGTAGTACTGCCTGATAAGGTCAGTTATTCAATTATAGATAATCAGGATTTAGCGACACTGATTACCTGTACTCCTTATGGGCTAAATACTAACAGGCTTGTAATAACTGGCAAAAGAGTTCCATATGAGGAAAAGGAAAAGAAATCAATTAAAAGCAGTATTCCGTCATTAAGGGAAATTATTTTCTATGTTATTCCTGTTCTGTTTTCAGTGGCAGGCATACTATTTTTTAGAAAACGAGGGGTGAAAAATGTGTAAAAAATTAATTACAGCAGTATTCACAGTTTTTTTATTTTTTATCAGCATAACGAATATTTCAGCTTTAGAAGAAGTCAAAGGATCTGTAACAGTAAACCTTGAAGAAGGAAAAAAGGGAACCAGTGTTAAAAACGTAGAACTAGAATTAATTAAAGTTGGTGATGTAGTTAATGGACAGTACCTTTTTATAGATGATCTGCAGGATATTGAGATTGATTTAAACACTTTAGAAACGGCAGAAGATATGAAAAATGCAGCATACACTATTTCAAAAATTACTGTTTCAAAAAATATAGTTGGAACTAGAAAAACTACCAATGACTATGGAACGGTCAAATTTGATCAATTAGAAAAGGGTGTTTATCTGCTTCAGGCAACAGATATCAATAAATATGAGAATATCGTATCAACACTGATATCCGTACCTGCTTTTAATAATGAAAGCAAAAACAGCATGAATTATGATATCAGTATTGTTCCTAAACATTCACCTGTAATTGCAGTAAAAACAGGTGATGCAGTTGATTTGAAACTATTTGCCGTATTAGCAGGAGTTAGTGCTGTTATTATTGCAATAATACGAAGGGAGGCGATATAGATACAAATTAATATTTATTTAGATATCAAAATGATATCTTTTTTATTTTAACTTAAAGCGAGGTAGAGAAATGAAAGGATTAAACAAAATAAAAAAATGCTGGAAACAGCTTATGTTAGTGCTGGCGATGTTTTTAAGTATCAGTGCATCGACATTAACTCAGGCTAATGCCTTAAACGCTGCATTGACCTGGGGACAGGAAATCCGTTATCCAAGCTGGCTTGGAAACTGGTCTACAAAAATGTGCTATATAAACGGCAGTTTAGCGTATTGCTTGGAATCTTCTAAAGAAACTCCACCTGAAGGACAATATGCAAATAGTGTCATTGATACAAACGAGGCACTTTTAAAAGTTCTTTACTACGGTTATGGTGGACCTGGAGATGTTTTTAAAGATGATCAGGTTACAAATGATACTACTAAATATCTTTATACACACATTATGGCTAGTTATGCATATAGTGGAGATATTTATGGTGGTAAGAGCTGGGAAGATTTAGAAGCACATGGTGTTGGTTTAAAAGTGAGATATGATCAGATTCAGTCCATGCCTGTACCAACAAATGAATTTAATTTCTCAAAATCGAGTCTTAACGCATATTATGAAAATGGTCAGCAAAGAACTGAGGAAATTAAGTTAAATGCTAATAATGATGTAGTTGTAAATATACCACTACAAGATGGAGTGGAATTACATAATCTAACAAAGGGAACTGTTAATACTGGAACTGTTTCCGTCAACGGTGGAGAAACATTTTATTTAAGTACAACACTTGAAAAAAGAGAAGATTATTCAAGTGGTAATTTAAATGGAAAAAACTTAGTGAAATATGCGCCGCTAGTTATTAGAAGTGGCGGTAATTACCAAGATGAGGGAACATTAACAACAGTTCAAGATCCCGTTACAATAAATTTGAATATTAAGTGGATGGATGTAGGTGATTTTGAATTAAGAAAAACCAATGATACTGGAAAATTAATTGACGGTTCAGAATTTTCATTAAAACATACTACACTTGATTTTGAAAAGAAACTAGTTGTAAAGGATGGTAAATTATCTATGACTGGATTACCAGTCGGAGAGTATCTATTAACTGAAACAAAAGTACCTAGTGGTCATGCGGTTCTTCAAAAGACGTTTCAGGTAACAGTTAATAAAGATCAGACAACAGAACAGATCGTTGTCAATAAATTAAGACCAACAGGTACGTTAGAGATAAATAAGACATTAGAAGCTTCTAATGTAGAGGCTAATAAAGCTGATTATGATTTAACAAAAGTACAATTCAAGATTACTGCAAACCAAGATATTTATGATAGTGTTTCTTTAGAAAAATTATATTCTAAAGGAGATGCGATTACTGTTGGCTCAGGTAAAGGAAGCAATGATGATGTCGTAAAATTAGTGAATGGTAAAGAATTAGAAAACGGTATTTATTCATGTGATAAAAATGGTAAGTTATCTTTATCTGGATTGCCAATGGGAACATACAGTGTGGAAGAAACTGCCTGCCCAGATGGTTTTGTTTTAGATAAAGAAGTCAAAACAGTACATTTTGCACAACAAGATTTTGTTACATTAGAATACAAATCATCTTTGGATATTAATAACGAGCTTACTAAGACTGTTTTTAATAAAGTTAATGTGGCGGGAAATAATGTTTCTGGTGCATATGTACAGATTCTAAATGAAAACAAAGAGTTAATTTATGATTTTATTACAGGAACAGAACCAGTACAAATTGATGGTTTAAAAGATGGTAAATATTATTTTCATGAAGATTTAGCTCCTCAAGGATTTACATTAGCTCAAGATGTTGAATTTAATGTAAAAGACGGTAAAATTCAAAAAATAGAAATGACAGATACCATTACTGAAGTGACTAAAAAAGATGAAAGTGGCAATTTATTAGCAAATGCAGATATGGAAATCGTTTCTACAAAAACAAAACAAATTGTAGATAAATGGACTACAGGTCAGCATCTATTGGATATTCCTGAAGATATCAAAGCACAGTTAGAAGCAGGTGAAACAGTTTCTAATATGTTTATAGATATAGAAGATGATGGTGTTGTAGAATATACAGTTATTCCAAATAAAGACACTAAAGATTATCGTCTAATTTATATAAAAGACGGTATTACAACATACTCAAACATTGATATCAATGGTAATGAAACCGCTCATATGGCTCAAAATTTAATTAGTGGCCAAGAGTATATCCTAAGAGAGGTTAATGCTCCTGAAGGATACAAGATTGCTGAAGAACAAAAATTTATTGCTGGAAAAGATAAAAACGTATCATTAAATATGACAGATGAACTTATATTGACAGATATTCAGGTTAATAAAGTTGACAGTCAAACATTAAACCCAATCTTATCAAAAGACTTTGAATTTACTCTTTACAGTGATAAGGAATGTACTAAAGTACTGGATGTGGTAAGTGGTAATACTACAGATGGAACAGCTACTTTTAAAGATTTAAAGTATGGTATCTATTATATCAAAGAAACAAAGGCACCGTTAGGATACGAACTTTCAACTGAAGTAAAAGAAATTGTTATTAACGATAATCTAGAAGGTGTAGGGAGTGTACATAGCTTTAAATATTTAAATACTTTATTGCCTGTAACAATTACAAAAACAGGGGATAATCAGTCATTAGGATTATATGCTGGATTAGCGGCGGCTTCTATACTTGGATTAGGGTATATCATACTTAAAAGAAAAAGGAAAGAAGTCTAGAAGGTAGGTCATTTGACCTACCTTTTTCATTAAAATAGGTAAATGTATGTCAGTAAAAAAGAAATTAACAATATTCATATGTATATTATTTACACTGTTTTTATCGGGATGTCAGACACGAAGTAAAAATTATGAAGTAAAATTCATAGATGAAGAAGAAATTGAATATTCCTCTGATTTTAAGCCTGCTGATCTTCTTATTGGTGTAAATAAATATAAAAAAGAAGATTTTAAGTTTAATGATGATTATAGCTTACTTACTTTACCTGATAACTCAACGGTTAAAATAAATAGCAGTAAGAAGAAAATTAAATTAGGAACTATTAAATTTGATTTTTTATATAAAAGCAAAATTTATACCAAAAAAATCTTATTAAAAGATACAACAGCGCCAGAGATTGCAGCAAATGATCAATATGAAGTAGAATTGAATAATAGTTATTTTGATTTGAAAAATCAAATTAGCTGTAAAGATAATTACACTAATAGCAGTTCTATAGAACTGTTTTTTAATGGAAATTATGATCTTACTAGAGTCGGCTCATATAAGGTAGAAGTTATTGCTTATGATGCTAAGAAAAATAAATCTGTTAGAGAAGTAACTGTAAATGTTGTAGATAAAAAAGTTGATAATAATTATTCTCAACCAGACAATAATAACAGCAATAATTCAACTGTTGAAAATAGAACAAACAGCAGTGACAGTAAAAATAGTACAAATTCTTCAAAAACAGAAAAACCCAAATCTGATACTGATAATACCAGTTATGTACCAGAAACAAAATCATTCAGAGTTGAGGAATATGGCACATTTGATGCCTGTTTAAATGCCTGTCAACAGTATATCAACACTTGTCTTTCAAAAGGATACAAGGGACTTGGGAAAGCCCAGCCTATTCAGGAGAATGGTATATATGTAGGATATCAGGCAGTTTTTAGTTAAGAAAGGATTAAAAAATGAAAAAGATAAGAAAATTTAAAGTAGCGATTTCTACTTTCACGATATGTACATTAATAAAATTAAATAGTATTTCAGCAGCGGTATCTTTTAATCAAGGTCAAGCTACAACTGATGTAAAGGCTCTACTTGACCCAATTGCTAATGTCATGATTGCAATTTCAGTACCACTTGCAATATGTTCAGCAGGTTATTCATATTTTACGTGGAATGGCAAGGATGAGGAAGAAAAAGAACAAATGCCGTTTCATAAATCAATAAAAAAACATGTAATTGCATTTGTTTTGTTCGGTCTGTTAAGTACGATATTAAAATGGTTTACAATCTCATAAGCTGGAGGGGTTTATATGATTGAAGATGCGATAAGGACTTTATTTTGGGCTATAGCAAAACTTTTTTTATCAGCAAGCGACTGGATGTATGATATGCTAAATGCAGTAGTTAATTTGAATTTAGCAGGAAGTAATGAGATAACATATACATGGCTTTTCTTCTTGTCATTTTTATCATTTGCTACATTTGTTAGAGTAGGATACGTACTTTTAAGAAAGACAGCTAACGAAGATGAGGAAGTAGATATCGGAAGTATACTTAAGAAAATAACTAATATTTTTCTGGTAATATGTATATCTCTTACTGCTTTCTTTTTTGCGCTTCAGGCACCTTCAGAGATTACTAAGATATATAATAATGTCGTAACATATGATGAGAAAATGTCTCCTTCAACGGCGGTTATTAGCTCAACTGCTAAAACTCCAATTACATCTAAATTAAGTGACATGTCATCTTCAGATGAAGTTATTGGAATCGATACAATAGATGATAAATTAAACGATGAGGAAAGTGGTGAATATATTTATTTTTACTCTTATTCAGAATTGTTGTTGTGCATTATAGGCGCTTTTGTTGTTATGTGTGTACAGCTCAATATAGTTATAGACTGTGCTATGCGTCTGTTTTTAAATATATTTAGATTTTGTATAGGTTTTATTCCAATATCTTCAATGGTCGAGGAAGAGTCAACTTGTGGTGACTGGGTTAGAGATATAATATCGGATGCACTTACTACTGCATCTACATTAATATTTACAAATTTAGTTTTTGGTCTTATGACATTATCACAGATTTCTTCTTTGAACGGTATTATAAGAGTTGTAATTTTTGCTGTTGGACTAATGACAGTATATAAAGTAGGAGAAATAATTGCAAAATATATGGGTGCTTCAAATCTTTCATCTGGTGGTAGAGCAGGTACAATGCTGATGGGAATGGGGGCAATGGCAGCTACAAAAGCTACAATGAAAATAATTTCTAATAGCGCAAAAACTTTTATGGATTATTTAAATAACAGTCGTCCTATGGATGGTGGGCCAATGGTAACACCACCATTTCCAGACAGTGGCAACGGGAGTGGGGGTTCACCTTCAGGATCCATACCACCAGATTCATCAACTATGTTTGAAACAGAAAACAGTAATGGTTATTTTGCAGATAGTGGTTTAAATCAACAGACAATGCAAAATACATATCGTGATCAGGAACAGAATAATGGCAGTATAATAGATCAGAATCCTACGACACCATCTTATATGGATAGTAATAAAGTTGGAGTTACAGAATCGTATAATTCAGGAATCTCTCCACAAAACAATACTGTACACTCTAATGATTATGATAATTCTGGTAAAAATAAATATAATTTATCTGATAGCACATCTTTTATAAATCGTGGCGGAGTATCTTTTGTAGATACTCCATCTCAAAATCATTTATATAAAGATAGTGCAAGAGTATATAAACCAAGTGTTCGAGAAAAATATGTACCAGATTTGGCTGTAAGTGGGGTAAATGTATGAGAATAACGGATATTAAAGGAACTTGTCCATCAAATTATAAGTCATCACAGCTCATCATAAATAAATATAGACCTATTGATATATTAATAATGAGTTCTGCCTTCATTTGGGGAATAGTTTGGGCAATATTATTATTGTTTGTTTTTGTTCCTACGATAGTTTCATTTATAATGCTGGTATTGGTTGTTCCTATTGTAATTATAGGATTGGTTCAGCCAATGGCCAATTACCATAACAATTTAGAATATATATTACTTACTGTGAAATATCATTTATCTTCTAAGTACTATAGTTATTTAGTAAAGAAAAGAGGAAATAAACAGTGAGTGGAGTCATGGAATTTAAAATATACGAGGACAAACTTAAACACAATATTTTAGAAATGTGTAAGGAAGAAATAGATTTTAGAAAACTTATAGGTGATACATATAATATTGCTTATTATAAAGATTTAATGAATAGAAATATTATAATTGTTGTAGATGATAATGGTTATGGTAAAAATTTAAAAACAACATTTGTGTTAGGTAAAAAATTACCTGAAGGAATCAAAGTATATAGTGAATACGAATTAAAAGGAAATGTGTACATGGCCAAAATATATAAAAAATCTTTGGAGGAATACGAGTTTGATATTTTATCTGAAGATGATATACGATATGTATTTAACAAAATTTACGAATATAGTAGCAGTTATATATTAGCAGTTCAATAGGTAGGTCATTTGACCTACCTTATTTTTTGTGGAGGTTTGATATGTTTAATAAAAAGAAGGACTATACTAAGAGTTATAAAAAGGCATTTAAAAGTATAGATGATTTAATAGATATTAAAGAAATTTATGATGATTGTATTTTGCTGAAGGATAAAACTATTGTAAAGGGAATAAAAGTATCTCCAATAGATATCTGGACCTGTCAAAATGCATATGCGGAAAAAGTTATAAGTGCATTACGCTATGCTTTTAATCAATTTAATTTTCCAGTTTATCAAGCAATGGTATATTCACCATCAACTTTTGAAGAACTGGCTGATTCACTTGTTAATGAACTTGAAAATGCTTCAGAAGTACAACAGAGAATTATTATAGACGATATAGAAAAATTAGAGGAATTCTCATTAAATAACAAAAAAATTGAATTCTTTTGTTTTATAAAACACAAAGATGAAAGAATATTACAAAGAAGATATAATCAGCTTACTACTGAGTTATCTAGATCATTTTATGTTACTGATTGTGCA
>OBYY01000116.1_pt1 | contig 15410 bp, 10 predicted proteins | sample 1476821 | NCBI WGS metagenome assembly OBYY01 (sample SAMEA2580218, study PRJEB22360) | human gut metagenome | biome: human gut; feature: human-associated habitat; material: faeces | place: Denmark | collected 2008/2010
ATCGCTGTTCATCAGAAGCTCCTGAGCCTTAACGATGCGGATCTGACGTATGTAGTCGTTGATATAAAAGCCGGTGATGGACTTAAAGATTCTGGAAAAGTAATTGGTGGAATAGCCTAAGTACTCGGCTACCATTCCCGCGCTTAAGTTGTAATCATTATAGTGCGCTTCAATGTACTTTCTGCTTTCCTCAATCCGTTCAAAATGCTTGTTGTCCTTTAACTGTTCGGCTGCGGCCTTCCGTTCCTGATACCATTCAAAGATGGTTAAGAGGACGCCGGCTCCTTCGGTCAGAGTGGCGGGAGTGTGGAGCGTCTCGGCAGATAAATAGGAGTCCTTGCCGGGGGCGTTTAATTTCTGCATCTGGAACAGGAGGTCTAAGTACAGCCGGTTAAACAGCAGGGAGGCAGGCTGATAAGAATACTGCTTTAAAATAGAAAGAAACTCCTGAACATTTTCCGTGAATTCCTCCTGTTTTCCGTGCAGCATGCAGGCAAGAATCTCATCGGCCAGCTTATCGGGATACGTCATGTATTCCGGCATCAGTTCCATCACGCGCCCCGGATAGATAATCTGATTGGTACCCAGCACGAAACGGTAATTCTTAAGCTCCAATACGCGCCGGTACACACGGTTCAAATCCTCTATTCCACTGATTACGCCATCGAGACTGATAGTTAAAACCAGATGGTTGTCTGTAAGAAGTTCGTCCTTAGCTGCCTCAAGAAGCCGTACCAGTTCATCAAAGGTGATGGGAATGTCCTCTATGGTATTAATCAGACAGATGACCTGGTCAGAGGCGACGGGAACGCATTCTGTGTAGAAGTGGGGGCTTAAGGTTTCGTGAAGATGCTGGCTGATCCTGGTCTGTACAATGGGAGCCAGAACATCGCTGCTGTCACTGTTCTCTATGAAAAAGCAGGCCAAAAACATCCCTTCAAAGGGAATCTCCCAGCCGTTCTTTTCCAGAAGCTCCTTCGTCTGTGCGATATCGCGGTTCCCCAGAACCAGACCGCGGATTAAGTCCGATTTCATGCGGGGCTGATAGAATGCATGTTCCTCTTCCAGCTCCCTGATTTCATCGATGGCATTTTCATAGACGTGGCGGATCAGGGTGAATTCATCCATGTCCGAGCCGCCGGCGTACTTGGAATCCCGGAACTCTTCGGTAATTGCCTCCAAAGGCCGGTAGAGCCGTTTTGTAATGATATACTGCAGCAGAATTGCGGTCAGGAAGATCGCGGCCGCCACGGCCAGAGACAAGTTTCTCTGAGCCTTCATGGGGCCGACGATTTCACTGTACGGGACACCGCTTAAAAAGGTAAAATTCCGGGCGGGATCCTTGTAAAAGGCGCATAAATAATCGTCTCCGTGAAAGGTTCTTAAGCTGCTGGCGGATTCGCCCTCTGTCAGACCGGGCCAGACGAGAAACGCCTCGCAGGCTTCCGGATCTGAGGTAAAATCTTCCGTCAAGTCGGAGAGCAGAACCATACCATTATCCCCCAGAACGATACCTGCCTGGGAGCCGGTTCCCAGCACGTGTTCCGACAGCTTTTCCATATCCAGATTGATAAAGATGCCTCCGCTCAGCTCATCAAAATTATCCGCATAGACCGGATAGGCGAAGGTCAGGACCTTCTCCGGTGTTCCAGTCAGAGGGGAAGGGAAGATGGAAGCCTTCTTTGCCTCTTTTAAATACTCCCAGCAGTAATCGAGGTCGAAACGGTAGGAGCCGCAGGTTATGGCGTCGTCTGCCATGGCGTTGTAAATATAAAGGGAGTTTACGTATGGATTGATGTTGTAGAATTTTTTTACAATCAGATACGTAGCGTAATTCTCCGCCGGATCGAATTCCTTCAGTGAGCTGAAACCGACGACTCTGGAATCCAGGATGACCGTGTTGTAGAGCTGTGAGATCTCACTGACCAGATCGTTCATGGTGCGGGCGCTCTTTTCCAGATTCATTTCCTGACCGTCGTACAGATTTTTAGAGAGAGAATCCGCGTATCTCTGATAAAAAAATACCGTCAGGATGAAAATTGTGACGGAGATGACCAGCAGGCACATGCTGAGCATCTTTCTGAAATAATTCTGGCCACCAATCAATTTCTTCATCATATCTCTTTTTACCCCAATCGTAATAGTTCTCTGAGCATACCATTTCCCAAGAGTGTTTTTTAGACGCGGGAGTCCGGATTACCGGACTCTGTATTCAGTATAGCGAAAAGCGGCCTTAGAATCAATTGCCATGAGGGAGGATCCCTGGAAATGAGAGTAAAGTGTTAGATTTTAAAGTCTGAAAACCCCGCTTTTTAAAGCTGTTACGGAGTATTCGCAGTTTACGGAGGCGTGTTTGGAAGCGTATAGTGAAATCATGCAGGGAGCAGGAAAGGAGTAAAAAAGTGATATGAAAGGAAAGGGATTTTTTAAAGAACTTTATAAGAACAGGGCTCTGTACAGCATGTTTCTTCCGGCCGCCGCAGTTTTAATCCTGTTTAATTATCTGCCAATGTTTGGTATGGTAACGGCGTTTAAGGATTTTAACTTTGCAGACGGAATATTCGGAAGCCCCTGGATTTCACCGTTGACGAAAAATTTTGAATATCTGTTTTCGTCGGGATCGGCGACAAGGGCCACATGGAATACGATCATGTTAAATCTGCTGTTTATTGTATTTGGACTGGTATTTGAACTGGGATTTGCACTGATGTTTAATGAACTGAGGATGAAGAAATTTAAATCTGCCGTACAGTTTGGAATCTTTCTTCCCTATTTCATTTCCTGGATCGTGGTAGGACTGTTTTCCTACAACTTATTCAATTACGAGCACGGCAGTCTGAACACGCTGCTGAAGGTATTCGGGATGGAGGCAATGAACTGGTATGAGAATCCGAAGATGTGGATCGTGATACTGGTGGTGTTCCGGGTATGGAAGATGACGGGGTACGGAATGATCATGTACATAGCGGCGCTGGGGGGGATTGATACGACCTACTACGAAGCGGCGAAGATTGACGGGGCGTCGAGATGGCAGCAGATTAAGAGTATCAGCCTGCCGCTTCTGGCACCGACAGCGATTACCCTTCTTCTGTTGAACTGCGGTAAGATTATGAATGCAGATTTTGGAATGTTTTATTCCATGATCGGAAATAACGCACAGCTCTATTCTACTACAGATGTGCTGGATACGTTTATCTACCGTAATTTAAGGCTTAACGGAGACGTGGGAATGTCATCGGCCGCCGGTCTTTACCAATCGGTGCTGTCCACGGCAATCCTGCTTTTTATGAACCGTCTGGCGAGAAAACACAATCCTGACGGAGCGTTGTTTTGAGCCACTCCGCCAGGTTCGTGGAAAACCTCGCCAAGTGGAGATGAACATGCAACGCAGGTAAGCGCCTAAAAGACAGGCGCTAAGTGCACATAGCAAGGGAGGAAAAAATAATGAAACAAGGAAAAAAGCTGTCATGGAAAAATTTCCCTATCAGCATCCTGCTGGCGGTCAGCGCACTCATCTGTATCGTGCCGTTCTGGCTGGTGCTGGTCAGCTCGCTGACGCCGGAGGCCGATATCATATCATACGGGTATTCCCTGATTCCGAGGCGGATCGATTTTACGGCATATAAGATCCTTCTGGCGGACGCGGGAAGAATATTAAATGGGTATAAGATTTCAATTTTTGTCACTGTGGTGGGAACGGTTTTAAGTGTTGCGGTGATTACACTGGCGGCATACCCCATCTCACAGGATCGCGTGAAGTATCACAGAGCTCTTAATTTCTTTGTACTGTTTACCATGCTGTTTAACGGAGGGATGGTACCGTGGTTTATCGTCTGCCGGAATATGCTTCACTTGAAAGATTCCGTATGGGCCCTGATTCTGCCGTATCTGGCCAACGCCTGGTATATTTTTCTGACAAGAAACTACTATCGGAGCATTCCTGCTGAACTGGTGGAGTCTGCGAAAATCGACGGAGCGTCAGAATACCGGATTTTCTTCCAGATCATTCTGCCGCTGGCGAAACCGGTTATCGCCACAATCAGCTTATTTATCAGCCTGAACTACTGGAATGACTGGTGGCTGGGGATCATGCTGATCGATAATACGGATTTACAGCCGCTGCAGCTGCTCCTCCGGACGATTACCTCCAATATTCAGTTTTTGAGTTCTTCCTCCAATGTCAACGCGATTACACAGGCGGCGGGGAGTATTCCGTCGGAGGGAATCAAGATGGCGACCTGTATCGCCACGATCGGTCCCATTATTCTGGTCTATCCGTTTGTACAGAAGTACTTTGTAAAAGGTATTATGGTAGGGGCTGTTAAAGGGTGATGCCTCCGTCAGGAGCATCACCGCAAAAGGATACAGATGTTTTTGCAATGCGCAACAAAAAAATATATAATAATCAAAAGGAGAGAGGTACAATGAAAAAAAGAACAGGTACAAAGGCATTATCGATTGCACTGGCCGCTGCGCTGTGCATGACGGGACTTGCGGGATGCGGGTCCAAAACACAGGAGACACAGGGAAGCACCGCGGCAAAGACAGAGGCGGGAGAGGCTTCTGCGGAGTTAAAACCGGTGACACTGAAACTGTGGTCCTGCAGCGATAAGTATCAGGCACAGGATGAGGTGCTGGCAAAATTCTGTGAAACGTATAAAGACAAATTGAATATTGAGAAGATAGAGTTCAACTACGTACCGTTTGGCGATTACGAGGATAAGATGATATCCCTGGTTGCAGGCGGAGATGATTTCGACGGAATGTATGTTTCTGACTGGATGCTCTATAATAAGATGTCCAACAAGGGCGGTCTGATGCCGTTAAATGATTTCATGCAGCAGTATGCGCCGTCACTCTATGCGACGTATCAGGAAAATGGTTCCATGACCGCATGCAGCATCGACGGCCAGCTGGTGGCTATGCCGTGGACGAAAAAAAAGAGCTCCAAAGCCATCCTTCTTTATCGGAAGGACCTGGCGGATCAGTACGGAGTCGATACCTCCAATCTGGACGCCATGCTGACAGATGCCAAGGCAAAGGTTCCGGATATCACTATATTCGAATCGGGGTTTCCGAGAGGCAATACATACAGCGATGTGCTGGCGGTTCTCCATGCAAAATATGAAATGGACAACATGAATTACCACACCCTGACATTCGATTTGAACAGCGAAAAGCCGATGCTGGAGGCTGTGGAGGAGACGCCAATGTTTAAAGAGGCAGTCACCTGGATGAATAAGTGGTATAACGAAGGCATCGTATCCAAAAATGAACTTTCTGAGACCGATACGAAGATGTTTGAGAACGGCAAGACATTTGCGAAGGTAGGGCTTCATGAGACTGCCACGCAGGGAGTTGTATTTAACATTCCGAATGCAGAATTAGGGTATGCGGAACTTTATACGGACGGAAAGTACCGCTATGATTCTCCGTTAAACAACGCATTTGCAGTCAACAAGAATGCGGCTAATCCGGAACGTCTTCTGATGCTTCTGGAACTGTTAAACACGGATGAGGCTGCATATGATTTATTCATGTATGGAATTGAAGGGGAAACGTACGTTAAGGGCGAAGACGGTTCCATCCAGTATCCGGAAGGACAGGAGGCAACAAATTCTACATTCCTCGGATGGTTCTGCTGGCCGTTTGTCAGAGGCCAGTTTGATAAGCCGTCAGGATTGATCACACCAAAGGCGCTGGAGATGGAAAATGAATGGCTTGAAAAGGACAGCCTTGTCGTATCTCCGCTGACAGGATTTAACCCTGACACCAGCAGCATCAAGACAGAGCTGGCACAGAGAGACCAGTTGTACGACGAGCAGGGCAAGCTGCTCCTGGCAGGCATTGTGGAAAACAATGATGTGGATGCGGCCATTAATAAGTATATCGAGAACCAGAAGGCAGCAGGACTCGATAAGATCCTGGAATTCATGCAGGCGGAAGCAGATAAAATGATTGGGAAGTAAGCCGCGGGCAAAACGGAAACACAGATAAAAGGCGGAAGTGAAACGGGGACGATCAGTGATTGTCCCCGTTTCGCTTCCGCCTTTTTACTGCAGAGAAGATGAAAGGTATTCTTCTGTGAAATCATATCCCAGTCCATACCACATATGCGGTCCATCGAAAGTGCGGTGGCGCACATGGCCGGCTTTGCCGAACAGGGAGTAGATTCTCTGGATTTTCTGGAACTGGCTGACGGGATCATCAATACCTTTTGGTCCGTTCAGCACATCCCGAAGACCATTTTCATAGAATGCGGGCCGGGGAGCGATGAGAGAGGCGATGTCACACAGGTCAAAATCACGCCACAGTCCGGGAACGAAATTACAGGGACATAAATGGGTTTCCAGTATACTTTCTTTTGCGCTGTGTAAGTAACCGCTGATCACTGCAAGGCGGATTCGGTCGTCCATGGCGGCAAGCCACATGGTATAGAGGCCGCCCCCGGAAAAACCACAGCAGCCCAGACTCTCTGAATTAATCGTGGGAAGTGTCTCTATATAATCGACGAGCCTCATCAGATCCCACAGGACGAGACCTGCAAAGGTAAGTCCCAGGGCTTCCGCGGTCATGGTCAGATTTTTACAGGAAGAGCCAAGAGGCTTCGGCGGGGTATCACCGAGGAAGGCACGATCTTCCATGGAGATCGGCTCTAAGCGCTCCCCATATCCCGGCGGATCCGGACAGAATACAGTATAGCCCATTTTGACCAGCTGAAGGCCGTAACTCTCTTTGGGAGCAGCCTCCAGTTTTTCCCTGACTCCGGGAGAGGTGAGAACACCGGCCACACTTTCCTTGCTGGCGCCGTGGGCAGGAATGGCGATCATGGCCTTGTGAGGACGGGAATTCGAAAGTCCGTCTGGTACCAGCATGTAAAAAGGCATGAAAACCTCAGGAAGCGTCTGGATGCTCAGTTTATACCGGGTATATCCGTCCTCCTGAAAGGCACTTATAAGCTCTGCTTCCCTGCTGTACGGAGCAGAATCGGCGACAAACTGTTCCAGACGTGAAAGACCCAGCAATTCCCGGAGGCGGTCTCTGGATTTGGCCTTCCAGATTAAAAAGGAAGGGGCATCCGATGCGGTGCAGGCGTATTTGGGAGGGGCGGATTCATAGAACTGCCGAAAAAAATGTTTGTAAGAGTAAGTCATAATGATACCCCGCTTTCATAAAATGATGTTCGTACTGCCAGTTTCATTATAAAAGAAGATTGGGGAGGATGAAAGTATAAAAACAGGGGATGGCTGCCAGGATTAGTTTTTGTAACAGAAAGAAACAGGAAGACTCCTGAAAAATGTGCATGGAAACCTAAAAAAAGCGGCACTCAATTTTTCAGGATAGGGCTTATACTGACAGTAAAAAGAGAGAAGACAGTCAAAGGAGAGATGATATGGAAACATTTTATTCAGTAAAAGATTTTGGCGCGGCGGGAAACGGAAAGAGTCTGGACACGGAAGCGATTCAGGCGGCAATTGACCGGTGCAGCCGGGAGGGCGGCGGATACGTTCTTCTGGAAAAAGGAGAATTCGTCTCTGGCACATTGTATATGAAGTCGGGCGTCTATTTGATTGTGACGGCGTCGGCAAAGCTGACAGCAAGCGGTTCCATTGCCGCGTATGGGACGAACACTCATTACAACCGCTATGTCAACGAGCATGACATGGACCGCTGTTTTATCTACGCGGAGGAGGCGGAGAATTTCGGAATCATGGGGGAGGGGACTATCGACGGAAATGCGGAATGTTTTCCGAATGAAGGAAGTATTAACCGCCCCATGATGATTCGTTTCTTAAGATGCCGCAATGTGAAGCTGAAGGGGATAAAGCTTCATCAGGCCGCGGCATGGACAACCGCATTTCTGGACAGTGAAAACATCTGGGTGGAAGATTTGGAGATCTGCAACGACAAGAGATACAATGGAGACGGCCTCGATTTCGACGGATGCAGAAATGTCTTTGTGGCACGGTGCAGGATATCCGGTACGGATGACAATCTCTGCCTTCAGGCGGGCAGCAGGGAGTACCCCGTGGAAAACGTCCATATTTCGGACTGCCATTTTACCTCCATCTGTGCGGGAATCAGGATCGGCCTCAAATCCATCGGGGATATCAGAAATGTGACGGTCTCCGGCTGTACCTTCCAGAATGTATGGCGGGAGGGGATTAAGATCGAGTGCACCGAGGGCGGAAATATCTCGGATATCTGTATTCAGGGAAACACCATGCACAATGTGAGCAGACCTGTCTTCATCCTGCTGAACAACCGAATGGAGGAAATCGGTTCCTCCGTGGAACTGAAGGAGATGCCGGAAATCGGAACACTTAAGCGGGTAACCATTTCCGGGCTGATTGCAAGGGATGACGAAGAAATGGAAAAGATTCATTACCGTTTCCAGGACGATGTTATGGGGAGACCGGAATTCGGAGGAATCCGGGTGGATGCAAATAAGGATCATCCGATTGAAAATCTGGTGTTCCAGAATATCGACTATACGGCGATCGGAGGAGTGCGGCTGGCTGATATTCCGGAGGGATATCCGGAAGTACCGGACTATATGGCGAAGAATGATACGGATCATAGTACGGGACAGAGGACAGAGAATAAAACTGGCTATACGGGGGAGAAAAAGCCGGATGTCAAGCCGGTTATAGGAAAAACAGAAGCTGCAGTGAGTGAAAACTATTATCCGGACTGGAGCCGGACCACCCATCTGGATATTCGGAATGTGAAGAATCTCATTCTGGCGCAGGTGATGGTTTCCACGGTGCACGAGGATGAACGGCCGAAGTATCTGGTGGAAGGATGTAAATGTCTGAAGGAAGAAATTTATGATTTGGATTAAACCTGTTTTAGGGGTAGGAGAAAAATGCAAACAAGGCATTTTTCAGGGCCGCTTTTAAACAGTCAGCCAGGTTTTAAATGCAAAAATAGCCAGCCAGCTGAAAATTGGTCAACTGACTGGCTGTACACCAGATAAAAGAAAAAGTCTTTCATCCATATTTATTCAATTTTCGTCTATTCTATTGCTTTATTTGGACGAAAAAAACAATAGGAAGACAAAAAATAACTGGGCAATTTGTTGGATACAAAGTCCTTTTAAGGACATCTGAGAATGTAGTGCTGTTGGCAGAACTTCAATGCACCCTCCGGGAGCAAGCCAGCGGCACGATCTAAAGTCGACCGATTTCCAGATTTATCAGCGCCTGCTGCCGGAACGCCGCATATTTCTCGGCGAGATTCTGAAGCGGTGCTTTCCCGGAGGCATCGGTCCACAGGGTTATCTTGATATCCATTCCTTTGGCCTTCTTTTTTATTGTCCAGATTCCGATCACCTCTCCGCGGTATACAACCGCCCCCGGATTGGTCACCAGCTTCCAGATCTGTTTCTGAAGTGTTTTATCGGGTTGAAGGACCGCGCGGTCACGCTGGTCTAAGTAGGGATCGTGCCCCCCGAGCAGCAGGAGGTCCCTCTGCAAATCTCCCGGGTGATTCCCGGTAAAAGAGGCCGGAGCAAAGAGGCGTTCCCTGTCCTCTGACAGGATAAATGCCTTTTTTCCGAAGACTGTGACAGGCTCCATTTCTTCTGAAATGGTGTTCCACATACGCCGCGCCTGTTTGCCGGAGCAGCCCAGCCAGCCTGCAAACATATCGGCGGTCGCCGGCCCATAGCAATGTAAGTATTTTCGGACCAGCTTCTTTTTGGCATCACGATCCGGGGTGAGAGGGCTTCCTGTCCAGTTTTTAAATGAGGTAAACGTCGGGCTGGTCCCGTCCCGTTTACCGAATACGACGAGTCCGCAAAGCGCACACGGCCGAAGAAGAAAGGAGACAACGGCCCCGCCGACGGTCTGGACATCGGGGCTGCCGTACATGGAGGGCTGATTCCACAGCTCCCGTTTTTGGACGGGAATCAGAGGCGTCATCCACCCGGCCAGAGTCTGATCGAGGGAACTCTTGCTGACAATGACGTGATCGTCCAGCTGCGGAATTACCTGTTTCAGCATCTCGAGCAGACTGTCAAAATCCATCTCCAGGAAATCGAGGGCCAGAGCAATTCCCTGCGTGTAAATCCATGGCTCCGGTTCAGCTGGTATGAGCGCAGACAGAAAAGCGCCGCTCTCCGTAACCGGAAACACGACCGGCGTGCCCCGGTAGCTCCATGCCTGCAGGAGTGTTTTCTGTTCATACAGCAGGTGTTCCATATCCGATAAGGTACAGTCCGGCGCCCGGTTAAAGAGGGCGGTTTCCCATGCTCCGGGCGGCGTATTCTGCATACCGCACGCGCCGGCCAGCCTGTCTGCCTCCGATTTCGGGTACACAGCATCCAGATGATGGGAGCGGAGCCTGAAAATTCTGATCTGTTCAATACTTGGTTCTGTCATGGCGGTTTTCCTTTCCTTCCTATATCCTTATTTTACTTTAGGAGGATGGAAAACGCAATAGGAGGACAAAAGTCGTCATTAGAGCCTGCCAGTGAGCTGTAACCAGTGAAGAATGAAGGAAAAAATGTATAAAAAGTGTACTCAATCATTAAAAAATGCAGTTTCATTTTCCTCCTCCTTCTGCTATTTTAATGATGAACCCAATGTTACACAAAAGCGGTGAACTCCCGGCGGAGGTTTTGGGCCGGAGCCGCAAAACAGGATGAGAACAGGAGAGAATAGTATGATAAGTCTGCAGGATAACGCCTGGATTGATGAGGCGGTAGAAAAAATGATGAAAAAGATGGATCTGGTCAGTGAGCGGTCAAGGAACAAGATTCCCTACACGGCCATAAATGGTGTTCATGATGACAGAAGCAGGGAAGATCAGACCTTTTCGGCGGATGACGGAATAAACTGGTGGTGCAACGGATTCTGGGCGGGCATGCTCTGGCAGATGTACCATGCGGCGGGAGATGAGAAGTATGCAAAAATCGCCCGGCTTTCGGAGGAGAAGCTGGATCGGTGCTTCAGCGATTATTACGGGCTGCATCATGACGTCGGCTTCATGTTCCTGCCGAGCGCAGTGGCGGATTACCGTCTGACAGGAAACCCGGATTCGAGGAGACGGGGGCTGCACGCTGCAAATCTCCTGGCAGGCCGTTTCAATCCGGTGGGGAAATTTATCCGTGCCTGGAATGACATTCCGGGCAGCCAGGATGATACGAGGGGCTGGGCGATTATTGACTGTTTATTTAATATTCCGCTGCTGTACTGGGCCAGCGAAGAAACGAAGGATCCCCGGTTTGAGCAGATAGCCAAAATGCACGCAGATACGGTTATGGAAACGTTTGTGAGACCGGATGGTTCGGTGCGGCACATTGTGGAATTCGATCCATTTACAGGAGAAATGGTGAAGGATTACGGCGGCCAGGGATATGGTCAGGGATCGTCCTGGACAAGAGGACAGACGGGGGGGCTGTACGGCTTTCTTATGAGCTACCGCCATACCGGAAAACAGGAGTACTTAGATACCGCGAAGCGGATCGCCCATTATTTTATCGCCAATATTCCCGAAGACGGCCTGATCCCGGTAGATTTCAGGCAGCCTGCAGAACCTTTATGGTATGACGATACAGCCGCAGCCATCGCAGCCTGCGGCCTGCTGGAGATTGCAAAGGAAGTGGGGGACTTGGAAAAAGAGCTGTACGAGGGGGCCGCCCTTAAGCTTCTGCAAGCATTATACCGGGAACACTGTGATTTCAGCATGGACAGTGACTGCTTCCTGACCAAATGCACCGGTTCCTATCATAATGAAAAGGATCATGAAATGCCTATTATTTACGGAGATTATTTCTTTATAGAGGCAATGCTTAAGCTAAAGGGGCAGGACGTATTTCTGTGGTAACAGGAGAGGAAAAGCAGATGGAAAAAATAGCGGAAGGCATTTATAAGATAACGTATCAGAAACCGGAACCATTTACGCCCGTTTCCATGAGGAAAAGTAAGATGGCGGACGGCGCGCTTAAACGGTTGGAAAATGGGAGGAAAGACGGTGCCGCAGCTCTGCCGTTTGAAGAAACGGAAATTCAGTTTGAACAGACAGCGCGCGGGATTACGGTGACGCTTCCCATGAAGACGGATGAAGACATCTATGGGTTTGGGCTTCAGCTGTTGAGTCTCAATGCGGCAGGAAGAAAGCGGTACATTAAGGTGAATTCTGATCCCAGGATGGATACGGGAGAGAGCCATGCACCGGCTCCGTTTTACGTCTCGACGGCGGGATACGGGCTGTTGGTGGATACATATCGGTACGCCACCTTTTATATGGGGACGAATACGGAAAAAGGGGCATCTGCAGGGAAACGGGAGGTAAATATTCCGCATCAGGAATTCAGTGAATCTGCGCTGTACGCGTTTAAGCGGGCCAGGGAAGAACGGAAGGTCATCATTGAGATTCCGGCAGCGGGCGGTATCGATCTGTATTTCTTTGCAGGAAACGTGAAGGAAGCCGTGATGCGGTACAACCTGTTTTCGGGAGGCGGCTGTCTGCCGCCCATGTGGGGGCTCGGTATGTGGTACCGGGTGTACGGAGGCAGCGATGAGAACCATGTGAAGAAGCTGGCGAAGGGCTTCAGAGAGAATCAAATGCCGGTGGATGTAATTGGAATCGAACCGGGCTGGCACTCGCACTCGTATTCCTGCACGTATGAGTGGGGATATCTCTTTCCCAATCACCAGGAAATGGTGGACACCTTAAACCGGGATGGATATCATGTGAATCTCTGGGAACATATTTTTGTCTATCCGGCTGCGCCATTTTATGAGAAGCTGCTGGATTACAGCGGGAATTATGAGGTATGGAACGGTCTGGTGCCGGATTTTGCGACGGAAGAGGCACAGAATATATTTGCAGGCTGGCACGAAGAGCAGTTTATCCGAAATGGAATAGCCGGATTTAAGCTGGACGAATGTGATAATTCGGATTTTAATCCCTCTAACTGGTCCTTCCCGGATTCCACAAAATTTCCTTCCGGCATGGATGGGGAACAGATGCACAATGCGGTAGGGATGCTGTATCAGGAACTGATTTTCCGGGCGTTTAAGAACAGGGGCATCCGGACACTGTCTTCCGTCCGCTCTTCCGGGGCGCTCGCGGCACCGCTTCCGTTTGTCCTGTATTCTGATTTATACGGACACCGGGAATTTATCAGAGGAATGGTTACTGCCTCTTTTTCAGGGATGCTGTGGGCACCCGAGGTGAGGGACTGTGCAAATGGAAAAGATCTGTTAAGAAGAATCGAGACGATCGTATTTTCTCCCCAGGCGTTATTAAACTGCTGGAGAATCCCGAATCCGCCGTGGGAACAGGTCTGCATAGAAAAGAATCTGCAAAATGAGGCGATGGAAGAACGGGGGTTTTACATGGCTGCCTGCCGGAAGCTGTTCGAGCTGCGAATGTCACTGCTTCCGTACTTATACAGCGCTTTTGCGGAATATCACGAGCTTGGAATACCGCCTGTCCGGGCCATGGCGATTGAGGACCCGGAGGATTATGAGGCACGTAACATCGATGATCAGTATTTCTTTGGAAAGGACCTTCTGGTGTGTCCGCTGACTCTGGAAGATGGAGATTCGAGAGAGGTATATCTGCCTGGCGGGCTGTGGTATGGCTTTTTTGATGGTCAGCCCTATGAGGGCGGCCGGAGATTTACCGTACAGGCAAAGGAGGAGGAGATTCCCGTATTTGTGAGAGACGGCGCCATAGTTCCCACGGCAGAACCGGTTCTCTGCGTCAGAGAAGATACGGTGTTTGAGATGACGATTCGTTCCTATGGACGGAAAGAGGGGGAGTATACCCTGTATGAAGACGACTTTACTTCTTTTCGGTATGAAAATGAGGGAATGAGAAAAGTGGTGATACGGCGGGACGGAGATGGTAAGATAGAAATTGCAGGTGGGGAGAACAGCCTGCGGTACCGGTTTCGGATAGAAAGGAGAGAGACGCCGTGATAGACAAATTAAAACCAATAAAAATCCTGGTCTCTATACCGGCCGGAGAGATGCGGGACAGCTTTTTTTCGGAGGCGCTGAGTGCACGTCTGGAGCAATTGGGCTGTGTGGAGTGGAATACGAATACGGAGCAGTTCAGCGAAGAAGAACTGGCAGAAAAACTGAGCGGAGTCGATATCTGTATCAGCGGCTGGGGAAATACGCCTTTTTATGAGAAGACATTGAAATATGCGGACAAACTGAAGCTGATCGCCCATATCGGCGGATCCGTGCGTCCCATGGTGGGAGACGCGGCATTTGAGATGGGGATCCGGGTCTGCAGCGGCAACCGGGTCTTCGCGGAGAGTGTGGCAGAAGGCGTTCTTACTTATATGCTCTGTTCCCTGAGGAAAATTGGAGAGTATGAGGCCCGCATGGCGGCCGGTGAATGGCCTTCCCTCATCGGAACGAGAGGACTTTTGGGCCGCAGCGTGGGTCTGGTGGGATATGGGATGATCGCGGAGTATCTCGTGAAGTTTCTAAAGCCCTTCGGATGCAGGATCCTGGTTTCATCCCGTCATATTTCTGAGGAAGAACTTGCGGCGGCGGGAATTGAGGCGGCGTCAGCGGAAGAAATCTTCCGAACCTGTGATATCGTCTCGCTCCACAACAGTCTGACAATGAGGACGAAGCACAGCATAGGGGCAGAGCTGTTAAACAGCATGAAAGACGGGGCTCTGCTGGTCAATACGGCGCGCGGTGCGCTGATCGATGAGGAGGCTCTGGTCTCTGTGCTGAAGGAGAGATCGGTATGGGCGGCGCTTGACGTATATGAAACAGAGCCGCTTCCCATGGATTCTCCGCTTCGGGATTGCGAGAGAGTCCTTTTGATGCCTCACGCAGCGGGGCCTACGGCAGACAGAAGGTACGCAGTCACCAGCTATGTGCTTGATGACATGGAACGGTTCATGAACGGGGAAAATCTGGACTGCGAGATCGACTTTGCGAGAGCGGGGACGATGACGACAGTTGTGTAGAGATTATTGGAAGAAGGATTCAGGAAGAGCTTGATTCTATTTCGACAGTACAGTCAAAAAGAAGCGCCATCAATCTTATAGAATAATGGCGCTTCTTTTGTTTATTTCATTTTCTTTTCCAGAATCGTAATCCCCTGATATAAAATTGCTGAAACAATGCAAAGAATAACGATCGACATGACGACTAAATCCATCTTAAAGACCTGACTTCCATAAATGATCAAATATCCAAGTCCCTTATTCGCCGCCAAAAACTCTCCAATAATAACACCAACAAGGCAGAGTCCGATGTTTACCTTCATATTGCTGATAATCAGCGGTACGGAGCCGGGCAGCAGGACCTTAGTGAGTACATCTTTTTTCGTTCCGCCGAGGGAATAGATGAGTTTGATTTTATCCGGATCTGTCTGCATGAAGCCGGTGTGAAGCGTCATGATACAGCCAAAGACGGCCACAG
>OBYY01000117.1_pt1 | contig 15400 bp, 13 predicted proteins | sample 1476821 | NCBI WGS metagenome assembly OBYY01 (sample SAMEA2580218, study PRJEB22360) | human gut metagenome | biome: human gut; feature: human-associated habitat; material: faeces | place: Denmark | collected 2008/2010
GGCGTTGATTCCCACCAGCCAGTCCGCCTCGGCCCGGCACATGGCGGCGTCATAGAGATTGTCGTATTCATGCCCGTTTTTCAGCTTCGCAAATCCATCCTTTATCGCCTTGTCAGTGACGGAGGAAATCCAGAGACGCTTGATCGGTTTCCTGCAGCCGGCCTTCTCCAAAATCAACCGGGCCACCAGTTCTCCCTCCCGGCCTGCATCTGTGGCAATAATGATTTCGCCTGTATCTTTTCTTTGAAGCTGTGCTTTTACCGCACTGAACTGTTTTCCTGTCTGTTTAATCACTTCCAGCTTAAACTGATCCGGCATCATGGGAAGGTCTTCCATCCTCCACGTCTTATATTTCGGATCGTAATCCTCCGGATCCGCCAGTGTCACAAGATGTCCCAGCCCCCAGGTCACAATATATTGATCGCCCTCCAGCGCGCCGTTTAAATTTTTTCCGCAGCGAAGGACCCTGGCAATATCGCGGGCCACCGACGGTTTTTCTGCTATTACTAAAGATTTCATTCTTATTTATTCCTCCTGACTGATTCCGGTGAACCTCTGTCCTCCTATTATAAGGAAATACGGCAAAAATTGCAATGTAAGGATGAAAAGTAACATTTCAGCCTTCATCTGACCACAATATAGTTTGATTTTTCTTTTTATAGCGCAATATCGGATAACATAAAATCTTTTATCCATGCTACAATGTGATCGTGATAAAAAGTGCGTAAACTCAAGGTTTCAAGACCTGTACACGAGCACTGCGCCTGTGCGGCATATTAAAATACGAAGGAGAAGTCTGTTATGAAAAGCATTAAAAAAACGCTCGGAATTGTCCTTACCGCTGCGGCAGTGGTAACAGCCGGAAGTATCTTTGTTTCCGTAGCCGGTAACCATTACAGCGATAAGATCCGAATCAAGATGGCTCATAACCAGTCCAAGGATTCAGAGATCGCGGACTGTATCGCCAAAGTGGCGGAATTTGCAGCGGAGGATCCTTCCATGAATATGGAAATTGACATCTACCCCAGCGGCGTACTGGGAACCGAACAGTCTGCCGTCGAGATGGTCAAGGCAGGAGTTTTGGACATGGCCAAGGTCAGCTCCAGCATGCTGGGACAGTTTAACGACTGTTACTCCATCTTTTCCCTTCCCTACCTCTTCACAAGCGAGGGGCATTATTACAACGCCATGGAGAAGAGTGAAAAGGTACGGGAGCTTTTCCGTATGAATGAGGACGAAGGATTTTTGGTCATTGGATACTATGCCAATGGCTCCAGAAACATTTATTTAAAAGAAGATATTAAGGCCGACAGCCCCGCCGTTTTAAAGGGGAAAAAGATCCGCTCCATGACCAGCAGCACATCCATGCGAATGCTGGAGCTGATGGGCGCCTCCCCCACTCCCATGGCTGCCAGCGAGACTTATACAGCGCTTCAGCAGGGTGTGGTGGATGGCGCGGAGAATACCGAGCTGGCTCTCACCGTAGACAAACACGGTGAGGTGGCAAAGTCTTATACCTACACGGAACACCAGTACACGCCTGATGTCTATATTATCAGCACAAAAACCTGGAACAGGCTGACTGAAGAGCAGCAGAATTATCTGGTGGAATGCTTAAACAGAAGCAACGAAAACTTCAAGAACAAATACCGTCAGATGATGGAAGAAGCCATCGAAGAGGCAAAAGGGATGGGGATGACCATCTATTATGATATTGACAAGACCGCCTTTATCGAAGCCGTACAGCCCCTTCATGAGGAATATAAGGCTAAAGGCGCTTTCTATCAGGAACTTTACGACGATATTGAGCAGTATGCAGGGGAGGAGTAATCATGAAAACGTTAAATAAAATATTAGGTTATCTGATCGCCTTCCTGGTGGGTCTCATGGTCCTGGGATGCTGCTGGCAGGTCATCACCCGTTTTCTCTTAAATAACCCCAGTAAATACACAGAAGAATTCCTGCGGTATGCCCTGATCTGGATGACCATGCTGGGAGTTCCGTATGCTTACGGTCAGGAACGCCACATATCCATCAATATCATCACAAAAACATTTTCCCTGAAAGGATCTCTCTTCACGAAAATGGTAATCGAAATCATCGTCATGATTCTCTGTGTGACTGTATTCATCGCCGGCGGCATCATGGTAACCATGAACTCAGCAGGGCAGATTTCACCGGCGCTTCAGCTCCCTATGCCGCTCTACTACGTGGGGCTTCCCATCTGCGGCGTACTCACCTTAATCTACAGCGCAGACCGTTTAATCCGGTTTGCCAGACAATTAAAGGAGGCAGCATAAATGGAACTTTCTGCAGCTTTAATGCTGGTCATCGTATTCTTTCTGATGCTGGCATATTCCGTACCCGTATCCTATAGCATCATCGCATCCGCGCTGATCACCATTATTGCATTCCTGACCCCCACCTTCGGAATGTTTGTATCCGCCCAGAAAATCGTAGGCGGCATGGACAGCTTTACACTGCTGGCCGTTCCGTTCTTCATTCTGGCAGGTCTCCTGATGAGCAGCGGCGGCATCGCCAGAAGGCTTATCAACCTGGCCATGCTGGTCTTGGGCAAGGTTCCGGGTTCTCTGGCGCTTACCAACATCGCAGGCAACGCCATGTTCGGTTCCATCTCCGGCTCCGGTGTGGCTGCTGCTACGGCTATGGGCGGCGTGTTAAATCCTCTGGAAAAGGAAGAAGGCTATGACCCTGGATTTGCAGCAGCGGTTAACGTCGCCACCGCACCGGTGGGACAGCTGATTCCGCCCACCACCGCGTTCATTGTCTATTCGGCGGCCAGCGGCGGTACCAGCGTGGCAGTCCTCTTCATGGCAGGATGGATTCCCGGACTCTTATGGGCCGGCCTCTGTATGCTTGTTGCCTTCCTCTACGGCAAAAAACATCATTACGTGTATCAGACAGAAAAGCTCACCGGCAAAGTCGTATTAAAGACGGTCTGGGACGCGATCCCAAGCCTGTTCTTAATTGTCATCATCATCGGCGGCATTCTGTCCGGTTACTTCACTCCTACCGAGGCATCCGGCGTAGCAGTTGCTTACGCGTTTTTCTTATCGGTGGTACTGTATAAATCCATCAAACTGAAGGACATTCCGGGAATCCTCATGGAGACAGGCCTCATGACCACGATCGTCATGCTGATTATCGGAGCTTCCTCCGTGCTCTCCTTTGTCATGTCCTTCACCGGACTTCCGGAGGCCATCAGCCACATGGTGCTCGGCATCTCCAACAATAAGTATGTCATCCTTCTTATATTAAATATTTTCCTGCTGATCGTAGGAACCTTCATGGACATGGCTCCGGCCCTGCTCATTTTTACCCCGATCTTCCTTCCGATCGTAACGGCTCTGGGCATGACTCCGGTTCAGTTTGGCGTCATGATCGTTATGAACTTATCCGTAGGAACCATCACACCGCCGGTAGGCAACGTGCTGTTCATCGGGTGCAGTGTGGCAAAGCTGGAGGTGGAAGACGTGTTAAAACGACTGCTGCCGTTCTTCGCAGCAATCTTTGCAGCACTGCTGTTTATCACCTATGTGCCGGCATTCAGCCTTTGGCTGCCCAGCATACTGGGCCTGCTGGATTAATCCGTCCGTATCGGTTCATCGCCTGCATAAACAGCTCAACGGACCGGCATTTACGTTTCTTCCGCCGGTCCGTTGGTATATGTTACCGTATTCAATGTTTTTCGATACTTTAAGGGAGACATGGTCATATATGTTTTGAATACCTTCTCAAAATACGTGATGCTCTCATATCCAAGCTTATGAGCAATCTGCAGTACGCTCATATCGGTCTCCTCCAGCAGCCGCTTTGCCGCCCTGATGCGGCTCATATTCATATACTCACTGATGCCGTAACCTGTAATCTCCTTAAAGGTGCGGCTTAAATAATATTTACTGATAAAAAACCGGTCGGCCAGCTGATCCAGCGTAATCGCTTCATCAAAATGTACCGAGATATAATCGGCCACCGCGTAGATATTCCGGTATTTGGCGGGAGCATTTACATCGGTATCTTCCATGGCCGGCGTATGATTTTCACGCATAAAACGTATGAAATACTGGATAATATCCGTTTCAATCATTGCCCGGTAATTCCGCTTCCTGCTGTCAAATTCATCCTGAAGCCGGATATAGAGATCGATAAAATCCTTCTGCTGCTTTTCATTTAACGGAAATACCCCATAGTGCTGGTGAAAAAATCTGACAAGATTCAGGTTCGGAAACAGCTGGTCGAATTCCTTCATCTTGTCCCGCTCTATATAAAGGATAATGCGGTCATGGCCAAACTCCTGTTCACTGCCAGCCATGGTCATATGAATCGAATTTTCATCCACCAGAATCAGAGACCCGCTCTTCACCAGATAAGAACGGTTGTCAAAGAAAAAACGCCGTTCCCCTTCCAGCAGATAGAAGATCTCATACTGGTTATGAAAATGCTTTACGTGCATATTGAAACGTCCCTTGCGTATCATGCGTTCCAGTTCGATACCATCAGTCCTGGCGTAATAGATAACGGCTTCCATGCCTTGCACCTCCTGTCTGGCTGCTGTTTACGCTTCGCCTGTATCATCTGGAAACATTATATAATAAAACCCATTATTTTTCTATAAGAAAGGAGTCTCCTACTCATGCAGGAACTGAAAAAAGAAGAAATCACCCGAAAGCTGGACCTGGTCGTTAACAAACTCTTGACTCTCGGCGGCCCTGAAAATGAAAAAGAACTGGAGGATGGCGCCGCGACTTCGGAATCAGCGAATGGGACTGGCCGCAGGGCGTCGGCCTCTACGGTCTCTACAAGATTATGATGGTTGAAAAAAAGGACGAATACCGTGAGTTCCTATGCAGCTGGTTTAAGGGCAATATGGCCGACGGACTTCCCTCACGCAACATCAACACCACCACACCGCTGTTAACACTGGTACAGTTAACCGAGCTCTGCCCCGATCCGGAATTCGAATCTCTCTGCTTAAGCTGGGCCGACTGGCTGATGCGAAACCTTCCCCACCGAGGAAGGCGGCTTCCAGCACGTCACCAGCGCCAACGGCGACCGCCTGGGCGTCCGGTTAAATGAAAATGAAATGTGGATCGACACCCTGTTTATGACCGTTCTCTTCTTAAACCGAATGGGCCAGAAATACAACCGCCAGGACTGGATCAGTGAATCCATCCACCAGGTTCTCTTACATATCAAATACTTATACGACAAAAAAACCGGTCTTTTCTACCATGGCTGGACCTTCAATACGCGGGATAATTTCGGAGGCGTCTTCTGGTGCCGCGGAAACAGCTGGTTTACGGTGGGAATCCTCGAGTATTTGGAAATGTTTAAGGGCAGTCTGGATGCAGGTGTCCGGGAATTTATTGTGAACACCTATAAGAGCCAGGTTCATACGTTAAAGAAGCTGCAGAGCAGCTCAGGATTGTGGCATACCGTTCTCGATGATCCGACCAGTTACGAGGAGGTGTCCGGCTCCGCTGCCATCACCGCAGGAATCTTAAAGGGAATCAAGCTTGGGATCCTCGATGATTCCTGTCTGGACTGTGCCTGGAAGGGCGTACGGGCTGTTATGAATCAGATTGACAAGGACGGGACCGTGCTGAATGTGTCAGGCGGAACCGGAATGGGGGCTGACAGGGAACATTATAAAAATATATTGATCGCGCCGATGGCTTATGGGCAGTCCCTTACGATTCTGGCGTTGATTCAGGCGTTGGATAATTTGAATTAAATCGCTTAAAGGAAGGCCTCGCCAACGCGAGGCCTTCACGCCTGTTAAAAACCGTATTTTCCTTTTAAAACCGAATCTAAAAAACCAAAAGATCCAATTGGAACACTCCATTATTTCATATGCCCCATCGCACGCTTATACTCACTCGGCGTACACCCGCAGCAAGAGCGAAAAACCTGACTGAAATAGTGTGGATTATCGCCAAAGCCAGTGGCTTCGCACAGTTCATAGACTTTGATGTCCGGCCGCTTGGCAATTAACTTTTTGGCACGGTCCATGCGTAAATCCATCACATATCTTGTGAATGCAATCCCTGTTTCTTTTTTGAAGAGTTTACCAAAATAATCCGGATGAATAAAGAGTACGGTTCCGGCTACTGCAGCGATAGAGAGTTCTTCGTCATCCAGATGGTCATGTACATACAGCATGGCTTTTCTCACAATACTGCTGAAGCTGGCCAGATTCTGTTCTGATTTACCAGTCTCCCACCGGGTTAAAAGCTGGCGAAGCATGGCCGCAAGCCCGTTAAAGTCAGTGTAGGCACTCGTCATCAGTAATTTAACAATTCCGGTTTCACGAACATGCTCGTTGGTATATTTCGCCAGGATAAGGTAGAGTCTGACGCAGTAGGTTCTTGTCTCTTCCGGAGACTTGTTTAAGAGACGCAGATCATCGATTACTTTCTCCATTTCTGTTAAAGCGGACTCTGCATTTCCCTTTTTTACAGCCTCTTCCAGCGCCTCAAAGCACGGTTCTCCGTCCGCAGATTTCATCTCTTTCTCGGATAAAATACAAAATTCATCATAGTAGAAGCGGTATGAGGATATTCTGGTCAGAAGGCTGTAGCGGTCAGACAGAATATCTCTAGGGCCAGCCAAAACCCAGGATACCGAAAATGGAAATTCGTTTTTTTCACTCCAGTCCCTGAACTCTGACAGGAGCCTGTTAAAATCCATGGTTTCCTCATTTACCGCGAATACAACGTGACCCATAAACAGTATAACGACTGCCCCGGTATCCCTGCGGGGCCCCAGTACAATCTGCTTTATATTTTCTAACAGCAGATTAAGACCTCCCAGATTTTCTTCCTCCATGTCACAGGGAATACATTCCGCCAGAATATAACGGGATCCCAGCAAACGGTCAATCCGGTCGTTTTCCCGTCCTCCCAGCAAGCCGTTTTCCAACTGCTGGGCATCGGCGTCCCGGATCGTCTGTTTTACCGTTCCCCGAAGCATCTCTTCCTGCTGCCGCGCTTCCTTCTTTTCTTCTATCCCATGAAAAATTCTGGTGATTGTGTCACTTAAGTCTAACTGTGAAATCGGCTTTAACAGATAATCCACAACTCCATAATGGATCGCTTCCTTCGCATAGGCGAAAGAGTCATAGCCCGATAAGACTACCGTCGGGATGTCCGGATACACTTTTCTCATTTGGGAGATGAATTCCAGTCCGTCCATTTCCGGCATACGGATATCAGTGATAATCAGATCAAACCGGGATTGTTCCATTAATTCCAGTGCCTGCAGGCCGGTCATGGCCGGGACAGGCTCTATATCCAGAGTAAGCCAGATCGGCAGTCTCATGATTCCATTTACTATGATGCGCTCATCGTCTACAATCAGTGCCCGGTATTTCAACTGCATTCACCTCCTGGTTGACAGATACACAGTGTAATCCATGTTCCCCGTCCTTTTGCCGAATATATTTTTAACCCGCTCCCTGGTTCCCCCAGCATCTGAATCCGCTCTTCAATATTCAGAAGGCCGATTCCCGTATTGCCTGGTACCCTTCGTTCCCTGATTTGTGTCAATATTGGTTCCGGAATTCCGGGACCGTTATCCCAAACACAAAGAATCAGACGGTTTCCCTTTTTTCTCGCCCGGATTTCAATCAGACACGGCTTCATCGTAACTTCTGCCGCATATTTCACCGAATTTTCCAGAATTGGCTGAAGCGAAAGTTTAGGTATCTTTAGATTCATACACTCCTCCGGAATGGAAAATGCCACTTCCAGCCGTTCCTCCAGCCGTATCTTCTGAATCGTTACATAACATGATAAAAGCGCCAGTTCTTCGCTCAGAGGAATTAAATACTGCTGCTGTTTCGTCGCTTCGCGGAAGAGCGTCGCCAGAGACTGTACCATGCTTGATATCTCAGGCCGTCCGCTGTCCATGGCCAGCCAGTTAATGGCATCCAGCGTATTATAAAGAAAATGAGGATTGATTTGCGCCTGAAGAACCTTAATCTGGTATTCCTTCTCCTTAATGGTTCTTAAATAATTATCTTCCACCAGACGCCCGATCTCCCCTGTCATAAGATTAAAATTAGCCGCCAGCTCCTCAAATTCCCTGATGTCCGTATCCAGCAGCTTCCTGTCAATCTGTACCGAAAAATCCCCCTGTTCCACCGCTTTCATCTTCCTGCTCAAAAATGCTATAGGCGCAGTTATATGGTGAACCACACGGGCAGTCGCCAGAAACGATACAATCAGGATAAACAAAATAGCGGTTGTAAAAAATATCATCAGTGTGTTTGTCGATGTCATCATCTCATTGTATCTTTCATATCCCAGATAAGTAATACCGAAAAATTCAGACTCTGACTCTGCCTTAAAATACCTTCCCGAGCGCCCGCGTTTCTCTTTTCTTACAGTATCCAGCAGTTCCGGACTGCCAAAGATTCGCTTATCCCCCGCGTAAATGGGGGTCCCCTTATAAAAAATAACAATATTCCCCTTTGCAAGGCTGCCCTGACGGCTCTCCGCCATCATCTTATCCAGATTCACGCGAATCAGGATCATCCCCAGCGGATTGTGCCCTCCAAACGGAGTATCATAGATCTCCCTCCCGTAGAGCAGTTCCTGTCCATTTCCCCGTTCTATCCACACAGGCTCGGTTCGTGAGGAGCGTTCCTCCATCAGAAAACGTATTTTCTCCTGTTCTTCATCCGTCAGATTATCGTCCAGACTGCCTGTCGCATACTGGCGCCCCTCCTGATCCGTTACAATAATGGAAACAGCGTCATTTGCCACCAGGGATCCGGTAATAAGACGATAATACAAATCATCTACCAGCGGGTAACGGTCTTCCCGATCCTGGTTCACCGCCCGCAGCGCCTCCTTCACTGTTTTATCATTCATAATATTGAATGCTATATTTTCGACAAAATGCAGCGTATTCTCTATATTCGAAAAGGAGGCTTCAAATACATTAGAAGTCTCCGTTTCCATATCCTGACGGTAAATACGTTGTGACAGAATCACACCAGCCCCCGCAATCAGAAAAAATATAATGATGTCAATCCACACGAGCTGCATCATCTTATGATGCAGCCCTCTTTCCTTCTCCTTTATGACTTCCTCCTTCTGATGTCCGCCCGACCAGCGGTTTACACCGGCCGGGATCCATGCCGCTGTACAGCATTGCAGCCCATCTGTGCAATCTGAACCGAATGAACCGCTGAGGACCCATCAAACAAATCTTTTTTATCTTCTGGTATATCTCCTCCGTTCAACACATGAAGAAACAATTCCAGTTCCTTTCGCAGGGAGACCAGTATATACTCCGGAGGCCGTTCCTCCGGAGATCCGTATGAGATCCCTCCGTCGGTACGCGCAAAGAGCTCACAGATCGCCGCTGCGCTCTTCTCATCTTCAAACAGCGGGAATACCGTTTCTCCCGCATCGCTGACCACGCGTACTTCCGCATGCTTAAAATCAATCACCGCCCCCGCTTTCGTACCGTTGATACGGATAAAATGATTTCCCACCCGGAAGCCGGAACCATACTGTAGTGTTGCAAAGGCATTCCCTCCGAAGCTGGCGGTAAGAAGGAGCACATCGTCCTCATCTCCAAACTCTGCACTGCGGTGTCCCAGATTACCGCCTGCCCCGTACATTTCCGTGGGTACTCCCATAATCCACTGCATAATATCGATCTCGTGAATATGGTGAAACAGATGGCCGCCGGATTTCTCCTGCATCTTTTTCCAGCTCACTTCCGGCTTTTTCTGTTCCCAGCCGGTACGCTCGATATGCATGGTAAGAATATCACCAAAAAAGCCCTCCTGAATCATAGCCTGAACCCTGGCAATTCCATGGTAGAAATGCATAATATGCCCCACCATCAGAGTAACCTTTGCTTTCCGGCATGCTTCCACCATCTCTACGGCCTCCCCTGCGTCAAGTGCAAACGGCTTCTCACAGAAAATATGCTTTCCCGCTCCAGCCGCCGCCAGCACATGCTGATGATGGAGATAATTAGGCGTGGCAATGATTACCGCGTCAATATCTGCATTTTCCATTATTTCGTTGACAGAAGAAGACCGCGGACACCCCAGTTCACTGCTTAACCGCTCCGAACTCTTTCCTGGACTGTAAACTGCCGCCAGCTGAATCCCCTTCATTTCCTTTACTGCTCTGGCAAATTCCGCTCCAAAATAGCCACAGCCCAAAACACCAATTCGAATCATCCGCTCCATCTCTCCTTTTATAATACTACTTCCCGTCCTGTGGTGAGACTTTCACCTGCCGCCTCCAAAAAACGAACCACCTCCATCATCTCCTGATTCGTAACAGGACTCTGTCCGGTATCAAACATCTTAATAATCTGTTCCACCAGGCACTCGTAATACCCTCTCGTATCCCGTGAAACATCGACAAATACACTGCCTGATTCGTGATAAACCGTACCTCCAAAGTTACCGTTACCGCATCGGTTTCCCCGAATGTTTCCGATTCTCCCATCCTTCCAGACCCCAGTGATTATATCGTGCTGGCTGGTATGAATGACTGAAACCTTGCTGCAGCCGGTTCCCATGGTTCTGTACAGCATATCAGCCATGTGAACCCCATACCAGAAATATCCCGGCTGCGTAGGAGTAAACGGCATTGGGCCAAAAAAATCAGCTCCGACTACAGAATGCCACTCACACTGTTTCAATGCGGCTGTAAGGCTGTCTGCGAACCGCAGAGAGGAAGTGGATAAAACCGGAACCCTGTACTCTTCCGCCAGCTTAAGCATCGCTTTGCAGTCCTCTGTACTTAATGCAAACGGTTTATCCACATAGATTGGCTTTCCAAATCCGACCATCTCCCGAAACTGCGTGAGCCGCCTTCTCGCATCCACCTGCTCCAGAAAAACCGCATCGGAATTGTTCATCACTTCCTCAATGGATGAATATAATTTTACTCCCCAATCGTCTGTAACTTCTCTGGTAAAGTTCTCCATCCGGTCCCGGCTCATATCGAAATCCGACGATACTGGCCCCGGATATGCCGCGGTCACCGGATGACCGCCGATATGAAACGGTTCTTTCCTCCCATTCAGGATTCTTGAAAACTGGACCGCATGGGAAGAATCCAGTCCTATGATACCCAGATTCATTCTATCATTCCTCCAGTCTGACCGGCAGTCTTAATGCCATGGATTCTCTGGCCCCATCCAGTACCTTCACACAGTTTAATGCTGCGCTCCCGTCCAGCAGCGGCTCATATTCAGGCGCCGTATTACCAGTTCTAATGATATCATTAAAACACTTCAATTCCTTATAAAATATGGTGCTCATCCAGGACGACGTCTTCATCCCCGGCTTTCCAAACCCTTTTCCTGCATCCGCTTTATGTTTCCGGTATCCGTTCCTGCGTTCCTCGTCCTCTTCCTCATTTTCCTGCATGGAATACAGCTTCTCCCCCCGGTCATTTTCCAGTCGTACAACAGAGTTTTTAAAATCCAGCAGGATTCCCCCAGTCTTTCCCTGAAGCTTTACAAAATGATCTCCCAAATGGAATGCAGATCCTATCGTCAAAGATGCAAATCCGCCTCCGGAAAGCTCCATAATCAAAAATATCGCATCCTCCTCATCACCACATCCCGCTCCGTGATGAACGAGATTCTTCCCATTTGCATATACGGATACCGGAAGGCCTGCCAGCTGGCAGATTAAATCTGCCTCATGCATGTGGTGATACAGGTGGCCTCCGGAAATATCCTTCCTCTGTTTCCAGCCTGTGAATTTCTGAGGTCCTGCCCAGTCCGTATGAACAGCTTCGATCATAAGCAGCTCTCCGACAGCTCCGGAAGCCAGCAGCGCCTTCGCCGTCTGAACACCCCGAATAAAGTTTGTCGTATGGGCAGCGAAAAAATATACCCCCGCCTTCTCTGCCGTATCAATCATTTCTTTCGTATCTTCAAAACTCAGCGCCACAGGTTTTTCGCAGAACACATGCTTTCCCGCCTTTGCCGCACAGATGGCAGGTATTCTATGGCTGTTATTGGGAGTCGTGATGATTACGGCCTCCACTTCCCTGTTGCTGCACAGTTCTTCTATGGTGGAGGCAGCGTAAGCTCCCCTCTCCTGTGCAAATGCTTTCGCGCGCTCATAATCCGTATCAAACGCAGCCGCCAGCCGTGTCCCTGGCATCTTTGCCAGATTGTCGGCATGAATTCCACCTGCGTAACCGCAGCCTATGATTCCATACCCAGTCATTCTCCCATCTCCTTTCTTTTCTGTGTCCTCTATTTATCCGCCCCCGCGGTAAGTCCACCTACAATACTCTTTTGAATAATAGAGAAAAATACAATCGATGGAATAACAACCAGCACTGACGCCGCCATCATATCTCCCCACTGCAGCGTCTCCATGCCACCCTTTAAGGAGTACAGACCAACGGAAACCGTCTGCTTATCCCCACTGCTTATAATCAGAAGAGAATATAAAAATTCATTCCACGCATTAATAAATGCAAAAATAGCTGTCGCTACCAGTCCGGGCGCCACCAGAGGAAGCGCAATATGAAGAAATACTCCCGGCCTTCGCAGTCCGTCTATCATTGCCGCTTCCTCGATATCCTTTGGCACAGTCCGAAAATAACTGACCAGCAGATAGGTACAGAAGGGAACGGTAAATGACATATATGCCATTAATAATCCCGGCAGCGTATTGGCAAGCCCCAGATTCGATACCAGTATAAAATATGGGATTGCAAGCAGGATCGGCGGAAACATATAGGTCATCACAATCACTCTTGTCAGAATCTTCTGTTTTTTTCCTCCGAACCTTGTAATCGCATAGGCAGCCAGAGACGAGATCGTCATGCCAAGCACCGTAGACAGCGACGAGTAGAGAAGGCTGTTCTTCACGTAAATCAGGAAATCCGTTTTATGGAGCAGATCCTTAAACCAGTACAGTGAAAACTGTTCCGGCAGAAGGGCCGCCGTATTGCTGACAATCTCAAACTGGCCTTTAAAGGAGGCAAAGATGACAATAACGAGAGGTCCTCCCGCCAGCAATACCGCGACGGTAAGAATTACATAGGCCAGTATGGTCCAGCTATTTTTATGCAGCCTGGCTCTCATCACGCCACCTCCTCTTCCCAGTGATCCAATATCTTAAAATAGATCAGACACGCTGCCGTCAGGAACAGCAGAAGCAGAATTGTAACGGCGGAAGACCTTCCCAGGGAATACAGCGTCCAGCCCATACGGTAGGCAAAGATGGGTACCGTCTCTGTCGACGTTCCCGGTCCGCCTCCTGTCAGAAGGAAAATCAGGTCAAAGCTGTTAAAGATCCAGATTGTCCGCAAAATGATGAGCAGCCCCACAACGACTCTCACAAACGGGAGCGTAATAAAACGAAATCGCTGAAACGGACTGGCTCCGTCAATTTGGGCCGCTTCGTACAAATCCCTGGAAATCGTCTGCAGGCTGGCCAGAATATTAATGGCAAACAACGGAACTCCAAACCATACGTTGATCAGGCTTACTGTCAGCATGGCAATCTTCGGATTGGCAAGGAACTGAATCGGCTGTGCAATCAGATTCCACTGAAGCAGCTTGGCATTGACGATTCCATATAAATCATTTAAAAGATAGGACCATGTAAAAGTAACGATGATCATGGGAAATGCCCAGGGAATCAGCACCAGCGTCCGGAACAGGCCTTTGAACCGGTTGATTTTGTGGAGTGATAATGCCACAATAAACCCGAAGAACAACTGTAATGACAGCGAGATTATGGTATACACAAGGGTATTCCACAGCGCATGGTAAAAATCCGGATTCTGCAGAACCGAAACGTAATTGTCAAATCCAACGAATTTAACCGCTTTTCCCAGCAGACTCTTATTGGTAAAACTGTAATATACACTGATACATATCGGATAAGCCAGCAGCAGTATGGTCACGAGAAACGCCGGAGTAATAAACACCCCACACATATGGCGGTCCACAAAATCCGCGATCCGGTCCCCGACACTCTTTCCGGCAATTTGCCGATTCCGGTGTTGCCTCATAGAAAACCTCCTGCTCTTATTCCATTAAAATCGCTATAGCCGCATTCAGCTTGTCATTGGCTTTCTGCGCGGCTTCCTCCGCGGCAGTTCCATTCAGCACAATATCCTGCAGACACTCCTCAATAATCCCCTGGCTGGTCAGTGCTGCAGCGGCAGGTGTAAGGCCATAGTCCATAAAGGTTCCCTTTTCAATGCCCTCCTGGATATACTCAATCTCTGGCTTAAACTTCTGGATTGTCTCATCGTCATAGAATTCTGCCGAGTTTGCTGCTTCCGTCGTAGCCGGCAGCTGTCCTCCGGGAATCAGATGCAGGAAGTCAATATAGCGTTCCTTTTCAAAATGGAACTTAATGAAGTCATATACCGTTTCGGGATATTTCGTCTGGTTCCAGCCCATAAGACCAATTACAAAAGTAGTCGCTCCAAGATTCTCCCCGTCCGGTCCCATAAACGGAACCGCCGCAATCTTATCCAGAAGCTCCGGAGAATTCTGTTTCACTCCATTGATATGAAATCCCGAGCCAAAGGCAAACGTCGACTTTCCCTGGAAGAATACATCATTCTGTTCGGAAAGGCCATAGTTTACAGAGCCTTCCGGAGAGCCCGCCTTATAGAGATCCGCCATCAGTTTAATTGCCTTCACTACCTTCGGATCGGTTAGATTCCCCTTGTTATCTTCTGTAATCAACGGAGCCCCCTCCGCCTTTGCGAAGCAGCTGAGAAGCTGTGCGCACATCTGATCATTTTTAGACATGGCAATGGTAAATCCATATCTGTTTGGCGGATCTGCCACCGCAGTCACTGTACTTAGCAGTTCATCCCAGTTTTTCGGAACAGACAGATTTTTTTCCTCCAGCACATCCTTGCGGTACCACATGACATAAGAATGGAGGTAATAGGGTATGCCCAGAATTGTATCCCCATCCGTAAAGTTATCCAGCGGTTTTTCAAGGAAATAATCTTCTCCCAGTGCATCGATCAGAGGATTCATGGGCAGTACTGCGCCCGCCTGATTAATTGCAAATAAGTTGTCCGGATTTACGCTGCTGACATCAGGCAGCGCCCCGGCAGCCAGCCCGGCTGTCCATTTCTGAGTGAATACATTCCAGGGATATACCTCTACATTGATCGTCACATTGGGATGTTCTTTCATATATTCGGCTACCATCTCATCAATATAATCCTTACGGGCCCCCTCCGTAAATGTATGCCAGTATGTAATCGTCTTTTTCGTTCCATCATCGGTAATGGCCGCCATGGGATCCACAGTCTCGCTCTCCTGGCCTGCGGCCGCGGCAGTACTTTCCGCTGCCGTAGCCCCCGTCTCCTTCTGCCCGTTTCCTCCGCTGCAT
>OBYY01000122.1_pt1 | contig 15069 bp, 18 predicted proteins | sample 1476821 | NCBI WGS metagenome assembly OBYY01 (sample SAMEA2580218, study PRJEB22360) | human gut metagenome | biome: human gut; feature: human-associated habitat; material: faeces | place: Denmark | collected 2008/2010
TCTCTCTCTCTCTCTCTCTCTCTCTCTCTCTCTCTCTCTCTCTCTCTCTCTCTCTGCTCATTCAAAAAATTCACCTTCTTTACTCTGCCGGAACGAAAATCCGATATTTTTTTCCATTTATCTTTTTATCAATGATCTTGAAATTCAAAATCCTGTTCACTTGCTTTGAAAATTCAATGTTACTCATAGGCTGTAAGCTATTCGCAAGGCAATATTCCTGATACCGCTTATAAACCTTGTTCGTTGGCTCATTCTCAATGCGGAAATCTTCATCTTCACATTCCCGGAAGAAGCCAAGAATAGGATTATTGCTTTCCTCGTATTCGTCCATTGCCTTTTGAACTTTCGTTGAAAGTGTGAACTGCCGATTGGTAAGCACCCGCTTTAAGCCTGCAATGCCCAAATTTATCAAGTATTCCATGACTTCATCAGTCTTTAACAGGTGCTTGATATAAGGGTTGAAATCAGGATCGGAAGCACTGAACTTTGCATCAAAGGGAATGATTGTCAAACGCCGCTGCACCGCCCCTGTCTTATCCTTGATACGGGGAATGTTATTGGCTGAAAACAGAAGCTTTGAATAGTTGTTGAATTCAAAGGGGTTTTGTCCTTTCCGCTCTGCGGAAACTCTGTCACCTGTTACCAACTTCTTAAAAATGGCAGCATTGGCAATGAATTCATCCCCAATATCATCACCCACATTCGCAAGCTTTCCGAACAATTCAGCGGTTTTGAACCTGTCCCCCAATTCTTTCAGGTCAAGGGAAGCAATATTTTCTTCCCCCAAAAGGTTTTGCACCATTGAAAGGAAGGTGCTTTTGCCGTTGGACTTATCCCCGGTCAGGATAAACGCCTTTCCAAGTTCATTCCTGCGATAAAAGCAGTACCCAATGGCTTCTTCCAACAATGCCCTTATCTGTGGATCATTACAGGCAATGCGGTTCAGCACATCATCCGCAATCTTTGAATAGGTATCAGGATTATATTTCCACCTGATTTTGTTTGTGATAATGTGTTCCGGGGTAAACTCTATGAAGGAATCATCCACAATGTTATATAACCCGTTTTCAAAGGCAATCAGGTTTGCATCTTCCGCCCGTGTATTCTCACGGATCAAAATTTCAAGGTAGGCAAGAACTTCCGTTCTCTTTGCCCTGTTAAGCTGCGGAATATGCTGTATCATAGCAGCTTCAATTTCAGAATAGCCGGAAACATAGATACCATTCTTGTAAATGTGAAGCTGATTATTGATTTTGATAATGTGGTTATTGTTCTTCAAGAAGGTTGCGAATTTATCAAACAGGAAGCTTGATCCCGAAAAGAACACGGGCTTTTTGAACGCATCATCCCTAAGAACGGTTTCAATCTCACTATCAGACAGCGGGACTTTCAGCACATACTTATTGATAATCCTGATTGTTTCCCTTGCGTCACTGACTGAAAAATCATTCGCCTGTAAGGTCAAAATATAGTTGAACAGGGCTTGATTTCTCCCGTCCCCGGCATCCATATCAACGAATTCCATTTTTGACTTGATAGGAAAAAGCCAACGGGGAAGGGGTTGGGCTTCCTCATTTTCTGCGGTATCATACAGAACTTCCCTTTGCCTGCCGTCATATTTCAGAACTTCATAGGAATTTCTTGTACCAAGCTTAATATCAGCAATCAAACCTATTGCCGTTCTGCGATCCGGCTTACCCGTCACATTGGAAGTAACACCGCTATTTTTGAACAGGAAGTGTTTTCCCCGTGTGGTTTTATACACCCGGCAACACAATTTCAATTCTTGAACAATGCCAAACAGAATTTCCGATTCTTCAAAATTATCAATATCAATCAAAATCGTTTCTGCTGCCAAAATCCCGGCATACTCCGGCAATGACTGAACCTGTTCAAAGGTCTTGAAATCCGTCCTGCCCTTGAATTTCTCAATACATTTCTTATTTTTGGTTTCCACATAACCTTTGAAGAACAATTCTAATCACCACCTTACACCGTTTTTAGATATTCCAAATGTTCCAAGTATTGTTTCTTTTCCTGCTGGTGCTTCTTTGTCTGCCGCAAATAGTCCTTTTCCCATTCACGGTAATCTTTCAGCCGTTTTTTTTCGGCTTTCAATTCTTCTTTTGTCAGCGGAACACCATTGGGGCGTTTCTTACTCTGCACCATTCGCCCGGTATCTGCCACCCGCTGCTTAAAATCCATGTACTTTTTCCCGCAACGCTGAAATTCAGCTTCACTTTCCGGGATTTTTTCTTGAAAGTAAACTTTCAATTTTTCAATCAATTCATCTGAATGTTGCCAGTCAAGACGAATGATTTTGACAAGTTTTTTCAACCTTGCCTGACTGGTAGGAAAGAAGTTTTCTAAATGGATCACCATTCTTCCCGTTTCCCACTTAATATGTAAATCGTCCATCACATCACCCCAAAATCTGATAATCTTTTTCTTGCAAAGCTGATATACCATTCCCGATCCAGCTTATCAGGAACGGAAACACCCTTCACATCATCATTCCAAATGAAGCAATGTTCAGGGGAATTCTGTAATTTTGCCGCCCGCTTTGTTGTGGCGTGAACCTTCTTTACACCCGGATCAGAATTTGACTTTGAAGCAAATATCCTGATACACTTTTCCTTTATCGGCTTATCACCGTATAGAATGTGGGTGTACTTGCTGCTAATCCTTGATACAAGCTGAAACTCCCGCAAATCGTCACATTCATTCACCGTTTTTTCAACCGGAATACCTTTTATCATGTAATCCACCAACGCCCGGTTGATAATCGGCAAATCATAACTAAGGTCATTCAGCTTCATCACATAGCCGCCCTTTGACTTTACCGCACCCGTTTCACGGTCAACCAAAAGATAATTGTTTACGTCCTTTTGGTATATATCGCCTATGAAGGTGTCAAAATCCATCTTCATTCCTGTACGCTGCTCCCACTCATAGACAATATCATCCAGCTTATCAAAATCCCGGTCATAATCCTTGATTTTTACAATGATACCATCTGTGTTATTTTGGATAAGTTCACAATACGGTTCAATGTGTTCAACCAAATCCAGTAATAAAAGCTGTCCATTTATGCAAATGCTATTGTTACTCATGGGATCATACAGGGAAGATTGCTTTTGCTTCATCTGCCCGGAAATAGCGTTGTCCATGATCTTGAATGGCTGTCTTGCCTTTTTGTCGCCCTTCCGCTTGAATTCAATATTTGAATCGTGGATGAACTCAAAATTTTCAGGGTGGTTCATAACCCGATACCCAAAGTGGTATTTCTTCTGCAAAGAAGGGTAGTAGGCAGTCACATCAATAATCAGGAAAATGCCGGAAGATGAATATTTTGCCCTTGCCCCGTGTCCACCACCCCAAGAAAACGTGTGTTCCACCCCGGCAACCATCACTTTATCCTGCTTCCGGGTGTAATCGTGGTTTTCCGGCTGCCTGTACCAATCGGCAATGAAGCGGTATTTTTTCAGGTCAAGGCAATCCAAAATTGGGAAATCAAATTCATCGTGAAAATCCTGCCCCTTCCTGTTACCGCCCAAGATTTCAGCCGCAAGCTGCGCTTTCGTCTTTGAAATAAAATCAATCGGAAGATTGAAATGCTTAATGAAATACATCATGGTATTAAATTCTTCCGTTCTTTTCAAGAATACCTGAACCGTATTGGAAACATCGTGCTTGCAGTATTTCACAGTTTCAGCAATTTCTTCTTCCGTCAGCTTTCTATCTATGTCAAAGGGAACGGAACTTTCCTTAATGTCATTCCCCATAAACCCTTCAAAGGATTTCAAGCCCCTGTCTGTCCCAAGCATTACATCGTAGTTCAGAAGGGGGAACTGCTTGAATAGGCTGCTATACTTCCAACCGGGATTTCCCCGCACAATGATATAATCGTTTACCTTCTTTGGATCGAACCCACAAAGGATTGCTTTCAATATATATTGATCGTAGTGACGGCTGTTAAATCCACACCATATTTCCTTTATATTTGCCTTATATAAGGCTTCAAGTTCTTCCGGGGAATTGATTATTACATGGGTTTTCCGGGTAGTCATATCCATAACCACAACAAGCCAATCATACTTGAAAACCTCAAAATCATAGAAAAGCATTTCTTCACTCCTTCCTAAAAGGGATATACCGGGCGGGGATTTCTCCCCGCCACGGCTTCCCGCTGCTTAATCTTCCAGAACGTAAACTTCCTTGATTTCAAACTCGTTGTAACCCTTGCTGTTCTCCCGGTAATCAAGGGAATATTCAAAGTTGTTGTCGATGGCTTCCATTACATCCATCAGCATATTTCCATACTGGTTGTAGGTCTTAAATTCTACATCAATCGGATCAGCCATTTCAGAAATCAGAGAACGCACAAACTCATTGACAATGTGAATCTGAAATCCCTGTGTAACTACCTGATTCATAAAGATCAGGCTGCCTTTGTATTCACCTTCAACAATCTTCATCCAGCAAGTAACCATCGGATCGCCCTTCTTGCTTTTTGTCAGCTCCAGCTTCTGAACGGCGATTTCATAGGTATCATGGGGAACATCACGCCGCCCCCCGTTTTCCGCTGCATCAGCAACATCCTTTGCAAGCCCTTCCGTATCAATCGCCTTATCAAATTCATCCCAAATATTAGCCATGATTATTTACCTTCCTTTTCTTATAATTTTGCGTACAAATTGCCTTTTGTCAGTTCAAATGCCTGTGCTTCCGAAAATCCTTCTTTCAGATAAGCAACATACAGTTCCTTTGCGACCTTTGCAGACTTAGCCGCCCTTGCTGCCGTGTCAACCTCTTTCGGTTTCGGAACTTCCTGCGGCTTCTCAAACGGGTTGCGACTGTTTCCGCTCATCTGACTGCGAATTGCGCTTTTCACAATCGCATCCATTACTTCATCGGGTAAACCAAAAGGATTCATCATAGTTAAGTACCTACCTTTCTTTAATCTCTTGCCTTACGCTTACGGCGGGGCTTTTCTTCCTGCGCCGGGGTTTCAGGTGCTTCCGGGGGATTCATATTTCCTTTGAGCGGATCGGAATCATCCACTTCACCGCCGCCCGGTGTCCATGTTCCAGCTTCATCAAACGGCGGCTTATCGTCTGCGCTTTCCTGCGGCTCATTTACAGGCGTTTCCTGTTCAGGGGTATCATTTGCTTTCTGTTCCTCTTTGGGGCTGTCCTGCGGCTTATCTGCGCTTGCTGCGGGGGCTTCCTCTGTCTTTTTCCTTCTTGCGGCTCTATTTGTGGTTTCCGCTGCGGGAACAACACCGGAAGCAGCGTTCTTATTGGCTTCATCGTAAACCGCAAACAGGGCGTTCACATCAAGGGGAATATCCTTTGCAGTAACTCTAAGCCGCCCGCCGCCGAAAATAACTTCATTCGACTTGAAGGAAAATGTGCGGGTGTCGCCGTCTGCCACAATACGGGCAACCACATCAACCATGCCGGCAACCTTGTTTGCCACCTTATCCTGCAAATTCGGCTTAATGGCTGTGATCTTATCGCCGCCCTTTTTGGTAATATCCTTGCTGGTGTCCTCATGGGAAATCAGAATGATATTTTCATAGTCAAGGTTCATAAGGCGTTTCAGGGTATTCAGGAATTCACCCCTTACCTTGTCCCATGCCCGGAAAGAATCGTCCGATTCATGGGTGATCCCCATCTGCTGATACATATACAGGCGGCAATGCTCATACAAATCTTCCAGAAGGTCAACCACAATCGTTTTGAAAGTGTTTTCCTTCTTTTCCAGTTCGGAAATCGTGTCCTTAAACACATCCCAAGCAAGCGTTCTTTTCGTCTGCCTACCCTCAACCTTCACTTCATCCCTGATACGGACAAAAGGTGCATCAACGAACTTGATATTACCATCCGTGTTCAGCATAAGCGGATCGGGAAAGCTGTTTGCAAAGGTGGTTTTTCCGCAAAACGGAACACCATAAATCCAAAGCACACGCTTCTTGACTTCCTCAAGGTTTCTTCTTTTGTTTTCGGGCAACTTAATCATGTAATCCCATCCTTTCATACAATAATCTTGAAATTCACAAAAGCGGCAAAGATAGCTTTTGTTTGCCTGCGGGAACTCTGTTTCCTCATTCACCGCTTTTATTCCAAACAGGAAATCAATCACCTTTTGGGGATTGAACCCAATTTGAACAATTTTCACTTCAACCTTTGACAGTTCATCTTTCAGGCGTTGCCTGAATTCCACTAAGGTTTCAGTTTTCTTCTGCTTGATAGATACCTTTGGGACAAACACAAGGTACATATCACGAATTTTCTTTCCGGGGTTGTCCCGCTCAAAGAAATATTTGTACAGGTGAAGTTGGTTGGACTGCTTATAGCCGGAAACATTGTTTGAATACTTGAAATCGTAAATATCGAATATATCAACGCTTTCCCCATACGGGTTTGTATAAGCATCCTTTGGCATCCACCCCATAGGGACAAGGTAATCAATGAATCCGTGGAAATCATCGTCCTTGATCTCAATCTCAAATTTTCCACCTTTAGGAATTGCCGACCTTGCAAGCGGGATCACCGTTTCAAGCTTCATCATTTCATGGATATGTTCATCTGTGATAATAGGGAAGCTGAAAGCGTATTCGTGAAGTGCTTCTTCAAGGCTGCGTTCAATGCCTGTATGTAAGGCTGTTCCCAAAATCAAGGGGTTGTCTGCTTCCGCTGGTGTGTCGGCGGTTATCCCGTCCAAATATCGCATTTTGTACTTGAATTTGCATTTTTCAAAGCAATCAACGCTGGAATGTGAGTACCGCAATTTATCACCCCTTTCAAAAGTTCTTTGAATTGTTCAAACCCTTCCGGGTAAAGGAAAACCCAACGCCCCCGGAATGATTGATCCGGCTTACATTCAGTTTTTGCAATTCGGAAGGTCTACCGTTGGAAGCCTTGATTTCAACCGCCACCGTAACCCCGTTCACACAACATATAAGGTCAGGTATGCCGGACTTCTGAAAACCACCGCCCCAAATTTTGGTGTACCATCCAACCATAGGGGCTTTCATTTTATCCGTAGGAAATCCAGCCGGATAAATCCCCACGGAATGGAAGTATTTCTTGATCCGCCCCTCGAAAAGTTTTTCTTCTGCCACTTAATCACCTACCCTTCAAGCAATTTGATAAGGGAATGAATACCACGCAAGCGATCATATCCATAAATTTTTCCAGTTCCAGCCCAAAATTGAAACAGCCTATCATCTGACTTGCGCCTGCAATGGAAATGCCCCGTTTGCTCATTTTTCAAGGTGTATTCAATGTCATGCTTTTCAAACTGCTTAATAGCAAAGGCAATCCGATCTGAATTTTTAGCAACCCTTTCACGGTGCTTTTCTTCTGCGTACAGGTGATACCCACCATCAAAAGATTCTTCCGGGTGTTCTTCCCGCTCTCGTCTGTTCATAAAATCACCCTTTCACTGTAATCTTCACGGAAGCGGAAACTTTAGAAGTTTTAGAATACTTAGCTGCCACATCCGGCATATCCTTTTTCAGTTTTGCGCTGTCAATCGTGGTGCGGGTTGTCGGGGCAACATAGGTGAACTTGATTTCCTCTGTCTCAAAGGTTTTCACCCCGTATTTCTCCATTGCCGCCTGTAACTGCTGCCGCATGGCTTTTTCCTGATCCTCAATCGCCTTTTTCTGCAAAGTCAGGTTGGCAATCGCCTTGATAACCCCCGCCGCTTCCTGTTTCATCGTCACAAGGGCATTTTCATCATTGAACCTATCTTCACATTCGGAAGCCCTTTCCGGTTCATCCTCATAGTAGTTGCAAGCATTGACGCAACCTTCACGCTGTTCACACTCATAGCAGCAAATTTCTTTGCCACAATCCGGCTTTTCGCCGCCCATAATCTGTTTACACTTAATCACTTTCAGCACTCCCTTCAATCGCCTCCCATCCTAAAATTTGGCGGTATGTTTCCTGTCTTTGCAGCACATCTTTTGAATAGTTACTTTCAAATATCCCTTGTTCCCATAGCTTAGAAGCACCATTTTCACCCATGTTGTAAGCCATCAGGACTTTTGAAGTAGAATCGTACTTTTCAAACAACCCACGAAGGATAAACAACCCGGCTTTGATATTCTCATAGGGATCAATGAAATCCGTGATACCAAGTTCTTCTGTAAGCCATTCATGGTTGCAAGCGTTGATCTGCATCAGTCCATAATCATTCGTTGAACTGATACCATCCGGCATAAAAGCACTTTCCTTTGAGATAATCGCAAGAACAAGGGTATAATCAATGTCATAGGCTGCGGATAGGTAATAGGTGAATTCTTGCAAATCTTCCCCAAAGGTGACGGGAATCTCCGTGGTAAACACAAAATCATTTTCCAGTTCGTAGGATTCAGGGAATCCACCTTCATAGATTTTTCCGTCCGGCGCACCGTAGATAAGCACATCAGGGGAAACTTCTTCCGGCTCTATGTCAGCCGCCCCACTTTGGGGGATAAGAACACCAATCCCTAAACCTATCAGGGAAAAGACAGCTGCCACAATCAGCCATGAAATCACGATCCTTCTACCTATCGAAGCTTTCTTGATACTTCTTGAATAATTCATCGGTATAATCCTTTCTAAGTTCCAAAGTGTGAAGAATATCTTCTTCAATCGTACCGGGGCAAATCATTTGATAGTAGAAGCAAGGCTTTTTCTGCCCTATGCGGTGAATACGCTTTTTGGACTGTTCAAACAGTTCACTTCTATCTGTCATGGAAAAGTAAATGATCCTGTTTGCCTTTTGTAAATTCAGCCCCATAGCCCCGGCTTGATACTGAACAAATGTGATTGAATCGCTTGCTTCCTCATAGGCGGTCAAATCCTTAAAGCTGCCGTTCACAATGGAAACAGGTCTTTCCAGTTCGGCAATCGCTTCCTGCATCGTGTTCAATTCTTCATTGAAGTTGTAGAACACAATCAACCGTTCTTCCGTGGACTGCACCAAATCCTTAAAGGCTGCCACCCGTCCTTTATTCAAATAGCTGCACATCATCCGGGCATATATCCGCTTTGAAAGAATGGTGTCCCCGATAAATTCCCGCCCATCAATGGTAATAACTGCATCCCGCATGAATTTTCTGTATTCCTTTGTTGGTTTGGAATACACCGGGATAGTCACCTGTTCAGGAAGGTCAAAGACTTCTTCCGACTTCATAAAAATTGCCCCGTGTTCAGCCAGCTTCCGTTTCAGGCGGTCAACATTCTTATAACCCACAATTTGGGGAATCCTGAATCCGCTGTTGTGATCCTCGATCCACTCGATTTCAACATACTGCTTATAGAACAGGTCTTTGCTGATTTCCCACCCCAATAGGTGAAGCTGCGACCAAAGCTTTTCATATTTCCCGGCTGTTGGTGTGCCGGAAAGAAGGATCACATTTTTAGGCTTCATTTTCAGGATAAATTTTGACCGTTTAGCGGTTTCATTTTGGATAATGGAACTTTCATCAAGTACAAGGGTAAAACCGCTTATATGGGCAAAATATGAACGCCTGAACACTAAATCGTAGTTAATCACACCTACAAATCTTCCGACTGTGCCTTGAAATTCTTCAAACTGCTTTTTGTTCGTCAGATCAAACACCCCCATAGGGTAATACTGCCGGAAATGTTCAACCCAATCTTGAATTTTTGATTTTTGGCAAATCAGAATGATATTTTCAGGAAATGAATTCGCCTTTTCGCTGCCTACAAAGGTTTTTCCCAAACCCATATCAAGGTAATAAGCAACCCGGTTGAATTTCTCTGTTTCCCGCAAGGCTCTTTGTTGGTGGGGAAATAGCTGCATATCAGCACCCCCTTATTCCATATCAACATCAACCCCGGTGATCTCTTTGAAGATTTCCTTGTCAAAGTTCGGAATTGCCTTAATAATAGATTTTTCATAGTCATTAAGCCCACGCCACCAAATAGAACCACATTCGGAATTGTCAAGCTGTTTCAGATAACCACCTGTGGTTTTGGCTTCCGGGTGTGCTGTCTTTTCTTCATCCGTCATATCCTCGAACCACACATATTCAAGAACATCACCCGGAATCTGATTCAGAAGATAACGGGCATCGCTATTCAGCCAATCCCTATAAGTCCAGTCAGACGGCTTATTGAACAGGTAAATTTTCGGTTCAACCGTATTAAAGCACCCGTTGGAAAAGCTGCACTTGTTCCAATCGCCGCTGTTCCAATCGCCGCTGTTGCAATCGCCGCTGTTCCGGTTGCCGCTGTTCCAATCGCCGCTGTTGCAAAGTCCGGTGCAACCCTTTCCCGTATTCACAATTTCAAGAACTTCTTGCCAACTGATTTCACGGACAATTTCAAGGTAATTTGTGGCGCATTTGTCGCCATCTTCAACGGTGCGTTCAGCAAGGGCAATCACTTCCGCAACCTTGTTTTCCGGGTTGAAACTGTAATAATTGAAGCAGTCAGCCGCTTTCTTACAGAAGTGCATCCCTCTATCACAAACGGAAGGGGTAACATCTTCTTCAAATGCACCGGGGCAAGTGTACTGTTTATTTCTGCAAGTCCAATCAGAATTGAACACTTTGAATCCTCTGATAACTCCTGTTTCGCTCATTCTCTTAACCCTCGCTTTCTAACTTCAACGGAACTTTAATTCCTGTATATTCTGTAAACTTGACGGAAGAAATAAAGTAACTCCAATTCGTAAGCTTCACGGCATACCCCCACGGGAACACACCATCACGCAAACCCTGTTTCACCCACTCTTTGGACTTCCCCATCAACTTAGCTGCCAATGTAACCGGAAGATTGAAAACCCCGTCATGCTGAACCGTTGCAGCGGTTTCAAAGGTATCAAAGTAATCTTCCTGAACGCCCAATTTCCGGGCAATTTCCTTCTTCCTGTCTTTGGAAGGTTCATTCTTACCGGAAAGATACTGACTGATCGAAGATTTCCCGATCCCGGTAAGGTCTGAAAGTTTGGACTGTGATAAATCCAGTTCGCCCATAAGGACTTTCAATTTTTCTGCGAAACTCATTTTCACTTCATCCTTTCTTTTAATCTTGAATCATCGGGCTTTTGTTGTACTGCTCTTTAACCCTGATACGATACTTGCCGCCTGCTTCCTCACGGGAAACAATGACAAAATCGGTCTTTTTATTTCTCAACCCCTCAATGTAAGCTGCCGCTTCTTCCGGGGTATCAAAATCAAGAATTCGTTCAATACACGCTGCAATTACTTTCTTCATCCTATTCACCGCCTTTCTTGTAGATTGTCAATCTACACTAAGGGTAAAAAAAATCTTATCCCTTTCTTCATCAGTCAGGTTCAAAAGTTCTTTTAACCCCTGAATTTCAGAAGCCTTGAATTCGGATTCATTGTTAATCTTTTTCAAGAACCCCTGATAAGTGATCCCAATCTTTTTTGCTACAAATCTAAGCTTGTAGCCGGATTCATCAATCTTTTCCCTTAACAGTGCGGTATTCGTCATTATAAAACCACTTCCTTTCACTTGAATTTGTACGGCACTTATACAGGGGACTTACAGTGTTACCCCTTGCGGTTGACTAAGCCGCTGCCGGATAGATTCAGTTTTCAAAGTGCCGTTGACCTGCCATCATCAGACACGGACGGTCATTCCCGTGTGACCGGGTTTCCCCGGTTTCGGCTGTATTAGTGATAAGCCCCGCCTTGTGTCAACTCATAATCGGAAGCATCTTTTTCAGAAAGGGGTTTTTCATAGTCGATATATCCCCAAGCCTGTTTCCAAATTTCATCCACATAGGTTTTGGCGGGGAAATTTACGATCTGTTCAATCGTATTTCCTTCCGGTTTGGGAAAGCTTCCCGGTACAATCGGGCGTTGTGTGCTGTAATATCTCATATTCATCATCCTTTCCGGGAAGCGGGGTTTACTCCGCTTCCTCAAATTCTACATTGCAATCACCACAAATCACATGAACTTCTTTGGTTGCCCTGATAATGCAGCCGCACATGGGGCAAACATATTTTCGGGTTGATTGTTTGGTTTTGGAAGAACCACCCATCTTGAAAGAAGGTTTTCTGAAAAGCTGGAACTTCTTATCTTGCAACCCTTCAACAAAGGCTTTCGCTTCATCGTTCAGGCTTGTTTTCGTCCAGCCGTACTTTGAATCCTTATCAACGGTCAATCCATGCTGTTCAGCGGCTTCCTTGTACTTCTTGTTGTGATAAGTCCCGCTGCGGCTTGTGTCCTGAACCCCAATTTGCAGATTATACAGGTGAACCATTTCATGTAAGAGGGTTTCGCAAATCTGTTCAAAGGGGCGGGCAAGGTATTCAGCGCAAATATTGATTTCATAGAACCCTTCTGATTTTGCCGCTTCAATTTCTTCCGGCTTCATGTCAGAAATCTTTTTCGGCTCTTGATTGCTCCAAGCTTTCCAAGCGGTACACCAACCATAAGCACCCTTTGTTGTGTCGGGGCTTACTGTGATAATTGCCTTTTGAAGTTCCCCGCCGTAAAACTTTTCATTGAACTTTGAAAATAAATTTTCAAGTTTATCAATTACAGGTTTCAAACTTGTTTCACTCATTCCTGACCGCCCCTTCCTTATATAGTGAATTTACATCCAGCTTTAACCAAACTTGCCAAAATCAAATTCGTTTCATCCGATCCAAATCCCTTTGAAAGAAACATTTCCTTCATTTCCTCAAAAGAAAGATATTGTGGAAGTACGCTTGAAAAGTTCTGTCCAAAGTAATTTGTAAGTTCCTTTTCTTTTGATTCCTTGATAATCTCATTAGCTGTTTTAACACTTGCGAATTTCATAAAATCACTTCACCCTTCCTACCGTTGCAGCGGCTTTTTGTAGATTGTCCGTCTACATTTCATAGTATAGCAGTCTGTCCCTTGAAAGTCAACACTTTTTTTGAAAAAAATTAAAAAAAGTTGATTTATAAGGGACACGGTGCTATAATATGAATCAGAAAGGGGGTGAAGTCATTGAACGAAGATCAGCGGAAGCAATATCTTATTGAAATTGGTAATAGGATAAAACAACTGCGTACTGAAAAAGATATGTCCCAAGATGAACTTGCTAAAAGAAGCGGGTATGGCTCACGTTCCACAATCAACAAAATTGAATTGGGAATAAACGATGTCCCCCAATCCAAGATAAAAGCCATAGCCGAAGCGTTGGGGGTGAGCGTTGGAACGCTTCTTTGTTGGGATGAATTCGATGAAAAGCACGATACCAAAAAAATTCAAAAGGAAGTAAACCTGATTGAACGCATTGAACAGCAACACGGAAAAATAACCCGTGAAGCGTTTGAAATGTATATTCAGCTTGATTCAGACGATCAGGGGGAAATTCGGGGTGAAATGAAGCAAATGCTGAAAGCTGAAAAATATTCTGCAAAAGACGGATCATCAAGCGGGAAGGCAATTTGATATTTGTGGATTTCAGCCCAAGATAAGTACAACTAAGGTTCAAGTTAAAGTTCAAGTTAAAATACTTGAAAAATCGGCAAAGTTCAAGTAGTACAAGATGCTTTGTCACTTCTTAAATGATTGCATATTAAAAAAATCATTTTACAGTGATTCATAAAAAGTAATAGTAATATAAACCACATCTTGAACTTGAACTACCTGAACCGATATTGAAAAGTTAATTTCAAGAAAGGAATGATAATGTGAGCGCAAAAAACAGGGTGCTATCAGGCGATTATGCCGGAAAACAAATTTTAGGCGGTGGGGTTTCACAAGCTGGAATATCCATAGGATTTATTAAGCAGCTTTACTTAAATAAAACTACCGTTGAAAGCTATGAAGTCATAAATAATGAAAATCAAAAAAGTATGGCTTTCGGCGTTGCCCGTGGTATTGTAGGTGGTGCTTTATTAGGCGGTGTTGGCGCAATCGCCGGGGCTGCTTCTGCAAAGAATAAAGGGGTATATACAATAGCCATTCAATTCAAAGACGGTAAGCGTTCATTGGTTGAAGTTGACGACAAAATTTATAAAGCAATCGTCCAAAATTGCTTCTAAACAAAAAATATCCCCGTCAGTGCTGCAACACCAACGGGGACGAATGACCGAAAATCAGGATGAAGTGATTTTAGGCGGTCAAGTTTATTATATCACTTTGACCGCCATTTCTCAAGATGGGCGGTGATGTTATTGAAAAATCCGAATGGGTACGGAACAGTAACAAAGCTGTCAGGGAACAGGCGTAAACCGTGGATTGTGAAGGAAGGTAAGTCCGGGAAGCAGAAGCCTATTGGTTATACTGCCACCAAGGAAGAAGGGCTTATTCTGCTTGCACAATACAACAATGATCCGTGGGACATTAAAACGGATAAAATCACGCTGGAAGAACTCTATACGCTATGGCTTGAAAAACGGGCTGTGAAATTGGGTGCTTCAAACCGAAGTTCCTTGAAATCGGCATATAAGCATTGTTCCAAATTAGCAAAGACAAACTATAAGCAGATCAAATCTTACCAAATGCAAGATTGCATTGACGGCTGCGGGAAGGGGTATTCTACACAAGGGGCAATCAAAAACCTGTGGGGACATCTTGATCGCTTTGCAATGGAATTGGACATAATTATGAAGTGCAATTCAGACCTTTTGACCTCTGATCCAATCCCTGAAACAACAAAGGAAGTTTTCACGGATGAAGAAGTTTCCCGCCTTTGGGAAAATCAAAACCTTCCGTGGGCGGATTCAATCCTGTTCTTTATTTATACGGGGTTTCGGATTTCAGAAATGCTTTCCTTACAGACTGCCAATGTTGACCCAAAAGAATGGACTATGCGGGGAGGTGTCAAAACAGAAGCTGGGAAAAACAGACTTATTCCTGTACATTCAAAAATTCAAGGCATCGTTCAAAAACGCTTTGAACAATCAAAATCCGGTTATTTGTTTGAGTATGAAGGGAAAAAGGTAAGTGAAAGTAAATACCGTGAAATTTGGGCTGATCTCATGGGTAAGCTGCAAATGAAACATACCCCGCATGAGTGCCGCCACACTTTCCGTTCAAGGCTTGATTCTGCCGGGGCAAATAAGGTGTGTATTGATAGGCTCATGGGG
>OBYY01000126.1_pt1 | contig 14954 bp, 9 predicted proteins | sample 1476821 | NCBI WGS metagenome assembly OBYY01 (sample SAMEA2580218, study PRJEB22360) | human gut metagenome | biome: human gut; feature: human-associated habitat; material: faeces | place: Denmark | collected 2008/2010
AATGACAACGAGGAGAATTTCAGGAGTACTGCCAAGTGGATCGCAGGGGCAAAGGCGCTTATAAAGGTAGAGCTTCTGCCATACCATAAGACAGCAGGCGCTAAGTATGCTATGGTAAAGAAAGAATACCGGCCGGCGTTTGATCCGGAACAAACTGTTTGGGTGTCGCAGAAAGTATTTGAAGAATATGGAATAAGGAGCGAGGTATTATGACAGAGAATATTGAAAAAATGCGTCAGTTTTTTGTAGTGGATAAGGGACAGAAGGCCATGTGGCAAGAACCGGAGGACCCTTATATTTTAGCAGAACAGTTTGCGGCAGAACAGATACCGGATGTGGATCGGGCAGCCAGGAGGCTGATTTATGTACTGGATAAAGAAGAGCCCGTCTTATTTGAGGGAGAGCGGATCGCGTTTACCAGAACGGTGACGACGATACCGGAGATCTTTACAGAAGAGGAGATGAGAGATTTAAAAAAGACACACTGGATCCATGAGAAGGGTGATGTGTGCAATATCAGTGTCGACTATACGAAACTGCTGAATCAGGGATTTTATGCAAAGAAGACGGAGCTGGAAGCTCTTAGGGAAGAATTTTTCCAGCGTGGTGAGAGAGAAAAAGCTCATTATCTTCAGCTGCAGATTGATATTCTGGATCACGTACTTTCCCTTGCATCCAGATATCAGAAATTGGCTGAACAGAGGGGGAATGAAGTGGTTGCCAAAACGCTGCTGTCTGTTCCTGCACACGCACCGCAGAGTTTTCTGGAGGCGCTTTCTATGTTTCGGATTATCCATTTTACCATGTGGTGCGGGAGGAACTACCACAACACAGTGGGCCGGTTTGATCAGTATATTTATCCATACTTAAAGGCTGATCTGGATAAGGGGATACATACGAAGGAGAGCGCGCTGGAACTGCTGGAAGAATTCTTTTTAACCTTTAACCGGGACAGTGATTTATATCCGGGCATGCAGCAGGGGGATAACGGACAGAGTCTGGTGCTCGGAGGATTAAATGAAGATGGTACAGACAGCTACAATCTCTTGTCGGAATTGTGTTTAAAAGCCAGCCTGGAGCTGAAGGTGATTGATCCTAAAATCAATCTGCGAGTGCACGAAAAGACTCCGCTGGATACATATATATTGGGGACACAGCTGACAAAGCAGGGGCTTGGATTCCCGCAGTATTCCAATGACGATGTGGTGATTCCGGGGCTTATGGAGCTGGGGTATAAGAAAAAGGATGCTTACCGCTATGTAGTAGCCGCCTGCTGGGAATTTATCATTCCAGGCACAGCCATGGATATTCCTAATATCGAAGCTCTTTCTTTCACAAAGGCTGTCTCCGACGCTGTCATGGAGAAACTGGAGCAGTGCCGCTCCTATGAAGAGTTTGAGGAGGCGGTAAGAAACAAGATTAATAGTCAGGTTGAAGCATTATGTAAACAAGTGAATGGAGTCTATCTATATCCAGCGCCGTTTTTATCCCTGATGATGGAAGGCTGTTGTGAAAAAGGAATTGATGTGTCCCTCGGATGTAAATATAACAATTACGGGTTCCATGGAACAGGAATCGCCACAGCGGCAGATTCCATGGCAGCCGTGAAAAAATTTGTGTATGAGGAAAAGAGCACGGATGCCCTCAGTCTGGTTAAGGCCCTTAAGAATGATTTTGAGAGCGACGAGCTGCTTTGTAACCGGCTGCGCTATGAATCTCCCAAGATGGGAAATGATAATGATTACGTAGATGGGATCGCGGTCCGGCTGCTGAACATTTTTGCAGATTCCTTAAAGGGAAGAAGCAATGACAGAGGCGGTATTTACCGAGCGGGAACAGGATCTGCCATGTACTATATTCGTCATGCCGAGAATCTGCCAGCGACTCCGGATGGAAGGCGCAAAGGAGAGGGGTTTGGTGCAAATTACTCACCCAGCCTGTTTTCCAGATGCAGAGGTCCTGTGTCGATTATCCAGTCTTTTACCAAACCGGATTTGAAACGGGTAATTAACGGAGGACCTCTGACGCTGGAACTTCATGACACCGTGTTCCGAACAGAGGAAAGCTGTGCCAAGGTCGCGGTGCTGGTAAAGTCTTTTATGGATCTGGGAGGCCATCAGCTTCAATTGAATTCCGTGAACCGGGACACTATGTTGGAAGCGCAAAAACATCCTGAAAATTATAAGAACCTGATTGTACGGGTGTGGGGCTGGAGCGGCTATTTTGTGGAATTGGATAAGGAGTATCAGGATCATATTATCCAGCGGATGGAGCTGATGCTGGCTGTTTAGGAGGAAAGCTGCCAGATAGCTGCTGTTCTTTACGCATTTCTTACCGATTCATTTTTTTTGCCCTATATCACAGGGAAGTCTGACAAATGCTGTAGTTCCTCTGTCTGGTTTGCTGGTAATCGTAAGGGTATACTTGTCTCCATAGAGCAGTCGCAGCCTGTCGTTGACATTTTTCATGCCATAGCCGCTCGTCTGTACGGAAAACAGATGTTCTACAGCTTCCTTTTCCATGCCACAGCCGTTATCCTTCAATCCAAATAGAGATAAAATCTACTGCCATGTACTCTTCTTTTTTTACGGTGACAGTCAGCTTTTTGTCCTTCTTCAGACTGTTCTTTAAGCCATGGTCCAGCGCATTTTCCACCAGTGGCTGGAGAATGAAATTGGGAAATGGAACGCCGGCTAAGGCCTCCTCGATGTTGTAAACAACTTCGATGGACTCGCTGTAGGAGAAGAGCTGAATCTTTACATAGGCCTGAATATTCATCAGTTCATTTTCAAGTGTAGTGATATCTTTTCCTTTATTCAGCGCAGTGCGGTAAAACGTGGACAGGAGAATGACCATTTCGCTGATATCGTTCTGCCCGGACAGAATCGCACGGCTGTTGATAAGTGATAAGGAATTATAAAGAAAATGTGGATTAATCTGTGCATACAGAATTTTTTGTTGATAATTCTTCTTTTCCAGCTCGTGTTTTAAGTTTACCATAATATAGTGATTGATTTCCCCCATCATACGTGAAAATGTTTGAAAAAGCGTGCCGATCTCATCGTGGCGTGAACTACCCAGGGAAACCGACAGATCATTCATATCTCCGGTACGCACCTCGTCGATCTTCTCAGTCAGATTTTCGATGGGGGTGACGATAGAAACTGAGATGATTAAGACCATGACTCCGAGGAACAGAAGGATAATCCAGCCAAAGGCATAAGTACCGCGGGTAATCGCATTGACTGCACTGTGGATGGAGGTGTAAGTCTTATAGTAACAGATATTCCAGCCTGTCTCCGGTATGGAGGAAGTCAGTTTTAAGTACCGGGTATCAGATAAATCAGTTAGAAATGCTGTCAGTTCCTCCCTGGGAAGATCAGAGGTGGAAAAGATCAGACTTCCATCCTGAGCCGTAACTGCAACATCGTATTTGTCCTCCGAGAGAGATAAAAACGGTTCAAAGAACATATCATAATTAATTCGGAAGGAGAGGTAATTTGAACTCTTGTACTGCCTGATATCTCCAATTAGTCTGGTGGAGTAAAGATATGGTTTGCCGTCTTCCACGGCAGAGACCCAGGTAGGAATATACTGGTTATGTACCTGGGGAAACCATTCCTTCTGATACAGGCTGTCCAGACCCAAAATATAATTATTATAAGGATGAATATCACCGGAAGAGTAAATTGTGATAGCCTCCAGATCCGGATACAGGGCATAGTAGGTGAGAAAAAGAGGTTCAATGGTGTCGGAATAAGCCTTGTACATTTGGAAATAATCGTCATGATAGCTGGTATTTAATACCTTCATAATAGCATTATTATTAAACATGAAATTAGAAAGATTATTATAAGTGATTAGCTTATTGTCTACAGAACTGACTGCCTGCTCCAGTGCAAGTTCGGTCAGGGACCGCTCTCTTTCCAGGATGATCCGGTTGGTATAGCGATTGGAAAGGATGATATAGCACAGGAACGGAAGTGCACCTACCAGCAGAAAGACGATCAGGACTTTTCTGCGGATCCCCATGTCCAGAAAGCCCCTTCTGATTCGTTTTAGAGTATTTACCATTAGTAAGTCTCCTTCTGGCGGTAATTTTCCGGACTTTCTCCATAGTAGTCGCGGAAACGCTGGGAAAAGTAGGAGGGATTGGAGAATCCCACGGTTTCAGCTATTTTGTTGACTTTCATCTCTGTCTCCAAAAGCAGTTTTGCGGCCTGTTCCAGTCGGTATTCATTGATAAATTTCATCAGATTACATCCCGTCTCTTTTTTAAATACGGAGCAAAGATAATTGGGACTTATGTAAAAATGGCTGGAGATATCATTTAGAGACAATGGCTGGGTGTAATTCTGATAGATATACTGCCGGATCTTATCTGATTTCAGACAGCTTCCCTGATTTTTCTGCGTCTGGCTGAGCAGTTTTTTGGCCTGACTGCAGGTCATGTCCATCAGTTCCACGATGTTTGCAGAACTATAGATTTTTTCTGCCACTTTGTTTAAATCCGGCTTTTGATCGTCTGGAAGGTAATGGATTATTTCTTTCATCAACTCGGTGAAACAGTACTTGACGAAAATCAGGGAGTGGGTTTTCTCATGCTTTAAAGATTCAAAGAGATCCTCCAAATGATGCATCAGGGAGTCATAATCCTTCAGGCGCAGATCATCGGATACGATATCAATGGAAATATGACCGGAGGCAGCGTAAGGGTGATCCGGACCATCCGGCAGAAAAATGTTTTGTTCTGGAAAGAAAAAGTGATTCTCCAACCGTTTTTCCAGCTGTGTATAAATCTGGCTTATGGAACTGTTGTCAGGGAGATCCTGAAACGCCACACAGCATTTCTGATTGAATTCTTTTTCAGCACATAAACATACAGCCTGTGCACAAGGAAAGAGAAATGCCTCCTCCTTAAAGAACAGAATGCTTCGGGCTGGATCAAGATTCAGATAGTCAAAAGGGACAGTGAGGATGCCTTCCAGTTTTTCCTGAAAGGATATGCCTTCCAGACTGAAAAATTCATTGCTGCATTCGATTAGCATAAGGCCGGTATAACGATCCTTAAAAAATGAAGAACTGTCTGCAGGCGTACCATTTTTTCCATTGACAGCCAGCCATAGCATATGATTTTTTAAAAGTCTGGTCTCACTGCGGCGTGTCTGGATCTGGCGGTTAGTCTCCTCTACTCCGTTAATAACGCGAGTCATGACAGAAACGAATTCATCAGGAATGACCGGTTTCATCAGATAATCTTCTACGCCAATGGTGATGGCGGTTTTGGCATATTCAAAATCATTAAAGCCGCTGAAAATGACGATTCTTGTATTCGGTGAAAGCTTTCTCACCTCTTTGGACAGTCCCAGGCCATCGAGAAATGGCATACGAATATCCGTAAAAAGAATATCAAAATGATTTTCAGGGTTCTGAAAGAGTCCCAGAGCCTCCTGGCCATTTACCGCGGTGGCAACCTCAAGAGGCAGTTCGTATTTATTAATAAGAAATGTGATGCAGTCAACATCGAGAACGGAATCATCGACGACTAAAATCTGATACATGGCTAACACTCCTTCCATTCATGTAAATCTATAAATTTATTCTAGCAGATTTTCCAGCAGGATAACAGTGGAAGGCCATAAAAGGGTAATTTTGTGATAGGAATGCGAAAAACCTTGTATATACAGGGAAAATACCAGAGGATATAATAAAGACATGAAATAAATCGTTGCTTAAGGCGCCGTAAGCAGCAGGGGTTGAAAACTAATTATAATGGAGGTTACCATGAAAAGAAGGAAAAAATTAGTATCACTGCTCGTGACCGCATGTATGGCAGGGGGCTGTATGGCTGGTTGTGGAGGAAATACGAAGGCACCGGAAGATTCTTCTGTCAAGACTGAATCAACAACGAAAGATGCTGCGAAAGAGTCGAATGTTCAGTCGGCCGCTGTCACAGAGGAGGTAGATCCTTACGGTCCGGTAAATGAGGAGACAACTGTGATTCATGTGGGAAGAGCGGAGTCAGCCAATGTTACGTATCCGGACGGTGAGGATTCCCATAACAACTATATTGTAAAATATCTTCAGGATCAATTAAATACAGAATACATATATGATTTTTCCGTAGATGACGCCTCATATCCAACGAAGGTCGCTATGGCCATCGCATCGGGAGACATGCCGGACGTCATGAATGTAACATACACTCAGCTGGTTCAGCTGGTCAATGCCGGTGCGGTGGAGGATATGACGGAAGCGTTTGCAACTTACCGCTCCGATGCATTGAAAAAATGTTTTGATTCCACTAATGGTATGTCGGAAGGTCTTGCGACCTTTGACGGAAAACTGATGGCAATTCCTGATATTCAGCCAGGTATGGACAGTGTACCTCTTGTTTATATCCGGGGGGACTGGATGGAAGAATTGGGGCTGGAAGAGCCAAAATCATTGGACGACATTGTGAACATTGCAAAAACCTTTATGGAGAAGAATCCAGGTGGCAATGTGACAGATGGAATTGCGGTAGGGCTTTCTTCCGATAAAAAACTGGTTCAGAAGAACGGAGGAACGTGGCATATAAATGGACTGTTTACCTTATTTGATGCCTATCCGAAGATGTGGATCAAACAGGATGATGGCTCTGTGGTATACGGTTCCATCACAGAAGAGGCTAAGACAGCTCTTGGAGAGATCAGAACGCTGGTGGAAGAGGGGGTTATCGATCCTTCTTTTGCAGTCAGAGACTCCGAACAGTGTGTGGAAATGATCAGCAATGGCCAGGCGGGTATTTTCTTTGGCGCATGGTGGTCGAACCAGTGGCCGGTGGTATCCATGCTGGAAGGTGCGGATGATTCTGTAAAATGGAATTCTTACGTAGCTCCTTTAAATGCGGAAGGCAAACTGAACGTCCCCATGAAGAGTCCAACCACTACCTACATTGTAGTAAAGAAAGGCTGTTCAGAAGATATCAAGGAAGCGGTCGTAAAGACGATTAATTATCAGTATGATTTAGATCAGTCTCAGGCAGAGAATGTCCGGCCCAATGGTATGGATTCCCCATTCTCCTGGCACTATTATCCCATCAATGTTCTTCACTGTGATTATGATGCCAAGGAAAAACAGATTCAGTCTGTGATGGACTGTATTGACGGAAAAGTGGCTTACGATGATTTAAGCGGCGATGGAAAGACATGGTACAACGGATATACCGCAGTTCAGAAAGACGGCTTCAGAAAGACTGTAGAGAAAAATATTTCTACTGCGAATGGCTGGGGATGGGCCAATGGTGCCTGGACCGTACAGAGTCAGGCGGATAAGCTAAATCTTCAGTATGCGGCCAGCTATGCGGATTCTCCTTCTATGGAATCCTTATGGGCAACCTTAGAGACGCAGGAAGATGAATTTTATTTACAAGTCCTCACTGGAAACACAACGATTGACGAATTTGATAAATTTGTCAGCCAGTGGAAGGCACTGGGTGGTGATACCATTACGCAGGAAATGTCAGAACTGGCTGGTGCCAACTAGGAGATCTCAGCAAATGAGGAATGGAAAACCGGAGGTCAAAAACCTCCGGTTTTCAAAATCGGGAAGAGCAGGCATTCCCAATTACAGGGAGTTCAAAAAGGAAGGAAGTTTCGTATGGGAAAAGTAGCAGGAAGGAAGAGAAGAAGAAAGGAAGGGAGACACGTAACCATAAGGCAGACATACCAATATCATCTGCTGATGCTGCCGGGCTTTGCTATATTGTTTATTTATACGATTATTCCGTTTTTCGGAAATATCATGGCATTTCAGAATTATCAGCCGATTATGGGATTTTTAAAGTCCAAATGGGTGGGGCTTGCCAATTTCAAGCACATGCTGCTGTTGCCCGATACGGCCAGAATATTCCGGAACTCGTTCACCATCGCAGTGGGGAAACTGGTACTCACGATGGTGCTGTCCATATTCTTCGCCATTCTTTTAAATGAGATTACCAGCGTAAAGTTTAAGAAATCGGTTCAGACTATCTGTTTTTTGCCGCATTTCCTGTCATGGGTAATTCTGGCGACGATATTCAAGAATCTTCTGGACACAGGAGGAATCTTAAATCAGGGCCTTATGAGCCTCGGAATCTTAAAAGAACCGTTAATGTTCCTCGGATCCAATAAACTGTTTCAGGGCGTGGTGATCAGCACAGATGTGTGGAAGGAGTTCGGCTACGGGGCCATTATCTTCATTGCAGCCCTCATGGGCATCAACCCGGAACTCTATGAAGCGGCCTCGGTGGACGGCGCAGGCAGACTGGCGAAAATATGGCATATTACGCTGCCCAGCATCCGCGTCACCATTGTCATGGTAGCTACCTTAAATATCGCCAATATCTTAAACGCTGGCTTCGACCAGATCTATAACATGTACAGTCCGGTCGTGTACCAGAGCGGAGATATTATCGATACATACGTATACCGGTTGAGCTTCGTCAACGCCCAGTACTCACTGGCCACCGCCATCGGGCTCTTAAAGTCGGCGATCAGCTTCATTATGATTGTCACGGCGCATAAGCTGGCAAAGAAATTTGCCAATTATCAGATCTTTTAGGGGGGGATAAACCATGAAAAAATATAATACGTGGCAGAACCGGTTGTTTGACTTCTGTGTCTTTCTGCTTCTGCTTATCCTGGGGCTCAGCTGTTTAATCCCTCTTTTGCATGTCATTGCACTGTCACTCAGCAGCAAAACGGCTGCCCTGTCGGGGAAGGTGACACTCTGGCCGGTGGAGCTGACCTTTACACCGTACAAGGTCTTAATGACTGATCACAAGTTTATGCAGGCCATGTGGATTTCTGTACAGCGGGTAGTCTTAGGCGGTGCGATCAACCTGGTTCTGACGGTTATCACTGCATTTGCCCTTTCCCAGGACGAAACGGATTTCCCGGCCAGAAAAGTGTATATGTGGTTCATGATCTTCGCCATGCTGTTCGGTGCGAGTCTCGTCCCATGGTACTTCGTTATCAAGGCGACCGGGCTTATGGATACCATATGGGCGCTGGTAATTCCCGGAGCACTTCCGGTTTACAACACCATTCTCCTGATGAACTTCTTCAGAAATCTTCCCAAGGAGATCAAGGAGTCGGCTATGCTGGACGGAATCACTCCATTCCAGATGATGATGCGTATCTTCGTGCCGTTAGCCAAACCGGCGATCGCCACTGTGACCGTATTTTCCGTGGTGTTCCACTGGAACAACTTCTTCGATGGCCTTCTGCTGATGAATACGCCCAGCAATATGCCTTTGCAGACCTATATCCAGACTTTGACCAATACGACGGTCAGCGTCATGAGTTCCTCATTAACTCCGGCGGAAATTGAAGCGCTTACCTCGCTTAAAACGTTTAACGCAGCAAAGATTGTCGTGGCGTCCCTGCCGATCGTAATATTCTATCCATTTATGCAGAAATTCTTCGTCTCCGGCCTGACGCTGGGGTCAGTGAAAGAGTAGGATTATCAAATAAAGGAGATTTAATCATATGAGAATCAATCGCATGGCAAGCGTGCCCCTGCTGGTGCACGACCCCTATTTTTCCATCTGGTCATCGGCCGACTGTCTTTATGATGCGGACACGGCACACTGGAGCGGAAAGGAAAAAAGACTTTACGGCCATATTACCGCGGACGGAGAACGGTTCCGTTTCCTGGGCGGTGAGGACGGTTATCCGGTCATTCCCCAGACAAGCCTGGAGGTTACACCGACTGCGACCACATATACCTTTGAAAATGAGAAGCTGAGGCTTTTCGTCCGTTTCCTGTCACCGCTTCTGCCTGAGGATCCGGTTCTGGTCTCCAGACCGTGTACCTACGTTGATTTTACCGTAAGCAGGAAACAGGAGGTCTCCGTGAAGATCGATTTTACTGTTACCGGCGATCTGGTCTTCGATACGCCGGGAAAAATCATTGGCGGAAGCCATGAAAATGAGACGTATCATTTCCATTACGGTACTATGAGAAAGGCATTCCAGACGCCTTTAGGCCACAGTGGGGACCGGATCACCATAGACTGGGGCGACATGATTCTGGCTTCAGAGGACGAGGCTGTCACAGTCTTCTTCGATCCGGAGTACAGCCTGCTGAAGGCATCTGCGGAGTTGGGTACCGATCAGATGGCGTGTACGGTGATCGCCGCCTATGATGATCTGCTCTCGATTTTTTACTTCGGTTCCTGGCAGAAGGCCTATTGGACGACAACGTATGAAACCATTTTCGATGCGATTGGAGAAAGCTTCCGCGATCGGGAAGAGGTGACTGAAAAGGCGCAGGCATTTGACCGGAGTCTGGAGGAACAGGCCAGGAATACAGGCGGGGACGACTACGCGTTTCTATGCAGCATCTCCTACCGCCAGGTCATGGCAGCCCATAAGCTGATCGCGGACCAGGAGGGAAATCTCGTCTTCCTTTCCAAAGAAAATGATTCCAACGGGTGTACGGGGACCGTCGATATCAGCTATCCATCTGCCCCCATGTTCCTGCTCTTTAATCCGGAATATGTGAAGGCCATGCTGCGGCCTGTCTTCCGTTTTGCCGGCTGTCCGGTGTGGGAGTACGACTTTGCGCCGCATGATGTGGGACGCTATCCGTACGCGGCAGGCCAGGTCTACGGGCTTAGCAAAGAAGGAGAAAACCGGGAATTTTGCTGCGATAACGGTGCTATTTTCCCATTTTACTACGAGTATCCCGCGGGACTGTCCGTCTATGATGTGAGGGACCAGATGCCGGTGGAGGAATCCGGCAATATGATGATTTTAACGGCGGCAGTGTGTGAACTGGAACGTTCGGGAGCATTTGCCTCGCCGTATTACGAGGTGCTGAAAACATGGGCCGGGTATTTGCTCGCATACGGTGAAGATCCGGGAGAACAGCTCTGTACCGATGATTTTGCCGGCCATCTGGCTCACAACGTAAATCTTTCGGCTAAGGCGGTTATGGGAATTGAGGCATTCAGCAGAATTTCTGCCTGCCTTGGAAAGGAAGAGGAGGCGAAACGGTACCATGAGGCAGCCGTGAGGATGGCACAGAGTTGGGAGACGCGCAGTGACGCCGGCGATCACTACCGCCTGACCTTTGACTGTGAAGAGTCCTGGAGCCTGAAATACAATCTGGTGTGGGATCATTTCTTCGGAAGCGGTCTCTTTAAACCGGAGGTATTTGAGAAAGAGACCGCATTTTATTTAAAGAAGAGCAGCACCTTCGGCGTGCCGTTAGACAGCCGGAAGACGTATACGAAAAGCGACTGGATTCTCTGGTGTGCCGCATTTGCACCCGATCGAGACGCATTATACCGTCTGATGGCTCCGGTAGCGGAGTATGCAAGGTCCACAGAAGACCGGGTACCGTTTTCTGACTGGTATGATGCGGAGAGCGGGAGATACTGTCATTTTATAGGAAGAAGCGTTCAGGGAGGCATATATATGCCGATGCTGATAGAGAAGAGGAAGATTAAACAGGAGGCTTAAAGCATGAAAAAAGCGGTAATTAAGATTGACAAAGATTATAAAATCGGCCCGATCGACAACCGGATCTACGGTAATTTCATCGAGCACATTGGCAGAGCGGTCTATGGGGGAATCTATGATCCGGGCCATCCGCTGGCGGATGATATGGGATTTCGAAAGGATGTGATCGCGCTCACAAAGGAACTAAAGGTTCCCATTGTGCGGTATCCGGGCGGCAATTTTGTCTCCGGCTACAACTGGGAGGACGGAATCGGACCGAAAGAGCTGCGGCCGAGGAGAACGGAACTGGCATGGTTTGCCATCGAGGACAACCAGGTGGGGACGGATGAATTCTGCGAGTGGAGCCGCCGTGCGCATACGGATGTGATGATGGCGGTGAACTTAGGAACGAGAGGCGCGGATGCCGCACGTAATCTGGTAGAATACTGTAATTTTCCGGGAGGCACCTACTGGAGCGATCTGCGAATCAAAAACGGTTATTGTGATCCTCATGGTGTAAAACTCTGGAATCTGGGGAATGAAATGGACGGCCCGTGGCAGATCGGCCACAAAACGGCAGAAGAGTACGGACGCGCGGCCTGCGAGACGGCCAAGGTCATGAAATGGGTGGACCCGTCGATCGAACTGGTGGCCTGCGGCAGCTCCAATTCTGGTATGAACACGTGCTACGAATGGGAGGCTGCGGTGCTGGATCATACCTATGACTTTGTAGATTACGTGTCCATGCACCAGTACTACGGAAATGAGAAGAATGATACGCCCAGTTTCCTGGCCAATACCATGGATATGGACCGTTTTATCAACCACATCGTCTCTGTCTGCGATTACATACAGGCGAAGAAACGCTCCAAAAAGGTTCTGAACATCTCCTTTGACGAGTGGAATGTCTGGTATCACGCATTTGCGGACAATGCCAAAGCGGAGAAATGGAAAGAAAAACCGGCGTACAATGAGGATCAGTATAACTTCGAGGATGCCCTTTTGGTGGGCGGCATGATGATCACGCTCTTAAAGCACGCCGACAGGGTAAAGGTCGCCTGTATGGCTCAGCTGGTCAATGTCATCGCGCCGATCATGACGGAAAACGGCGGCAGGATCTGGAAACAGACCATCTACTACCCCTACCTTCACGCTTCTCTCTATGGCAGAGGAACAGCCTTAAATGTGCTGGTGGATGCTCCTAAGTACGACTGTAACGAGTACACTGATGTGCCGGCTCTCGAGAGCATCGCAGTGGAGAGCGAGGACGGAGCGTATGTAACCATATTTGCCATGAACCGCGGCGAGGAGGATCTGGAAGTTACCTGCTGTCTGCGGGATTATCCAGGATGCTGTGTGGAAGAGTTCATCACCATGGCGGGATACGATTTAAAGCAGTATAATACGGCGGACCAGCCGGATCGAGTGATTCCGCAGTCCTCCAGTGCCTATGAGATGGAGGGAGACTGCCTTACGATTAAGTTCTCAGCGTATTCCTGGAATGTTGTGAGGGTGAGAGTGGGGAGATAGATTTAATAAATTGAAGCAATATCATAATTTACAAAGGCGGCAGTACCATATTCATATAATTGGTTCTGCCGCCTTTGTAAATTATCCTATCTATTCCAGATAGTTCTAAACGTTCATTTTGAATTTCACTGTGAGAAAATTTCTTTCATATCCAAATGTTGGAACAGACGCGCATTTTCTGATTAATTGATAATGAATGGTAAAAAATGGATATCCCGGCAAAACGAAAAAAAGCGGTCTTCTGTATGGTATAGTTATGATACCGGAATACAGAAAACTGCTTTTTATCTTTCCGCCTGAATTCTGTCCATCACACATTTATGCTCTTTGTATATCTGTTGAATAATATGAATACTGCTGGATAATGGTTTGCTCAGATACTTATTTTTGTGATAAAGCAGGAGAGTCTTTCTGGTTCCCTGAAATTCCATGACAGGAAACACATGCAGTGATTCAAAACATTTTGGCTGAGTATCGTATAAGTGTTTTAAAAGCATGGGGGTACTGAAAAATATACCGTATCCTTCCGCACAGAGAGATACAAGAGAGCTGGTCAGTGATGTTTTTATGCGCATAAACGGCGGTGTACCATTCTGGACGAGTTTTGACACGATCGCTTCGTGCAGGCGGCTGGAGGCAGGATGTAAAAACATTGGAACATGAGAAAAATCGGTTACAGACACACCCTCCATAAAGGCTGTCTTACAGGCTGGATACTGCTCGCTGAAATATTTGCGTAGCAGTCCATCCGAGATAATCAGATATAGGTCTTCCGTTTCCAAAGGAACGATTTCACATAGATCTGAATCAAAATACTCATATTTTGATACGAGTGGGAGTGCAAGGTCAATCTCATTATTTTTAACGGCCGCAGATAAATCAGGAGATGTTTTTTCAACCAGATGTATGGTCATGTTCGGATATTCGCTGGAAAAATGCGGAGTAAATTCGCAGACAAATGCTGTCGACCTGTTTGGCGGCAGTCCAATGGTAATTTCGCCGACAAATTCGTCCTGCATGGTAATAAACTGGTTCAGCAGCTGATTTTCCCGGTCGATAATATCTCGTGCTGCCTCTAAAAGCATCTGACCGGAGGGCGTCAGCTTCAGAGATGGTTTACGTTCAAACAGTTGTACCTTATAGGTACTTTCGAGATGCTTGATGTGAAGACTTACTGCCTGCTGAGATGTATAAAGAGCTTCAGCTGCCTTTGTAAAGCTCATTAGTTCCGTCACCTTGATAAAGCATTGAATATCGGTCATATTCATAATTAGGTTCTCCTTGCATAAAGACAAGTTTTTTATTGTGACTTTGACAAAAAAAACAATATTTTCTTTTAATTTTAAACGAATTATAATGGAAATACAATAAAAATTTTTGTTGATAACAAGAGAATGAGAAGGAGAAGATTATGATAGTCGGTTTTATCGGTTTTGGCGAAGCGGCATCGTCAATCGCGCTGGGTCTGCGCGGAGAAGGTATCGACAGAATAGTGTGCTATGATGCCATGCAGGATGATGAACGTATGAGTGAAATCATGAAGGAGAGAGTAGCAGCCTGTCAGGGAGAAAAAGTGGAGAGTGCTGCAGAGGTATGCCAGAAAGCGGATGTGGTGATTTCGGCGGTTCCTTCCAACTATGCGGTAGCCGCCGGCGGAGGCGCCGCGGGGGGGGGAGTCCCTGCCGCTGCTGAAGACGCAGCGGCGGGAATCAAAGAAGGACAGCTTTTTCTGGATGTGTCTACAGCGACACCAATAGAAAAGAAAAAGATCAGTGAGATGGTGAAGGCCAGGGGAGGCCTGCTTATTGACGGAGCGATGATGGGGGCATTGCTAAAGAGTAAGCATCAGGTGCCGATGTTGTTGAGCGGCGATGGAGCGAAAGCCTTTCGGGATAAAATGGAGCCATACCATATGTGCCTGGAAGTTGTGGAAGGGGAGGCAGGGACTGCGAC
>OBYY01000128.1_pt1 | contig 14659 bp, 16 predicted proteins | sample 1476821 | NCBI WGS metagenome assembly OBYY01 (sample SAMEA2580218, study PRJEB22360) | human gut metagenome | biome: human gut; feature: human-associated habitat; material: faeces | place: Denmark | collected 2008/2010
GAACGGTCTCCTGACGCCACAACTGATGCTCTGAATACCGCTATCGGATCGGCGCAGACTGCTTTAGCTAAAGCTGATGCCACAATTGAAACACTCACAACGGCAACAACGCAGCTGACCACCGCAGTGAATCAGTTGGTTGATAAGCTGCCAGCAGACCAACAAGCTGCACTACTAAACAAGATACAATCTGCCAAAGAGGCGTTTGGAACTGATTTAGGTGGCCAAACCGATCCAAGCACCGGTAAAACGCTAAATGCCGAACTGGACGCTGTCGCTGCGCAAACGACAGCAGGAACTAGTACCGCCGATCAAATTGAAACCAACTTCAATAAGGTATTAGATGCTGCATTGAATCAATTGGCAAAAACAATTAAAGCGGCAACGCCTGTCAAAGTTGGTAATGCCAAAGATACCACTACCGGTAAAACCTGGTACGGTGATGTTGATGCTGTCATTGCTGCAGGTACAGCAGCTAAAGCGGATACTGAAAAGATTGCACAATTGCAAGGTTTGTTTGGTTTGAAGACTAAAATTGCCGCAGCGGTTGAGGCAGCTGCCAAGACACCACAGCAACCTGGAGGCGGATCCGGAAGTGGTTCTGACACTGGCAAAGGGTCTGGCACCGGAAGCGGCTCTGAAGCAGGTAAAGGTTCCGGCACCGGAAGTGGTTCCGAAGCAGGTAAAGGGTCTGGCAGCGGAAGTGGCTCTGAAGCAGGTAAAGGTTCCGGCACCGGAAGCGGTTCTGAAGCAGGTAAAGGTTCCGGCACTGGAAGTGGTTCCGAAGCAGGTAAAGGATCTGACACCGGAAGCGGTTCAGATGCCGGTAAAGGCTCTGGCACTGACAAGGGAAATCAACCAAAAGACACACCATCAACCAATCCTAAGGGCGGCGACGACAAGAAACAGACGCAAGAAACGCCGGCACAACCAACAGGGACCGAAAACGCCAATAGTAATGGTGCAAACAGTCAAGCGTCCACTAAAGATACGCTGCCAAGTACAAATGAATCGCCACGGCCCGCACTTGCTTTCTTAGGAGCTTTAGTCATGGGTGGGCTAGGTCTTCTTGGCATCAAGCGTAAACGCAAGCAAAGCTAATCACTATCTTTAAAACGATTCGTTACAAGTATCGACTACCGGTCAAGCGTTGTAACGCTCGGTTATGAATCTATGGTTTAAAAAATCCGACATACAGATATGGTGTGTAAACGCCATGCTGAATGCCGGTTTTTATTTTGGTTAAATTTTGGTTAAAATAGACAAAAATCAATCACGAAGAATTAAATCGGACTGAATTACGGTCTGAGCAACTTCTGCACGCAAGGCCAGTTTTAAAGCTGCGGCACCAATGGCGGTTACATGATGATCAATCGTGCTCATGTTTAGTAGCCGACTGGAAAGTTGATTTTTCCTGACCCATTAATGGCGGAATAGGGAGATGCTGATCAACAAAATATTGCCGCAATCCTGCCGTAATATCGTCACCATTACCCAAAATAAAATCAGGCTGTTTCGCCGCAAGCATCTTTCCAGCGCGATAACCATCTTGAAAAGTACGCATTTGATAAACCACCAAAGATTGCTCGGGACGGTGACCAAAAACATCGACATAACTATTAATCGTGAGTTTGCTTGTGGCACTTTGCGCATAAGGTCGACTGAGCAAGAGACCGATTCTAGTGTGGCCTTGCCGCTTCATCCAGTTAAATGCAGCTTGATAAGCGGGAGTGCGATCAGCGTAAGCAGCGGCAAGTTTAACCTGGCCCGGATCTTCGCAAACAACAATCGGACCATATCTTTGGTAACTGGCAATAGTGCTTAAACCAAGTCCGTGGGATGTGAAGATCAGTCCATCATAGGCTTGTCTGCGCAATGCTTCCAGATAAGTGCGCTCAAGTTCCTGATCGTAACGCGAGGGTAAAATAACGGCGTGGTAGTTGCCGATCATAGCGGCGTTTAAGATTCCCGTTACCAATTGTTCAAAATAGGGATGATCGGTATGAGGTAAAATGACACCGATTGTCCGGGTCTTACCGGCGCTTAGATTCTGGGCCATCGTGCTCGGCACATAATCAAGCTGTTTCATAACAGTCAGAATTCTAGCGCGGGCAGCAGCCGAAACATAACGATGGCCATTAATCACGCGCGAGACCGTTGCGGTTGAGTAACCAGATAGGCGTGCAATGTCGTGAATATTCGCCATGAAAGCACCTCCACACACAGTATACCAGTCGATTCACCCAGTCGAAAAAGCCGATATGGCATGCAGCGCGTTTAACGTGCACGCATATCGGCTTGGATACGCGACTGCGGGCTTTAAGCAATAGCAGCAGTTGCCATTTGAGTTACAGCCTCTAAATCTTGATGATCGCGGCTGTTTGTTGCAATCGCATCAAGCCAATCATGGATGGTTTGATCATCAGTTGAGACTGGCACTAGCAGCACGACTGCACCGCTAATTTGCTGTCCAGCCGCCCACGGTAATTGGGAGCCAAAGTCGAATCCGATCACCATTGGCGCGGATAGCTTGCTAACGTGCCCGTAAGTCAAAACAATCCGATCACTGAGCAATTGTGTCTCCTCTGCGGCGCTTGCTAACAGTGAACTGAGAACTTCTTGATAATCAAAGTCATAGTCAGTGGTCAGCTTTAACGCAATCGCCTTCAAAGCCCCAATTTGTGTAGGGTGATAAACGGGAAGTTCAGAGTAAAAATGTGTTTGCATTAACATGAAAATGACCTGCTATATAAAACGTGGAAGAATGTCTCTTTGACACCAATAAAGGTTCTATATATTTCCTTTCTTGATTGACATTCAGCATTTCATTTAGTCCCGTTAACAGCGGTATTCCCACTCTGAAATAATTCATCATGACAGTGACCGCCTCTTGAACTTTAAGGGTATAGCCTACCCCGGTACTTTTGATTTTGCATAATCGATCAGGTTATCAACTGCATTCTCATCACGTCGCATCCTAGCACCGCATTGGTAGCAAATGTAATCATCATGTCCAGTGTGGTATTTGGCATTACCGTGCAAAGTAAGTTTCTCTTCACCGGTTTTGATATAACCACATTTTGAACACCGTTGCGTACTCGGAAACATTGGATCGGCAAGAATTAAAGTACTGCCGTTCCAATCCGCTTTGTATTGCATCATGATTTTGAATTTGCCAAACATTGAACGATGCAGCTTTTTGGCGAGACGATGATTCATGCGCATGTGCTGATTATCCAAGTCTTCTATCCCAATTAGATCGTGATCAACAACTAGCTTGGTCGTAAATTTGTTTAACAAGTCCATTTGTATCCGTTCAACGCGTTGATAGTTTCGCTTCAACTTGGTTCTCGTTGCGCGATAGGTCGCTGAATTAAAGTGCTTTGGATTTGTTGCTCGCTTACGTGCTAATTGTTTTTGATAGTGAGTGATACGAGCGTAAAGTGCTGGTAGAGAAGCGGGTAGTGTTGGCTGAATGGCATAACCTGATGGGGTTTTGTAGTCGAACTTGCTCACATTGACGTCAACGGCAGTAACCCGGCGAATGGTTCGTTTTTCAACCATGACTGTGGCTTCAATAGACAACGATGCATAGTAGCCATCTGCGTCTTGAACGATGCAAACCTGCTTGATTTCACCTTGCCATCGTGGCTGTTCAGCCATTTTGATGTCATATCATACCCTTGTGCCGTGTGGTTTGTCCAAACGGAGCTTGCCATTAACTATCTGGGCACGATCCGTTCTAAAAGTTTTACGTGAGCGCTTTTTCGACTTCCATTTAGGCTTTTCATGATTTGGCATTTTAGGATTGAAGTAGTTTGCCCACGCCTTACTTAAATCATTCACAGCAAGCTGTAAGACGCGTGCTGATCGTTCAAATTGCCAATCTGCTTTGTTCATAACCAGTTCATCACGAACTTTTCGCTCATTAGGCCGTATCGACTTATCCATCATGACTAAAGAAGCATCATACATGTCATTCCAGACCTCAAGCCCTTGGTTCCAAACGAAGCGTCGATAATCAAACAGTTTTTCTAGTTCTTTACGCATGGTTGCATTGGGATATAGCTTGATCTTATGTGTTTTAATCAAAAGTGTTCACCTCCCTTCAAGTTAACTAAAGGACTTACTTCAAAGACGGATCGTCTTCAATCTTTTTCTTGTATTTACGTAAGCCGGATAACCGACACGAAAATAAGTGAATGATACTAATTAAGTCTTCAGTTAGCTCTTCTTGAGGTGATAGATTAGGATGATTCAATCCCACAAGCTGCGGGTTGAATTTTTGGGGTTAGGCGCTCAAACCAATCATAGCCAAAACATACGCAACTGGTCGATGTTTCTTTGACTCATCAGCATGACCAATACAGGCTAGGTGTTGATCTTCTGTGTCATAACATCGATTAGTCGGTGCTATGTGGGCTTTGAACTTTCTAGACTTATCCCACTTCTGCAGTGACACCGAGGCGTTTAGCCATTTTGTCTGGTTTGAGCATATGAGCATCTTCCACTTAATTATCGTGCTCATAACATACCATATTACGCTACATTGTTATATATATTTATCTGCTGTTAATCACCTCCTAATGAAAGTGAGCGTGAGCAGGAGCGCTTAGCAATCGGAGTGTAAGTGGCCTCAGGCGTGATGGCCGGGCTTTGGCCATTGCGTTCGAGGTCCTTACACGCAGACTGCTGCGCTGGGGAGCGCGTGATGATAAGCGCAACCAAATTTCGTTAACCTGTCTCTCTAGCAACCAATAAAACCATTTCCTAACTGCAAACACAGTGTAATTTGTGTAACGCGTTACAGGTCAAGTGCTTTCACACTAAAATTTTCACTTTTTTATATGGACCGCGAAAACCGGCGCGCTTAGGGAGCGGAGTGTCAGCGGCCTTGGGCGTGATGATCGCTCTTTGCCCCTCGTGACCAAGGTCCTTACATGTAGATCCCTGTGTCAGTGAACGCGTTAAGGTCCTGCAAACTTACAGTGTCTTACAAAAAAGTCAGAATGAGTGCGGACGGGTCGTGTTTTCCATATAATGGATGGGAGTACAAACACGGAGGGCGCAAAATAATGAAGATACTTTTTCGAAAAGTCGGAACGTTTTTTAAAAAACATCTCACAACGTTAAAGGTGCTATTTGTGCTGGCAGTCCTTGTGTTTGTGATTTTCGAGGTTGGCCGTATTAGTCAAGATCTCAGCGGCGAACAAATGCGGGCGAGCCTAGCCACGCAAAGTCCCGGTTCACTGATCATTTTGCTAATCGTGGGCTTGATTGCTGTGACGCCGATGCTGACGTATGATTTTGTTATTACCGAATTACTGCCGGGCGACTATCCACGCCGATATGTTATTAAGTCCGGTTGGATTGTTAATACATTTACGAATATTGCCGGTTTTGGTGGCTTGCTGGGAGCCAGTTTGCGGGCCAATTTCTATCATGAAAAGGCAACGCAGAAGCAGGTTTTATTTGCTATTTCTAAGATCGCTATGTTCCTGTTGGCAGGCTTGTCGCTGTGGTCAATGATTGGGATTGTGATTATCTTTGTTTTCGGGATTGGCGCTGAATTTTCCAATTATTGGATTTGGCTAGTTGGGGGCGCAGCGTATTTTCCATTGTTGATGTTCATTTCCCATGTGCGCGACAGTGAGTTCTTCGCGGATATGCCATTAAAGCGGCAGTTGCGCTTAACATTAGGCTCGTTTCTGGAGTGGGGTGGGTGTGCAGCTTTCTTCCTGCTCATTGGTTATTTTCTTGAGGTCCGGATTCCGTTGATGTCAGTGTTGCCGCTATTTATGGTAGCCAATGTGATCGGGGTTATTTCAATGGTGCCAGGTGGGCTGGGTTCATTTGATGTGTTCATGATCTTTGAACTCGGACAGTTGGGACTGGATAGCAATGTTGCTGTTGTGTGGCTGTTGTTTTATCGATTGTTTTACTATGTGATTCCATTTCTGATTGGTGCCGGTCTGTTTGCTCAAGATGCAGGGAAACGTCTGAATGCCTATCTTGAAGGCTTGCCGGTTCAGCTGATTCGTAAAGTTGCGTTCGGTTTTTTGGTTATTTTCCTGTACTTTTCCGGGATCATGTTGCTGTTGCGCGGAGTAGCACCGGACTTGGCGTTTCGGAATACGCTTTATCAACGACTATATCCGTATACATTCCTATTCTTGGATCGGGTGACGAATGTGGTTGTGGCATTCCTGATTCTGGGGTTTGGGCGTGGTATTGCCAGTCGTGTCAAACGCGCTTATTGGCCGACTGTCATCGTCTTGATCGTCGCCATGATTGCGTCATTGCGCGAGGACAATCACCTGCGTTTTATCGTCTTTTTGGTATTGGTTGTCCTGGCCTTGATTTTGACGCGGCGGGAACTGACTCGTGAACGGCTGGCCTTATCGTGGGGCAATAAGCTGATTGATGGGGCGGTTTTTGGCCTGACATTCATCTTTTATGCATTCGCCGCGTTTTATAATGCCCCGGCGATTCACCATCGTCATGTGCCGGACGTCTTCTTATTCCCGTCCGAGCGCATGTTTTTCACGACTTTAATCGGGGTCATGCTGGCGGCGTTAACAGTGTACTTAATCTTCCGTTACTTGTCGGCGCCTTCCAAACCATTGGCGGATCCCTATGATGAGGAGCGCTTAAAGGCAGTGGTTGAAAAATATGGCGGCAATGAAGTCAGTCATTTGGCTTTGATGCGTGATAAGTCGCTGCACTTTTACCAAGTAGACGGTGAGGATCGAGTTTTCTTCTTATTCAAAAAGAAAGCTGACAAACTGATTATCATGGGCGAACCGATCGGGGATGAAACCCAAATGGCTGCGGCAATTGGTGATTTCATGAAAAAGGCCGATAAGCAGGATCTATCACTGGTGTTTTATGAAATCAATGAAAGCCTAACGATGAAGCTGCACGAGTTTGGTTTTGATTTTATGAAGTTTGGTGAAGAAGGTTATGTGGATGTCACGACCTTTACCTTGGCGGGATCAAAACGCAAAGGCGAACGCGCATTAATGCATAAATTCGAACGGGAAGGGTATACGGTTGAATTACTGCAGCCACCGTTTGACGATGCGTTAATGCAGGAACTCAAAGCGGTATCCGATTCGTGGTTGGCTGGGCGCAGCGAAAAAGGATTTAGTCTCGGCTTTTTCGATCGCCATTATCTTAATCAGGCACCGATTGCGGTTGTTCGCGGCCCGGAAGGTAAGATCGTTGCGTTTGCTTCTGATATGCCAAGTGGTAATCAGGAAGTTACCAGTATTGACTTGATGCGTTCAAGTGCTGATGCGCCGTCAGGAATTATGGATGAGGTGTTTATCAACCTGTTCCAATTAGCCAAGCAGCGCGGTTTTAAGTATTTCAATATGGGCATGGCGCCACTTGCCAATGTGGGAACGTCTGACTATTCTTTCATCGAAGAAAAGATTGCCCATTTGGTTTATGAATATGGCTATCGATTCTATGGTTTCCAAGGATTACGCTCATATAAAAACAAATACGTAACAGAGTGGGTTCCTAAATATGTCGCTTATCGTAAGCGGACATCCTTACTGTTCACGTTGTTGCAGATTATGATGGTGGTTAATCAAAAAGTGACCATTGCATCGCCTGTTAAGTGGTGGCCTAAGCGTTTGGCTTGGGTAAGCCGTCTTGGCCAGGGAATTGACAAATAAGCAGTCGGTGGTAGATGCGGGCTAGTGAGGTACGCATGCTTGCAGACAAAGTGTAAAATAGTCGTTAAAGTAAATCTAAACGCGATTGTTTGCTCGGATCTACCTGTGCCGAGTTGCACGCATGCTCATGTTCAAGGAGGTTTTTATGCAGCATTATTATACGAACGATCCTGATCTTGCCCACGATGAACGCACTTTTGATTTCGAACTTGGCGGTCATCGTTTGCGTTTCACCACGGACAACGGCGTTTTTTCAAAGCATACCGTGGATTTCGGCAGTCGCGTACTGATTGCAGCGGTCTTGGCCGAAACCTTGCCTGATGGGCCGATTCTTGATGTTGGCGCTGGCTATGGGCCAATCGGGTTGGCACTGGCAAAGCATTTTCCGAACCGGCAAGTGACGATGAGTGATGTCAATGAACGGGCACTTGCCTTGGCAAAGCAAAACGCGGCTGATAATGGCATCACCAATGTTTCGATCATCGAAAGTTCTATGTACGACAGCATTGATGATCAGTTTGCGGTCGTCGTGACCAATCCGCCGATTCGTGCCGGTAAAGCCATTGTTTCCGGCATTCTTTCCGGAGCAGCCGCGCATCTTTTGCCAGGCGGCCAGCTGTATGCGGTCATTCAAAAAAAGCAAGGTGCGCCTTCTGCATTAAAGTTAATGAAAGCCACTTATGCCAACGCGGAAGTTATTAAGAAAGAGCACGGTTATTACATTCTCAAAGCGAGTAAATAACAGTTTTAATACGTGACGTGGTACACTCATACTAGGATAGAAAGGAGCAGATTTAGATGGCAAATTCGAAGTACCTAGCAGCAGGTGCGGTTGCCGCTGCTGTCATTGCAACCGGCGCATTTGTTTGTGCCAAGAATTTAACGGAATATTTTGAACGCAGGCATCAGCGGAAACAGGTTGAAGGCTTCGTCAAGAAGATTTTTGGTGACAATGAGCGGGTTCAAAGCATTTTGGACAAATTAAGCGATGATGACGTGGCCAATCTGCTCCGGGTCAGTGATAAGTTGCGCAGCCTCAAAGACAGCGCCAGTGAGTATGCCGGATCAGCACGCGAACAAGGGCTGGCCGCATTTGATCGCTTGAAAGCAGCATTGAGTCGTTGAGCGTTTGAAACAGTTTTAAAGAATCAAGCATCTAAAAAGAACCGGCCATGGGAAAATTTCCTTGTGGGCGGTTCTTTTAAATGGTTACAATAAGAAGAACCGGTATGAGGCGAGTTTGGCGGTATATGAACCCGCTGGAGGCTTGTGCTGATAATCACACTAAAATGGAGGCCGCTTTTTCACGATGGCAATGACGGATTCGGAAATCAATCAATATATGATCGCGGCACTGGTCGAAGCAAAAAAAGCAGCGGCTATCGGCGAGGTGCCAATTGGAGCCGTCGTTGTGCATGACCAGCAAATCATAGGTCGTGGGTATAACTTGCGCGAGACGACGCAGGATGCAACCCAGCATGCGGAAATATTGGCGATTCAGGCAGCCTGCCGTCAACTTGGCACCTGGCGTTTAGAAGATTGCAGTTTGTTTGTCACATTAGAACCTTGTCCTATGTGCGCAGGGGCAATGATTAATGCAAGAATTGCTACCTGTTATTTTGGTGCGACTGATCCGAAAGCAGGGGTAGCGGGTACTTTTTATAATTTGCTGGAAGATACCCGATTCAATCACCAAGTTGCTGTTGTTCCCGGGATTCAAGCCACTGCAAGTGCTGCCTTATTGCAAGATTTTTTCCGTGCGATCCGGGCAAAACGAAAAGCGGCCAAACAGGCTGGTCAAACGGATCAAAATCAGGTATAATGGTTTTTGCCGCAAGGCCTTAAGGCAATGATGGCTTTCCGAATTGTGTCAGGTCCGGAAGGAAGCAGCACTAAGGTAGGTTCGTCATGTGCCTTTTGTTATTGAGAAATTGACCGGTCGCTTTGTTATAAAGCGGCCGTTTTTGTTGTCAGAATACAAGGCATCTTCTGGCTTGGCTATGGTAAACTAGAACGAGGCTTTATGCTAAACGATTGAAATGTTAAGCCATTCATGAGGGGGCGAAAAGGTGAGTTATCAAGCGTTGTATCGGGTCTGGCGCCCGCAGCAATTTAAGGATGTTATTGGGCAGGATGCGATTACCAAGACGCTGAAGAATGCGTTGATCACCGGACAAACGAGTCACGCCTATCTTTTTACTGGCCCCAGGGGAACCGGGAAAACATCGGTCGCAAAAATTTTGGCCAAAGCGTTAAATTGTCTACACCTTGAAGATGGTGAGCCGGACAATACTTGTGAAATTTGTCAGGCGATTAACGATGGCAGTCTGACCGATGTGATTGAAATCGATGCTGCATCCAATAATGGCGTCGATGAAATTCGGGACATTCGCGACAAGGCCAAGTATGCGCCGACACGAGCACGCGTTAAGGTGTATATCATTGACGAAGTACACATGTTATCAACCGGTGCGTTCAATGCGTTATTAAAAACGTTAGAAGAACCGCCAGCACATGTGGTTTTCATTCTCGCAACCACCGAGCCGCATAAAATTCCGGCAACGATTATTTCGCGGACGCAGCGGTTTGATTTTCGCCGGATTACGCCAGAAGATATTGTGAAGCGGATGCGCTTTATCCTTGATGACAAGCAGATCACCTATGATGATGCAGCACTCAAGGTCATTGCCAAAGCAGCTGAAGGCGGCATGCGTGATGCCTTGTCAATCCTGGATCAAGTGTTGAGTTTTGGCGATAATCACGTGACGACTGAGGATGCGCTTGATGTCACCGGTGGCGTCACCACAGCCGTTTTAGGCAAATATCTGGCGGCGGTGTTGGCTAAGGATCATGCGCAGGCTTTGAAAATGGTCGAGGACTTGCTGGCAGCCGGTAAAGATGCCGGTCGCCTCATTGAAGACCTGATTGAGTATCTGCGTGATTTATTGGTCAATCAACAAGCACCTGCGTTATTAGGCGAGTTAGAAAAAAGCCTGCTAGACGATCAATTCAAGATTTTGAGTGAAAACTTCAAACCGGCGCAGATTTACCATATGATTGACGTGTTAAATACGACGCAGCAACAATTGCGGATGACCAATCACCCGGAAATTTATCTGGAAGTTGCCACGGTTCGGCTAAGCGAGACCGCTAAACCGGTTGTCGAAGCTGCGCCTGAGCCCGCCGTGACGCCGCAACTTGAGCAGCTATCGGCCAAAGTCAAAACAGTTGAGCGATCAACTTAAGCGGGTAGAAGCAAATGGTGGTACGATTGCACCGCCACCGCGTACCCGCCGAGTCAAAAAACAAAAAGCCAATCATGTTAATCGTAAGGCAATTTATCCGATTCTCGGCGCGGCAACCAAGCAGGATTTAACCAATTTAAAAGATGTCTGGCCTGACCTTTTGGGAATGCTGAGTATTACCAAACGTGCGATGATGAAAGTCAGTGAGCCGGTAGCAGCCAGTCCGGATGGCGTGATTGTCAGCTTCGACTATGATATTTTAGTTGAACGGGCCATGAACGATGCGGCCTTAATGACAGAACTGGAAACCGGATTGCAGAAGTTGACCGGCAAGCAGCCCAAGATTGTTTTGGTACAAAGCGATGTCTGGCCGACCATTCGCAAGGAATATATTCAGGAACTCAAGGCACCGGCAGCTAAGGCAGAAACGAAAGAGACTAAGCCACAGACGCCCCCGGTTGTCAGTAAACTGACTGAACTTTTTGGCAAAGATGCACCTAATGTGACAATCAAAAATGACTAGTAAAGGATGATCAAATATGCGTGGAATGGGTAATATGCAAAGTATGATGCGGCAGATGCAGAAAATGCAAAAAGAGATGCAGGCCGCGCAAAAAGAACTATACGCGACAGAATTCGAAGGTAAATCTGCTTCTGACATGGTGACCGTTAAATTCAGCGGTGAGAAAGTCATGAAAGATATTCAGATTAAACCGGAAGCAATTGATCCGGATGATCCGGATATGTTGCAGGATCTGATCATTGAAGCAGTCAATCAGGCAATGGCCGACATTGACAAGCAAACGCAGGATAAACTTGGCAAGTATACACGCGGACTTCCGATGTAACCCACCATCAAGCGGATTCTGTAAGCGAAGACGCCGCGGTTAATGGCGGTTAGTCGAATCATGTAGATGATAAAGCTGTTCGTCATTTAGCACGATAGCGATCACGATTTTAGCAAGAGGGGTTACTATGCAATATCCGGAACCGATCAGTAAGTTAATTGATAGTTATATGCGCTTACCCGGCATTGGCGCTAAAACAGCTACTAGACTGGCTTTTTATACCATTGATATGAACAAAGACGATGTTACGGCATTTGCTAAAAGTCTGGTCGCGGCTAAAGAAGATCTGCATTATTGTTCGATCTGCGGCAATATTACCGATGAAGATCCGTGTGCAATTTGTCGTGACAAAAATCGCGATCAAAGCACCATCTTGGTCGTCGAACAGCCCAAAGACGTCATGAGTATTGATCGGGCTCAAGACTACCATGGCCTTTATCATGTGTTGCATGGGGTGCTATCGCCAATCGAGGGTCGCGGCCCGGAAGACCTTAACATTGAAAGCCTTTTGAAGCGGCTGAAAAAGAATACCGCCGTCAAGGAAGTCATTATTGCGACCAATGCAACGCCAGAAGGGGAAGCAACAGCCCAATACCTTGCGCGCCTTATCAAGCCGGCTGGGATTAAAGTGACGCGTTTAGCTCATGGCCTTTCGGTTGGCAGCGATATTGAGTATGCCGATGAAATGACCTTAATGAAGGCGGTTGAAGGAAGGACTGAGCTGTAATGTTCGGACGCAAGCAGATCAAGGTCAAAGAAGAAAAAGACGAAGAACTCATGATGCTTGTTTATCGAGTTCGTGATCAGATGGCGGCACAACGGAAGCTCGTGGCAACTTTCCGTGAGGTTGATGACCAGACAAAATCACAAGTCGCGCTGCAAGCAGCTTTATTCGATTTTCTCTATCGTGAGGCGCGCACCCGCAAGATCAAGGGTGAAATTGTAGCCAAAGTTGCGGCTGAACAAATTGCGGAGTTCCGGGATCAGTAACAGTCAGCTGCTCGAACCGGTTTCCTTTTGGTCGGGACAAGTGCTTCGCGGTGATGTTAGAAGCACGCGATATTTCACATTAACGGTAAATGGTGATGATCTCTTTTTCAGATCTAAGCATTTACCGTTTTTATGTCGCTGTAAGTCTTGGTGCATGACTTTTATGAAACGGATTTAAAGATAAGTTTTTAATTGTGAAACATTTCAAGTAAAATGGACTTAATTCCAAAAAAGGAGCGGCATATCGTGACAGGCACTTTTATCACCTTCGAAGGTCCCGATGGCGCAGGGAAAACCAGCGTCTTGAATACATTAATTCCTAAATTAAAGGCGTGTTCGGTTACTTCTGTGCATCTTACCCGTGAACCCGGGGGCGCGAAAATTTCCGAGATGATTCGGGATGTGATTCTTGATCCCAAGAATACGGCCATGGATGCACGCACGGAAGCATTGCTATACGCAGCGTCACGGCGCCAGCACTTGGTTGAAGTGATTCAGCCGGCGCTTGCTCACGGGGACATCGTTGTTTGTGATCGATTCGTCGACAGTTCCGTTGCTTATCAAGGTGGCGGCCGGCAAATCGGTACGCAAGCGGTGTTACAAATGAACCAATTTGCGACCGCGGGGCTGGAACCGGATTTGACCGTTTATTTGGATGTGCCTGTACAGGTGGGCTTGGATCGGATCATGGCTCATCAAGGCGAACGTCAATATGATCGCCTTGATCAGGAAAGTCTGGCCTTTCACGAGCGGGTTCATGCTGCGTACATGAAACTGGTTGCCGATAATCCTAAGCGAATCGTCACCGTTGATGCGACTCAGCCACTTGCGGCGGTTGTCACTGCGGCGTTTATGACGATTACAGAGCGGTTCCCGGAGTTATTTGCGAAGTAAGGAATGGAATGCGCTAGGTCGTGTGCGACAATGCTAACTAGCGCAGGGAGGATATTATGAAGCTGATTCTTGCAATTGTTCAAGACAAAGATAGTAACCTGTTAAGCAGCCAATTTATTGATGCTAATATTCAAGCGACCAAGTTATCGACGACTGGTGGATTTTTAAAAGCCGGCAACACCACTTTTATTATCGGTGTCGCTGACGAACGGGTTGATGAAGTGCTTAAGATTATTAAAGAGACTTCCCAGACGCGGCAACAATTTATGACGCCGCCAGTTAATCTTGATGCGACATCAGATAGTTCGATTGCGTATCCGGTTGAGGTTCAAGTCGGTGGGGCTACCGTCTTCGTGCTGCCGATTGAAGCCTTTCATCGCTTCTAATGGCTGATTTTCTGATTAACACGCTGCAGCCTAAGCTTGTTGCCCAATTTGCCCGCGTCATTGATCGGCACCAATTGGCCCAGTCCTATTTGTTTGTGGGGCCAAAAGGAGCAGGGAAGTTAGCGCTGGCTGAGTGGATTGCGCTGCGCCTATTTTGCCAGCATGTCCAAGACGGTGCTCCTTGTGGCGAGTGTCCTGAGTGCGAGCGCATCTTAAACCATAATCATCCGGATGTGATGATGCTCAAAACCAGTACGCAAAGTATCAAGGTGGATGACATTCGCAACTTGAAACAGGAAATGAGCAAAACCGGGGTTGAAGGCAATCAGCGCGTGTTTATTGTGGAAGATGCTGATAAAATGACGGCAGGAGCGGCCAATTCACTGCTAAAATTTTTTGAAGAACCGGTTCCGGGGATGACGGTGATTTTAACGGCGACGGCTAAGAATCAGTTATTGCCGACAATTTTATCGCGGGCACAGGTGATTACTTTTCAGAGTCCGGATCGTAACGCTGTGATTACCAAGCTGGAAGAAGGCGGAGCCAATTCGCAGCTGGCGCGAGTGGCAGGGGGGGGTGCACGGGAAGTGAGGGGAGGGGCTGCAGGAATG
>OBYY01000141.1_pt1 | contig 13830 bp, 16 predicted proteins | sample 1476821 | NCBI WGS metagenome assembly OBYY01 (sample SAMEA2580218, study PRJEB22360) | human gut metagenome | biome: human gut; feature: human-associated habitat; material: faeces | place: Denmark | collected 2008/2010
AATGTTGCCTGTAGCGGAATAAGATCGCCAGCCGCAAGCCAGCCTTCGTAAGCGACAGAATAGCTTTTAGTTAAAAATGCGTTCCACTATCACAGTATGCAAAAAGCCTTGGTCCAATTTTTCGGATCAAGGCTTTTTACTTGCGGGTCTTTCAAACTAACGATCACACTAACCTTGTTTACTTACTTTTCACCTCAGCAACGCCTGCTTTGAAGTTGACGTAGCGTGCCAACGCAAAAAGATAGTCAGATAGCCGGTTGCTATATTGCAATGTGACGGCGCTCAAAGTGTCATCTTTAGCAGCTAATTGATCCAATGACCGTTCTGCGCGCCGGGCCACTGCTCTGCCGTATTGTAACGCGGCTGCTAGCGGATGTCCGCCTGGCAAAACAAACGCTGTGATATGGGGAACGGCGGCCATCATTTGATCAATCGCATCTTCTAGTGCCTTCACATGTGCTTCTGTGATCGTTTGGTGCCGCGGAACCGCAATATCCGCCAGCAGCTCATATAATTCCCGCTGCCGTGCTTGCAACGCTTCTGTAAGCCAGGCAAATCCTGGCGTTGCCTGCGCTTGAGCAGCAACATAGCCGAGCCACGAATCGAGTTCATCAAGATCGCCTAGTGCCACAATCTGCGGATCGTATTTTGGCACCTTCTTACCGTTAATCTGTTTGGTCGCACCGTGATCCCCGACTTTTGTGTATAGCTTCATGACTGCCTCCTGTCTTCAACCCTGATGAGAAAAGCGTTTCAATCCCTGTTGCAAAACCAGCACCACAATCGGATAAAACACGAGATTTCCAATGACGTGATAAGTATCAAACAATAAACCACTTAAATAATAAGCCCAAAAGCCAAGACCATTCAAACTGCCAATGACGGCCATTCCTAAACTAACGATGAACCCGTATAAGTAGCCAAGCAGACCGGCTATCCCAATCTGAATCCAAAGTGTGAGCCGAATCAGCGGTATCAACGTTACGCTAACTTGAACCACGACTAGGCACATCGCATAAGCAACAATCTGCGGCAACGTCCACAAGCCAAATCCTAAAATCAGATTTGAAACCACCAAGGTACTCATGGTCAAAGCAATGCCCCACCGAAATCCCAGTAGCAGCGTTGTCACCATCAAAATATCCGTGACGGGCTGAACATTAGGAATCGGTACTTTAATAATGCGCAAAACCGTACACAAGGCGGTTAATAAACCAAGCAAAGCCACCGCCCGGACAGGCGATGGCTTTTTGGCTGCTACTGGCAGCTTCATTTAGTCACACTCAAGTCAAACACAACTTTATCATGGTTCTTAACCGGTTGCTGCGAGGCACCTTTTTTAGCCATCTTGCCATTGATGGTGTACAGCCAGTATGTTTTCTTGGCAACATTTTGCTTCTTGCCAGCGATCTCAGTGATGAAGCCCTTGGAAGCCTTGACTTTCCAGCCCTTCTTCAAACCGGTCATAACAACAGATTTTTTAGGTTGCGTGATTTTCTTATTCGCAAATGCCTTACCGTTTTCCTTCAGTTGATACGTGACCACAATCTGATTGGGTTTGCTGCTGCTTTTGGCCGTACTGCTAGCACTGCTGCTGCACCCGGTAAGAACCAACATCGCAGTGAAGAAGACAACCAGTGACCGTAAAACTTTCTTTAACATGAACCTACATCCTCCATATCGTTTATTTAATCGGGCAAGCACCGCCAGCACAATCGGTTTGATCCACTAATCCGAGATCTTTTTGATCATGATCGGCATTTTGAGCCGCAAAAACCGCTGCAACCGAACCGTGAATCTGTTGGCATTTCTGCTTGTAAGTCTGGACGTCAATTGGTTCTTTTGGTGCTTGTTTAAAGCCTGCGCCAACGTATGGCAGCATTGACGTGGACTTGATGACATGCCGATATTGTGATAATAAGTCAGCAATCTGGTCAGCTTCTTCAGGCTGGAAGGTCACGGTGCAACTCACCGCATTATCAGACCAGTATGTTTGCAAGAACGCTTGGGTGGCAATTTGTTCGGCAATCGAAACCGTGCCTGCCGAAGCAAATGCCGGATCATCCGCATGCGCTGCACGAATCGGAAATTCAACGACCATCGTATTTTTAGTGTAAACATCCGGTTCAATGTGATAGCCACATGCCTTCAGTGCCGGCAATAGCGGATCATTGGCCTGGAACCGAATCCGTTGAATCAAATAACCGGCATAATGGAAATGCATGCCTTCGGAAACACCCGCCAATTTAGCCACAGTTCCGGATGGTTTAACGGTTGTGTGCTTGCGCGACGGTTCGCATCCCAAGGCTTCAGAATAAGCTTTATCTGCGTTGACCACCGTACGATAAAGTCCATCAACCGCTTGTTTAATCTCAGGATCGTAAATCGGTTTCTCGACCATTTTTCCCGTATGCGGATCAACAACCGGTTCAAATCCGGAAACAACCCGATGACCGAAATCATCCAGGAACCAGTCTTGAATACCGGACATCGAAATGCCGATTCGCCGGTTCTTCTTGATAATATCGCGTGAAACCTGCCAGTCGTAGTTGCTAAAGGTGACCCGTTTAGCATAACGCGCCGCCAACGTGAAGGCTTGTTTTAGCTTCCAACCTTGCTGCACGGCCACAACCGGGAATACTTCAAATAAATTGCAGGGCTCACCGTTGGCCAAAGAAATTTCGCCGCAAGGATTTGTCCCTTCGACATCCGGATCATTGGCGGCATTTTCGCCATCGACAATGCGTCCATAGTGCCGGGACAAGTCGAGATTGACAATACCTGGTTCGCCATTTTTGGCAATAGCCGTCGCGATCGGTGCGTAGGCTTCAAACTGGGTATCAATCGCAACACTGTTATTCGATGCCCAACGATGATGATACAGTTGCTTTTGATCCTGCTTCATGGTGATAAACGCATCATCATCAGCAGATCCTAACGACATTTCGGCAGAGCGGCGAACATTACCTGCGACAACGGTTTTACCAATCAGATTGCCAATATCGGTTGCATCAACCGCTGTCAAATGCTTGCCAACTCGCGCATTAAGCACGTTATTGATATCCTGCAACATTTCAACTAACGGCATGGGCCCTGAAGCCGTACCGCCAAAACCATGAATGCGCGCGCCTTTTGGTCGAATATTGGTAATGTCTAATACCAATTTCGTTTGGCCACTAGGATTAGTTGCGGCAAAATGGTGATCAATCACCTTGGCATTGGCCAAAACCCAGCCTTCGCGCGTATCCGGCAAAACATACCGATCGTTGCGTTCGGTTGCATGGGCTTGTTCCCATGCTTGTCGATCAACCGCGCCCATCTTAAGTGAAGCTTCATAACTGGCGCTGCGCCGATCAATGACAATCGTCAAATCAACCGCACTGGCTACTGGTGGCAACTTGGCGATATTGTCTTTGGTGACGGAAAAACCAACACCGCCGCCTTTCATCAATTCATCAAACATGAAAGAATATGGCATCGAAACAGCAGGCTGATCAGCAGAAAAATCGGTTGGCACAATATGTGAATCGCCATATGGTTGGGGACGAATCGCAATAAACCAGCAATTATTCAATGCATCGCCATTACGCTTTTGATAATCCGTTCCGGAAATCCAAAGGTTACGGCCAGATGGCGTGCCTGCCAACCCATAAATAAGTTTGAAAAGATTGCGCGCCTCTTTTTGCAAGGCCGTTACTACTTTAGGATCCGGATCCGCAGTATGTAAACGCGGATCAAGGTTAATATTGCCTTCAACAACGCGCTTGACGGTTTCATCCCAATTCTCGGTTCGCTCTTCATTCGGCAGCCACCGCGCATAGGTCCGCTTGTAGGTTACCCAGCCAAGCTCCCCCCAGTGCGGCTTAATTTCTTTCTTAACCTCGGCAATGAATTCAGGCGCCAAGGTGATCGGTTTCATCATAACTTGCATATCCGTCCCTCCCGTATACAAGATATGGTATAGCCAAACGAATTCAATATCAAGATATAGATTAATCAATAACAATTCGTTAATGCTGACGATGACCGGTCAAACAGATAATGGCGGGCTTTTAAAAAATTCAGGATGACATTAAAAAAGCCAGCGTTACATCACGCTAGCAAGTTTTCAGTTATCATCATAACGCGCTCCGATGCAGAAACCTGCGTGTAAGGATCTTGGTCGCAATGGTCAAAGCCCGACAAGGCCACTTACACTCCGGTTTCTAAGCGGCCCTGTTCACGCTCACTAAAACACCGGTCCCACATAAGGACGAACGAGCACATGATCTAAATCCAGTGTTTTCAGCTCGGCAATATCTGTTACAAAACAGGTAATGGAGCCGGCGAGCATCAGGTTCATTTTCATGTCCGTCAGTTGTAGCGCCACAATTGGCATGTGGTGCGCATACGCATAGCCGATCTCAAAGGCGGTTCCCGGATCAGGGTCTTCGCCAATATAATCCAAAATCGCGACCATCACCGTTGCTTGGTGCAAGCCGCGAATATCTTCACCAAAAACCTGTCGCTGCCAAGCTGGTGAATTTTCCGTCAAACCTGCTTTGTTAGTATCATCGCGTGGTGAAAAAATACCGCTAACGGACTCATTTTCATTTAAAGCCGCTAATACCTGATTCAACCGCTTTGTCTGCGCGGGATCAAAAAAAGGAGCGGCAAGATAGACTTGGGCCATATTTTCCTCCTAGCAAGCATTGCGGCAACTTTATTGTCGCCAATGCCTTATTTCCGGTGACAGCAACTTGCGGGTAAAACATAAGGAACCTTGGCCATCATGGTCAAGGTTCCTAAGCAATGCCAAAAATAATGTGCCGTTGCTTATCGCGCAACCGATATCTTCTGACAATAGCTAAAAATCGCGTTGCTGCTGCCATAAATATTCAACAATATCATGATCAACGAGGCGATTCTCATGGAGCAAACTGTGGGCTGCCCGCGGTCCGCGAATGACGACCTCCGTATAGTCCTTGATCCGATCCTTCACCAGATAACGCACCGCAAAACTGCTGTTAATCGCAACCTCGCCGTCATGGCGACCTCCAAGCATCAAGTCTCCGGCAATGTTCAGCCATCGCAAATCAGAAGGAAGATTGTCAATGGTGCGCTGAAATTGCTGATAAATTGGGGCTGTGTGTTCCGGTCCCTGACGCGTCAACGACCAGTTTAGAATCGGTGAGCGCTGAGCAACTTCTAAGTCATTCATAGGCGCAGCAATAGTGACTAGGTTGGCGACTGGCACAGCTGGTTTGCTTAATAAATACAACACTGCCGTCACGCCGCCCATTGAGTGTCCAATCAGATTAAGCTGACTGAAAGCTTGTTGCGCCTGTAAAGCCGTAATCACGTGATTTAGTCCCCGTAATTGCGCAGCTGGGCGCACGGTTTTATCGGTGAATAGCACTTGCACCGCAGCATGATGATTCAAGTTCAACCGACCACGCAAACGCACCCTGCCATCAGGGGCAACAATCGCGACAACATCTTTACTCAAGCCATAACGACGCTGCATACGCCACAACATATGGCCGAATGAATACCGCGTACCTAAATGGCCGGGGATGAACAAAGTCGGCGTTGCATCCATGACTAATGGCACCGGCGCATATCCGGGACGACCCAGTAATATAAAGTCTGCTAAACCGCCCGCAATCACAACAGTGCCAACTGCAATCACGAGCCAAAACCAGCTGCTCATGAGCCTTGCCTACAGTTTGTCGACTTGATCAAAATCCAGTTCAGCAGTGACTTCGCGGTCAAACATTTCGGTCACGACTTTGAGCTTCATCTTGTCTTTATCGACAGCGGTTACTTTACCATGCATCCCGGTAAAGGCCCCATCAATAATCGTAACGGGTTCGCCCACATCAAACTCAACATCCTGATGCCGTGTGCTCATGCCCATTGAATGCAAGACACTTGCAACTTCTTCAGGCAACAATGGCGCCGGCTTTGAACCTGCACCATGGGAACCCACGAAACCGGTAACGCCAGGCGTGTTCCGCACTACGAACCATGATTGATCCGTCATGACCATTTCGACTAACACATAACCCGGGAAGGTCTTCTTCATTTCGATCTTCTCTTTGCCGTTCTTTTGCTCGTGTTCTTCTTCTTCCGGAACAACTACCCGGAAAATATAATCATCCATATTCATACTGCTGGTCCGTTGTTCAAGGTTTGTCTTCACCTTATTTTCGTAACCAGAATAAGTGTGCAAGACATACCAACGTTTCTCTGCTGATGTAACTGTTTCAGCCATAATGTTCTCCTTTTAGTGTTTTGAGTCAAAATAAAAAACCGTCATCGAAGGCGGTTTTGCGTTGCTCATAGTATAGCAAAAATAAAGCAGTTTGTCAGGTCTTAATATAAGAAGGCTTGGAAGACTGCATTGATAACCCAGTCCACACCCGCAAAATAGATCGCAAAAATAATGGAAGTCATGATGACGGTAAACGTATCACGCCGCGTCTGCTGGGCAGTTGGCCAAGTGACAGCTTTCATTTCCGCGAAAACACTTTTGATAAATTTCATCATTGCGCTCCTTCCATTATTACTTGGTTTCTTGATGGACCGTCACGCGGCCACAATGTTTACAAAACTTTTTTAACGTTAACCGTTCTGTTCGTTTTGGGTTTTCGGGAACAAAATAATTCCGTTGCCCACAAACCGAACAAGCTAAAGCAACTTTCTTTACTGACATCTTGTTCCCTCCAGTCACGTCCAATATCTTACCAAGATTACAAACAGATAGCAAGCAGAGGTTCGCGCCGGTAAGTGTCAACTTTTTCTCGGTTCTACTCTAATTAAGTGATTTCCGTTACTCCGAGCTGGCTCCGCGGTGGCGAGGGCTGGCGACCGCGCAGCTAGAGTGGTGGGCACGACTGAGCCCGCCACCGCTCCGCCAGCTCTTGCTTTCTATCTTAATATTCTAACAAGGTGGACCCATCGCACTGCTACCAACTACCATGATCGAGTCTGATATTTTGAACTCACACCCTCAGAAGAAAATACCAAGCCACAAGGTCAACAGTAAAGCACCGCCAACGATCATTAAAGATTGAATCGTAAAAATAAAAGTTTTGTCTTTGCTTGGTGCTTTAGTGTACCGCCGCGTGTTTTTCTTCACCACCGGCCAAGTCAACATAACGAGTAAACTCCACCATGGCAAACTGCGGGTCAAAACACCTAGCAGTAACGCAACAAAGGTACAGAAGGGTATCAACCGGTACCAACGTAAAGCTCGGGTTCGGCCAAGGTAATATGGCAATGTAAAGCGCTGATTTTTGATATCCTGCGCCATATCAGCAATGTTATCGGCAAACATGACAGCAGCATTCAAAATGATCACCGGTAAAACAGCGATCAACAGTTGTAACAGCCAGCCCAGATTAAGTGCAAATGTAAACGTGCGGCGGTCAAGCGTTAAGTCAAGCGGTCCCGGTAGTGTCATATTGATAAACACCGCGATCACGAAAGTCCCATAACCTTCCACAAACCCGGCCAACACCTCTCCCAGCGGCAATCGTGATAGAGGAACCGGCCCGAATGTATATAAAATGGCCACACCGACCCCGACCGCGCCAATCACTAACAAGCTCAGGTTGGTGCGCATGACAAGAATAATGCCTAAAACCACGCTGATGAGCAAAATAAAGATGGTAAGTGCCAACATGCCCCAAGGTGACAAATGCTCGCGGCCGATAATATTTTGCGACTGCTGATAACTGCGATCTTTGGCCTTAAAATAATCCTGAACATTGTTGAATCCTGTCACAAATAAGGCAATAGCCAATTGAGCCGCAGCGTATATGAGACTATTGATCCAAGAAAACTGATGAAATGCCCAAGCAGCGTAACTGATTCCCAACACCAGCGGCAACATACTGGCAGCCTTAGCCGGTAACCGAATAAATTCTAAAAATAGCGGCCACGTCAGCCGATGATAAGACTGGGTCATAGCACCACCCCCATTCCCAAACCCACAACCAGCAAACCGTTTTCCAAAACCAGGTTGATCACCGCGGTATGAAACGTTCGCTGTTTGCTGGGATCACGAATGAACCGATGCACATTGCGAATCACCAACGGCCAGGCTAACTCCACCACCAATGTCCATATCGGTAGCGCGCCAAAAATGACGCCCAAGATCACCGCTAAGAAGCCGGCATAAGCTAACAACGCGTATACCCGTGGCGACCACCATTTGCCCAGATACATCGGCAACGTGTGGCGATGATTGCGCTGATCTTCTTCAATATCAGACATATTATTAGCCAGCATAATATTGGCAATGGTTGCCATCGGGGTAATGCAGGCTAATCCTAATGCAACGATGGCGATAAAGTCACCACGTAAAACAACTGTTGGCCACCCAAAATCCAAGGCAAGCAAGCGTCCCGGGGCAATATTGACATAGGTTGCAATAACCGGAATGCCTAATCCCATGACGATCCCGGAAAAAATTTCACCAAGCGGCAAACGAGAAAGCGGTAATGGCCCCCAAGTATACAAAATACCAATGGCAAAACAAGCCATCCCCATTAACAGCAACAGCCAATCCGTCCGCACGACCAACACAACGCCCAGCAACGAAGCGACCACAAGCATTACCAGAATCAACTTGGCAACCATTCCCGGATCAAGCTGAGCCCGACCAATGACATTCACTTCCTGCTGATAATGAGCATCTTTGGCTTTTTGATAATCCATCAAATTATTAAGCGCAGTTGTCATCATATCGAAAATCAACATTGCAGTAAAAAATAAAAGCGTATTGAGCCAATCAAAGGCGTGAAAATAAGTCACTGCAAACAAAGTGCCAATCGCAAATGGCAAAACACTTGCCAGTTTGGTGCGAATTTCAACCAGTTCTAAAAATATCGGTAACGACATCTACTCTCCCCTTTTGTAGTGAGCGCGAGCCAGCGCGGTTAGGGGCCGGAGTGTAAGTGGCCTTGGGCGTGATGACCCGGGCTTGGTCATTGCGACCAAGGTCCTTACACGCAAGCCCTGCGCTGGGGAGCGCGTTATCGTGAGCGTGAACCGGCGCGCTTAGAAGTCGGAGTGTAAGTGGCCTCGAACGTGATGGCCCGCTCTTGGCCATTGCGTTCGTGGTCCTTACACGCAGACTTCTGCGCCGGGGAGCGCGTTAATCTGAGCGCGAGCCAGCCCAGAAGTCTCTGCCGGGTCGACCGCGTCATGAAACAAGACTCAATTCATCCACACAAGTGACTACATTTCTTCAGGTGCCGCCACTCCTAGCAAGTGCAGGGCATTCTCCAAGACTTGAGTCGTCGCGGAGACCATTGCCAACCGAGCCGGCAGTTCACTGTCTTCAACCAACACCTTGACGTTGGCATAATATTTGTTGAATGCCTTAGCCAGCCTTAATGCGTATTTTGCAATCACTGAAGGCTCATACTCTTTAGCCGCCCGTACCACGATACTTGGATAATCACCCAAAGCCCGTAAAACATCCCACGCAGCCGGATCACTCAAGGCTACTTCCGGCGCCGGTGCAATGTTGGCCTTGCGCAAGATGCTGTGTGCCCGGGCGTTGGTGTATTGAACGTACGGACCGGTTTCGCCTTCAAAACGAACGACTTCCTCTAGGTTAAAGTCAAAGTTATCCAGCCGTTCATTCTTCAAGTCATGGAAAATAACCGCCCCGACACCGACTTCATGGGCAACTTTTTCTGCATTCGGTAAATCCGGATGTTTCTCATCAATTTGCTGCTGGGCAAGTCCGACTGCATCTTTTAAGACTTTTTCAAGCAAAATGATGTTACCACGGCGGGTTGACAACTTTTTGCCATTGGCTGTGATCAAGCCGAATGGAATGTGGTGTATATCATTGGCCCACTCGTAACCCATTTCCAGCAAGACTGCTTTTAACTGTTGGAAATGTTCGCGCTGCTCGTTACCAACGACATAGAGACTCTGAACAAAATGATAATGTTCTTTCCGGAAAATGGCCGCTGCTAGATCACGGGTCATATAAAGGGTGGCGCCGTCTGATTTTTTGATCAGTGCCGGATTGAGGTTATATTTACTTAAGTCAACAATCTCGGCGCCTTGACTGGTTTTTAGCAAATGCTTATCTTCCAGGGTTTTAACCACCCGATCCATCTTGTCGTTGTAAAACGCCTCGCCATTATATGAATCAAAATCAACGCCAAGAATTTTATAGATCCGGTTAAACTCCGCCAGTGAAACCGTCCGGAACCACCGCCATAGCGTGATTGCCTCTTTGTCGCCATCTTCCAATCGCTTAAACCATGCCCGCGCTTCATCTTCCAACTCGGGATCGGTTTCAGCCACTTCATGGAACTTAACGTAATATTGCAACAGGTTTTTAATCGGATCTGCCTTAACATCAGCTTCCGATCCCCATTTTTTATAGGCAACAATCAACTTGCCAAATTGCGTTCCCCAGTCACCTAAATGGTTAATTTTAATCGGCGAGTAACCGACCTTCTGCAAGATGTTAGCAAGTGCATTCCCAATAACCGTCGACCGCAAATGCCCCATTGACATTGGCTTAGCGATATTAGGGCTGCTCATATCAATCGGCACATTGCCTTCTCCAAGCTTAGCATCGCCAAAATGCTCGCCGGATTGGGCAATTGCTTTTAAAACTTCATGGGCAAAACTGATCTTGTCCAGATAAAAGTTAACATACCCGCCCACTGCTTTAACCTGCTCAAACGGGGACGCGTCAATCTTTGCAACCAAATCAGCGGCAATCATTTTCGGTGCCTGATGCAAGATCTTTGCTAATGAAAACGTTGGAAAGGCAAAATCACCTAAATCAGATGACTTGGGTGTTTCAACTAACGCAGTGATAGCCGCCTCATCCAGCTGACCATCCAAAACCGGAACAAGCGCTTTAACAACAAGTTCTTTGAAATCCATAATTTCCTCCTAAATCATGATGCCACGAAAAAAGACCCATCTCTCCCTTTACGAAGAGACGAGCCTGCACCCGCGGTACCACTCTGCTTGACATGAGTCCACTCAAAACACTGATCCTCAAAAGCGCGCCAACAGGTTAGACGTGATCGTTTGCACTGGCCGATCTCACTTTTAAACGTCAAAAGACCTGAATTCCTCTTTCTCACCGGATCTATACAGCGGTCGACGAGAATCGAACTCGCGACACCAGCTTGGGAAGCTGGAGTTTTACCACTAAACTACGACCGCAAATCAACGCATATAAGTGTATCACGGCGAGGCAGGTTTGCAAAGACTCGAGCGGTACTTTTTTCTATGATTTTAATGAGAAAACATCTTAAAAATGAGTACGGGTAATTTTGTTGTTAATCTTTCTCACCGTGTTATAATAAAAAGAAAGAAGAGGAGTGGTTGAGATGGCAAAGACGGGACGCCACTATTATTTTGTGGCGCGCAACGAGAAAACCAAAACTGGTTATCACATTAGTTTTCCTAATATTCCTAATGCTGAGGCGGTCGGGACAACGTATGAGGAAACTGTTTATTATTCATATCGCGTCTTGGCCGATTTCCTAAGCCATCTGCCAAAGCAAGAAGCTGAAATCCGCGCTTACACACTCTCTGATATTCCCGACACCGTGGCAAGCAACGTTTTCTACTCTTTGGTTAGCGTGACACCAGACTTCGATCCCCATAAAATGGAAACGCACTTTACGCTTCCGCAAACGCCACCCGCCGACATTCGCCAAAAAGCGGCTAAACTTGCTGGCCTCGTGACCCCCAATGACAACTTGGCTTTGTAGGCAGACATTAGCATGCAAGTTAAAGTTATTCGAATTGGACTTTTGATTATTTTCATTGGTGCTAGTGTTCTGACTCTGATTGGTTTATTAGGCTGGCTCATTTTAATGCTAAGTCATCATCATCCAGAAAAAATCCGGCGTTTGACACTAATTAGCGGTGGCATTGCGTTGGCAGCGTTAATCCTTAATGCCTTCACCTAGCATGCCGGCTGATCATGAATTTGCATACAACTCAAAACGTTCCTTTAAGCTTCACGAACAGAAGTTTAAGGGCGCTTTTTTGGTTGCGCTAAGGTGAGTGACTGGTTTCTGAGGCTTTTCTATGCTTAAATGGGAACAGCAAATATTGAAGGAGTGGGCGAATTTATGACTGATCTGCGTACAAGTATTGATGGCTTTAAATTTGATAATGTATTTATGAATGCAAGTGGCGTTCGCTGTTACACCGAACAAGAATTAGACGAACTGGTGCAAAGCGATGCCGGCACCCTGGTTACCAAAAGTGCAACCCAAGCAAAGCGGCTAGGTAACCCGAGCCCACGCTATGCCCGTCTGGAACTAGGCTCGATCAATTCCATGGGCTTACCTAACGAAGGCTTGGATTACTACCTCAACTACGCCTTGAATTTTCAAAAAGCGCACCCTGATCAGCCCATTTTCATTTCAGTTGCCGGTTTGTCGATGGAAGAAAATCTGGCGATGGCACACACGATTGAAGATTCGGATTTTAACGGTCTGGTTGAATTTAATCTTAGTTGCCCCAATGTGCCAGGTAAACCGCAAACCGGTTATGATTTTGACCGTACGCAAGAAGTTTTGACTAACCTGTTCAGCTTCTTCACTAAGCCAGCCGGGGTCAAGTTGCCGCCTTATTTCGATTTGGCTCAGTTTGACCAAATGGCAGCCATTTTAAATCAGTTCCCGTTGAAATTTGTCAACTCCATCAATAGTCTGGGTAACGGTTTGATGATCGATCCAGAAACCGATACTGTTTTAATCAAACCAAAAGGCGGTTTTGGTGGTGTCGGCGGTGCTTATGCTAAGCCAATCGCCCTCGCCAACGTTCGCGCTTTTGCCCAACGACTTAACCCGCAAATTCAGATCATCGGCACCGGCGGCATCACCAATGGCCGCGATGCTTATGACTTAATCCTTGCCGGTGCTAGTCTGGTTCAAGTCGGTACCCTCTTACAAGAAGAAGGGCCAGCGGTGTTCACCCGCCTCAAACGAGAGCTAGCGGCGGTTATGCAGACAAAAGGCTACACTCAAATTAGTGACTTCAAAGGACAGCTAAAAACCTTATCATGAAGAAAAAAATCAAAGTCTGGTCTTTGTTTACCCGAAACACCAAGGACTTTGCCCATCACTGGGGCGCCTACTTTCTACTGATCAGCGTAACCAATCTCGCAGTCGGGCTGGCAATTATCCCGCTGCTGACTTTTAGTGCGCAACAAATCCTGCGTTTAGGAAATGTTCCCTACATCACTTTAACCAACTTAGCACGATTATCGTGGAAAAGCCAGGTACCGCCGTCTTACTCTTGCTGATTGGCTTACTATTACTGCTGTTCGTCTATTGGCAGTTTGCGTTTTTAATTCTCGGCATTCAAAACATTCACCGGCAGACGCATTTAAATTTTCGCCAGCTGGCTTTTTCAACGATCAAAAAGACCCGCCGCTTGACGCCCACAACCATTATGATTTTGATTGCCTATTTTGTTTTGGTTTTTCCGTTCTCGAGTATCGTGTTTAAAACCAGTTTATTGGCCAAATTGACGATTCCCGATTTCATCTTTGATTTCATTTTGGACCGCTGGTATTTGGCAATTCTGGTTGTTTTGTTATATCTGATTGGCACCTGGTTGGCTGTGCGCCTATTACCACTTTTGCCAGCTTTAATCCTTGGTGATGAGCATCCCGCAGCAACGGCTGTTCGCAGCTGGCGAGCGACACGCGGTCAGGCTTGGCGAACACTCTTTTCAATCATCCTCATTGTCATTCCGGTGATGGTACTGACGGTGTTGCTGATCCTTGGATTATATGGGTTTCAGACATACCTAGACCAGCAATGGCAGCAG
>OBYY01000144.1_pt1 | contig 13603 bp, 8 predicted proteins | sample 1476821 | NCBI WGS metagenome assembly OBYY01 (sample SAMEA2580218, study PRJEB22360) | human gut metagenome | biome: human gut; feature: human-associated habitat; material: faeces | place: Denmark | collected 2008/2010
TGGCGCAGTCGGCTGAATTTATCGAACGGCTGCCGCAGACATACAACGCGGAAGTTGAAGAACGGTCGTCGAATTTTTCCGGTGGCCAGAAGCAACGCCTTTCGATTACGCGCGGGGTGATCGGTCATCCGAAGATTTTGATTTTGGATGATGCAACATCAGCTCTGGACGCGCGGTCCGAGAAGTTGGTTCAAGAGGCCTTGGCGCATGAATTGAAGCATACAACGACGATTATTATTGCCGAAAAAATCAGTTCCATTATTAAAGCCGATCGTATTCTGGTGCTTGATGACGGGCGGTTGGTTGGCAGTGGCACCCATCACGAACTGGTGCAGCATAATCGGGTTTATCGAGAAATTTATGCCACCCAGAAGGCATTGGAAGAGGGGGTGTAGCTCATGAAAGACTTGAAAAACGCAGGTAAATTTTACGCGCATTATTTGCGACCGTACTGGTTAGAATTTTTGATTACAACGATTTTAATCGCGATTTCTACCTGGGCGATTGTTGTCGCGCCGACATATATGGGGCGGGCGATTGAAGAACTGACCGTGTATGTGCAACAGTGGATGAATCCGGCGACGCGCGCTCAGGCATCGTTTGCGGCGTTTAACCACACGTTGGCTATTTTCGTCTTACTGTATGTGATTGATGCGACCTCTATCTTAATTTCGAGCTTACTGTTGTCAAAAATCAGCGGTTATTCCACTGGAACGATGCGGGTTGGATTGTTTCGGAAAATGCAACGGATGAAAGTGCGCTATTTTGACAGTCATAGTGATGGCGACATTCTCTCGCGGTTTACGAGCGACCTGGATAATATTTTCAATGCGATGAATCAGGCGTTGATTGAAATCTTTCTAAGTGGCGCTCAGTTTATCGGGATTATTTGGATGATGTTCACGCAGAATGCGACCCTTGCGTGGATTACGATGGCCTCAACGCCGGTCGCAATCGGGTTATCTGCCTTCGTGATGCATCAGGCGAGTGTGTCGGTTGATCGCCAACAAGACGATATTGGCCGACTGAATGGCTATATCAACGAACAGATTACCGGCCAGAAAATGCTGATTACGAATGGGCTACAGCAAGAAAGTGTGGCGGGCTTCCAACCCTATAACGCGGCGGTGCGTAAGTCGAATTTACGCGGCCAGATCTGGAGCGGCATTTTGAATCCGTTGTTGATGGGTTTGTCGTTGTTGAATACGGCGATTGTAATTTTCGCCGGATCCTGGCTGGCGCTGAATGGCTCCTTGAGTCAAGGGGCTGCGTGCAGGATTTTTGTGGTGTTTGTCAATTATGCCCAGCAATATTATCAGCCAATTGTCCAGTTGACCAGCTTATTCAATATGATCCAGTTGGCCATCACCGGCGCGCGGCGGATTACCGAAGTTCGTGAACAGCCGGATGAAGTCGATCCCCAAAATGGCCGTACCCTTGATGGTCTGAAACATGAACTGCTGATTGATAACGTGCATTTTAGTTACATTCCGGGCAAAGAAATCCTGCACGGGGTCACGATCAAAGTCGAAAAAGGCGAGATGGTGGCGTTAGTCGGTCCGACTGGCAGTGGGAAAACGACGGTTATGAATTTGTTGAATCGATTCTACGATGTGGATTCTGGCGTGATTACTTTTGATGGCGTGGATGTACGCGATTTTAAATTGGCATCACTGCGGCAAAACGTCGGGATTGTGTTGCAGGATCCGCAGCTGTTTTCCGGGACTATTCGCGATAATATTCGCTTCGGTGATCCGACTGCTGATCAAGCCCGGGTAGAAGCAGCTGCCAAGCAAGCGAATATTCATGACTTCATTATGAGTTTGCCTGATGGTTATGATACGTTTGTGTCGGATGAGCAAAGTGTCTTTTCTGCCGGGCAAAAGCAACTTATGTCGATTGCGCGGACTATTTTGACTGATCCGCGGCTATTAATTCTTGATGAGGCTACCAGTAATGTTGACACGGTGACCGAGGCTAAGATCCAAGCGGCGATGGATAATGTGATTCAGGGTCGAACGAGTTTTGTCATTGCCCATCGTTTGAAGACGATTCTAAATGCAGACAAAATCGTCGTGTTGCGGGACGGCCGGATTATTGAGGAAGGCAATCATGAACAGTTGTTAGCGCAAAATGGCTTTTATGCCGAGTTATATCACAATCAGATGGTCTTTGAATAACACCTTTAAGATTCCGAACTTTTTCGGAGTCTTTTTTATTATCATTCGTACATAAAACGGTTACAGTGGCTATCTTAAATTCGAATCTTATGATACGCTTGTTATATCAGAACGATGGCCGACATTGAACTGATAAAAAAGCATCGTGGAGGTAACCAATGAGCAAGCGTAGATATTTAGTGGCACTTGGCGGTATTTTGTTGCATTTGATGATCGGCTCGGTATATGCGTGGAGTGTTTTCACCGGTCCAATTGCTAAACAAACGGGCTGGGCATTATCAGCAGTTACGATTGCGTTTAGCATTGCCATCTTTTTTCTAGGTATGAGCGCGGCGTTCATGGGCCGACTGGTTGAGCGCTTTGGACCACGGTTGACGGGCACCGTGGCAGCGCTCTTGTATGGCTCGGGGATTTTGCTAACCGGTTTAGCCGTTCAGATTCACTCGTTACCGTTGCTTTATATCGGTTATGGTGTGATTGGCGGTCTGGGCTTAGGTGCTGGGTATGTGACGCCGGTTTCAACGATTATTGCCTGGTTTCCGGATAAACGCGGGCTGGCAACCGGCATGGCGATTATGGGCTTCGGATTTGCGGCGATGCTGACGGGTCCAGTTGCCCAGCAGCTGATTGCAAATCTGGGAGTTGTCGCAACAATGTATGTTTTAGGCGCGGTTTATATGGTAATTATGCTGGGATCCGCACAGGTAATCCGCAAGCCGCATCCTCATGAAGTACCGGCAGCCGATCTTGCCAAAAGTGTGAGTCTGACCGGGAAAGCCATGAAGGCGAACGAAGCAGTCAAAACGCGATCTTTTCGGTATCTCTGGCTGATGTTTTTTATCAACATCACCTGTGGCATTGGCTTAGTGGCGGTCGCATCACCCATGGCTCAGCAGCAAACCGGGATGTCGGCAACCACAGCGGCAGTGATGGTCGGGGTTGTCGGCTTATTTAACGGTTTCGGCCGGCTCGCATGGGCTACGTTGTCTGATTTAATCGGGCGCCCACTGACTTACACCCTGATCTTTATCGTTGATGTCGCGATGCTGGCAGGTATCTTAGTCTTGCGTTCACCACTGCTTTTTGGCATCGCACTTTGCTTGATAATGTCGTGTTATGGCGCGGGCTTCTCGGTTATTCCAGCTTATCTTGGCGATGTTTTCGGTACCAAACAACTCGGCGCCATTCATGGCTACGTACTGACTGCCTGGGCAGCGGCAGGGGTTGCCGGACCAACACTGCTGAGCTTTAGCGAGCAGTACTTCCACAACTATAGCGTCAGTCTGATGATCTTTATTGTGCTTGAACTGATTGCCTTGGGATTGTCGATTCGTATTCGGCACCAGTTTGCGGACGCCCAAGTTAAGGATGTTACGGAATAAAGTTTGGCAGTCATGACGTACAGGTTAACTTAAGGCATTAAAAGATGGTTAATGGAAAAGGCCTTAAGAGCGTTTTCGACGATGATACTTACCGTATATATAAAATTTCATGTATCGAAATGATAAGCAAAATTTGATCCACACTCAAATGTGGGTCTTTTTTTGACCTAAAAACGTTGCCATATAGGGATTGTGAAGCTTTTCTACATTTAAATCTAAGCGTTTAAGCGTTTTTTGTTGACATACCTGTACGTACAAGTAGAATAAGCATTGTAAGTGAAAACGGTTACTGGAGGAAAAACAATGCGCAAGTACGATGCTATCTATCAGGATCTGAAGGAAAAGATCGAAGCAGAAATATATGCTACCGGCTCATTGCTGCCAAGTGAAAGTGCGCTGCAAGACATGTATCAGGCATCACGCGACACGGTACGTAAGGCGTTGCGGCTGCTTAAGGATGATGGCTTTATTCAATCGCAAAAAGGCAAAGGGTCAACGGTTATCAACCGGCAGGAATACGTGTTTCCGGTTTCCGGCGTGGTCAGTTATGCCGAATTAGCCGCGCAATTTCACTTACAGACGCGAACGGTGGTTTTAACCAATCACTTTGCAACATTGCCCGCCAAGTCGTTCAAAGATGTGGATCCAACGGTAGAAGTCAAACAGATGCGCCTACTGAAGCGGGTGCGGTATTTGGAAAATGAGCCAGACATCATTGATATTGATTACCTCGATCCTAAAGTCGTGCCGCCGATTCCGGAGTCGGTGGCTAAAGACTCACTATATGCTTATCTTGAAGGACCGGTGGGGTTGACCATTGCCTATGCAACTAAGGAAATTACGGTTGAAGCGGCAACGGAAGAAGATCAACGGTATCTGAAAATACCACCATCTGCAGTCGTGGTCGTGGTACGCAGTTGCAGCAGTTTGACGGACACCACGAAGTTTCAATATACGGAATCACGTCACCGGGCAGATCGTTTTAAGTTTCATGATTTTGCTCGCCGGATCCGACCGTAAACGCTGGCAGTTCTTACTTTTGTTAAAAGCAAGGACAAGGAGGTTATGATGGCGTTTCATAAGAAAGTTATTTATCAGTTATATCCCAAGTCGTTTTACGATAGCGATGGTGATGGTGTCGGCGACTTACGCGGCATCATTGAAAAGATCGATTATCTCAAGGCACTGCACATCGATATGATCTGGTTCAACCCATTCTTTGTGTCGCCGCAATATGACAACGGCTATGATGTGGCTGATTATCGGCAAATCGATCCGCGGTTTGGAACGATGGCTGATTTTGAAGAGTTGGCGCAAAAACTTAAAGCTGCCGGGATCGACATCATGTTGGACATGGTGCTCAATCATACCAGCACACAACATGTCTGGTTCCAAAAAGCCTTAGCTGGCGACAAGCACTATCAGGATTATTACTACATTCGACCACCAAAGCCGGATGGCAGCTTGCCGACTAACTGGGAGAGCAAGTTTGGCGGTCCGGCTTGGGCCCCGTTTGGCGACACTGGCAATTATTATTTACATTTATACGAACGTCGCCAGGCTGATCTCGATTGGCATAATCCAGCCGTCCGTCAAGAAGCAGCCGCTATTATTAATTTTTGGCGCGCCAAAGGGGTTCACGGTTTCCGCTTTGATGTGCTCAACGTCATTGGCAAGGCAAATCAGCTGGTTGATGCGCCACCGGAAGTCGAAAGCAAAACATTATATACGGATACACCGATTGTTCAGGATTATATCAAGGAACTAGCCGCCAACAGTTTTGGCCAGGATCTAAATAGCGTCACGGTAGGCGAAATGAGTTCGACCACCATTAAGAACTCAATCGCCTATACCAAGCCGGAAAATCACGAGTTATCAATGGTTTTCCAATTTCACCATCTGAAAACGGATTATAAGAACGGTGAAAAGTGGAGCAAAATGCCGTACGACTTCAAGGCACTGCGCAACATTTTGCACACTTGGGGTCAACAGTTAGATCAAGGCGGCGGCTGGCAAGCGCTTTTCTGGAATAATCACGATCAGCCGCGTGCGCTTAATCGGTTTGGTGATGTTGGCCAATATCGCGTTAAAAGTGCCGAAATGCTAGCTGCTGCGATTCACCTAAGTCGCGGGACGCCATACATCTACATGGGCGAGGAAATCGGCATGACCGATCCGCATTATCATTCGATGGCCGATTATGTCGATGTTGAAGCCAAGAATGCTTATCAGGCACTTTTGAAAGCTGGCAAGTCCGAAAAAGAAGCTTTTGCCATCATTTTGGCCAAGGCTCGGGACAATAGCCGGACGCCAATGCAGTGGGATGACACGGCCAACGCCGGATTTACCACAGGAACACCGTGGTTGCGGCCAACCAATCAGCGCGAAATTAATGTCAAAGCTGAGCTGGCGCATGGTGAAATTTTCCGATTCTATCAAAAATTGATCGCGTTACGTAAGCAGTATCAAGTGATCAGCAATGGCAGTTATGTGCCTTTTGGGACTGAAATTGATCGCTTGTACGCTTACGAACGGGTTGCTGGCGATGCCCACTTGCTGGTACTGAATAATTTCAGTGATAAAGCCATTACGGTACCGCTACCGCCACGTTTCCAGCATGCACGCGTTTTGATAACCAATGAAGCAGATTTAACACCAACTGCAACCATGACGTTGCCACCATACGCAACGATTGCATTGTTGCAGTCAGATAAGGGGGAATAAGCAATGACAAAGAAATTGCACTTAATGGCGCCGGTTTCCGGATTGGCGATGGCCATTACCGATGTTTCCGATCCAGTTTTTTCACAAAAAATGATGGGTGACGGTTTTGGCATTGAGCCAACCGATGGCCAAATTGCGGCGCCGGTCGATGGACGGATCATGATGATTGCCGATACCAAGCACGCAATCGGGATCAAAGCCGATGATGGCGCCGAGTTATTGATTCATTTAGGGATCGATACGGTCGAACTCAAAGGCGCGCCGTTTGAAATTGATACGGCGATGGATGCACGGGTTAAAGCCGGCGATGTGATTGGGTCCATGGACCTGGATGCAATCAAAAAAGCTGGCAAGAAGACCACCGTCATTGTGGCGATTACCAACACGAAGGAAGTCGTTGATCAGCTGGACGTGACGCCCGGCGAAGTCAAACGCGGCGAAGAAGTTGCGGTGATGACACCTAAAGCGGCCGCGGTTGAACAAGCACCGGCAGCACCGAAGAACGAAAGCAAGTATGCGGCCACAGCGCGGCAAATCATTGCGGATGTCGGTGGCGCCCAAAACGTCAACAGTTTGATTCACTGTATCACGCGCTTGCGGTTCTATTTAAAAGATGAACAAAAACCGGATGATGACACCGTGCGTAACATTCCGGGCGTTATCGATGTTGCGCGGGCGAATGGTCAGTATCAGGTTGTCATTGGCCAAGCCGTGACGGATGTTTACGATGAAGTGATTAAACAACTCGGCCCCGGTTATTCGAATGCAGAAGGAACTGCGAAGGCCATTCAAGAAACCCAAGCGGAAGCTAAAGATACCAGTGCACTTGGCACGATCAAACGTTGGGCCCAGGCATTGATCGGCACCATTACCGGTTCCATGATTCCCGTTATCGGACTCTTAGCCGCAAGCGGGATGTTAAAAGGGATTTTGAACATTTTAACAACATGGGGCGGTCTGAAAACCACAAATCCAACTTATGAAATTATTAATGCGATGGGCGATGCAGCCTTTTACTTCTTACCTGTCATTGTCGGCTTCACCGCTGCCCAGAAACTCGGATCGGATCCGGTTATTGTCGGAATTATCGGAGCGTTCCTGATTTATCCGTCAATTGCTAAAATCGCCACTGCTGGCAAAGTGACCGGCACAGTGTTAGGCATGGGCATCAACGCGAACTTCTTCGGCTTGCCGGTGCACATTGCCAATTACACGTATTCCATCTTCCCGATGATCTTCGCAGCGTGGATGGCGGCAAAAATCGAGCCGTGGATTAAGAGTTGGATGCCGCTGGTACTGCGCATGATTTTCACACCATTAGTCGAAATCTTCTTGGTTGGTATGACGGTTGTCTTGGCGGTTGGGCCACTGATCACGGTTCTGTCTAATGGCATCACAGCTGGTATTCAGGCATTGCTCAGCTTAACGCCGATGGTTTCCGATGCCATTATCGCCGGCTTCTATCAAGTTCTGGTTATCTTCGGATTGCACTGGGCCGTCATTCCGGTCATCACCGCGCAATTGTCATCGGCACATCCCGAGTCCGTGCTGAATGGGATCGTATCCATTTCCATGATTGCCCAAGGTGCCGGTGCATTGGCAGTCTGGGTTAAGACCAAGCACAATCCGGCCTTAAAAGGTCTGTCAATTTCCGCCTTTATCAGTGCTTGCTGCGGGATTACCGAACCAGCTATGTACGGGGTTAACCTAAAATATGGCCGTGTCTTCATCTTTTCAAGTATCGGCGCCGCAATTGGTGGTTTGGTCAACGGCTTATTAAATGTCAACATGTATGGTTTTACCGGCAGTTTCCTAGGTGCACCTTCATTCGTAGCACCAGGCTGGGCTCACAATCCGAACAACATCTGGTTTTTCTGGATTGCATCACTTGTCACTTTGGTTGCAGCGTTCACATTGGTTTACCTTTTTGGTTACAAAGATGCGGATGCGAATGCCGCAAAAGCAGTACCTAAGAAGAAGCGTTTAGGTAAAACGGTTGAATAATATTTGATAAGGTTAAGCATGTGTTCACTTGAGTAATCATTCGTTTAATGACGAAAACATGGTTTAACTTTTGTCTTAAGTAAAAGCACCGATGCCATTTTGACGTCGGTGTTTTTGTTTGGATTGGTGACAGTCGGACTAACAAAAGATTTGCGGTGCTATCGATAAAAATAACTTGCAGTTGGTCAAAGATTCGTGCACACTAAGAAGTGTTCTCATTAAATATTAATTTTTATATGGAGGAGGGGCCAGAAATGTATAAACGGTACAAAGATGTGTCGCTGATTCTGAAAATTGTGATCGGAATCGTGGTTGGGGCAGTGTTAGGGGTATTGGTGCCCTCCTGGTCCTTTATCGATGTTTTAGGCAAGCTGTTTGTTGGCGCGTTGAAGGCAATCGCACCGTTACTTGTTTTCCTGTTGATTATGTCCGCAATTTCCAAATATCGCTCAGGGTCGAAAAACCATTTTGGCACTGTCATTGTCCTTTACTTAAGTGCCACATTACTTTCTTCGGTGGCAGCTGTTGTCGTTTCATATCTTTTCCCCATCAAGCTGGTGTTACCGGGGGCGATGAAGATTGCCGAAAGTGCGCCTAAGGATTTAGGAACGGTTGTGACCGGGTTATTGACTAATGCTGTGGCGAATCCGATTTCAGCGTTGGTTGAAGGTAATTATCTCGCTATTTTGTTCTGGTCGTTGTTGATCGGTTCTGGCTTGCGCTTGACGAGTGCCACGACCAAAAAAGTGGTAACCGAGCTGGCAGAGACCGTCAGCTCAGTAGCGCAAAATGTCATCCAGTTTGCACCGTTTGGGATTGTTGGCTTATTGCATGAATCATTGAGTAAGACCGGCGTTAGAGGGGTCATGGCTTATGGACAACTGCTGATCTTGCTGGTGGCCACCATGGTGTTTGTCTATCTGGTCGTTTATCCGTTCATGGTTTGGTTGCTGACGCGGCAAAATCCTTATCCGCTGACGTTTTGGACGTTAAAAGTCAGTGGGATTCCGGCCTTTTTCACGCGTAGTGGCGCCGTCAACATTCCGATTAACCTCAAAGCTTCGGAAGATTTGGGCTTGAATAAAGATAGTTATGCTATTTCGATTCCACTGGGCGGCTCAGCCAACTCTGGCGGGGCGGCCATTACCGTGTCGATTATGACCTTGGCCACCGCTAATACAATGGGCGTTCATGTCAGCATTTTCCTCGCTTTGTTGCTTTGTTTCCTGTCAGCCATTTCGGCAACCGGCGTATCGGGTATTGCCGGTGGGTCACTGCTTCTGATTCCAATGGCGGCTTCGCTTTTTGGCATTTCAAATGATATTGCCATGCAGGTCGTTGGGATTGGTTTTATCATCGGTGTCGTACAAGACTCGGTTGAAACGGCGGTTAACTCTGCGTCGGATTTACTGTTCACGGCCACGGCTGAATACGCGGATGATCGGCGTGAAGGTCACCCGGTTAACATGCGTGCTGCTGTTAAGGCGGCAGGCAAACAGAAGCTTAAGTCCGCTGCGCCAGTGGCAGAAGATGATAAATGATTAGCAGCCACAAATGTTCATGAATGCTTACTCTGTTGATAAGTGCCATGCATCGTTAGTAGGCAAATAGAAACTGTCTAAGTGAGTACAGACCACGCTTAGGCAGTTTTTGTTTGCTTAAAAAAGCTTAAGATTTGGCGGCTCATCATTCCGCAAACTTGGCCGGCGAGCATTCAATGTTGTGATAACAAATGTCATTAAAAACACAGCGCTTTCCAGTCTTACTGAAATGTGCTAACCTATTTTTCATGGGTTTTTTACCAAAATACGTAAAAAGAGCATAAACAAGTCAACGGAGGTTCCAATGGGGAAAGTATGGCAACGATTGTTTCGAAAAGAAGATCCAAGTGTGTATGAAGACAAAGACTCGCATTTGCCGCGAGTCTTGCGCGTGCGTGATTTTCTGGCGCTAGGCGTTGGTACCATTGTCTCCGCATCGATCTTTACATTACCTGGGGTCGTTGCGGCTAAACATGCCGGGCCAGCGGTGTCAATTTCTTTTCTGATTGCGGCGCTGGTTGCCGGACTGGTGGCATTTGCCTACGCTGAAATGTCAGCTGCCATGCCATTTGCCGGGTCGGCTTATTCATGGATTAATGTTGTTTTCGGTGAATTCTTCGGGTGGATTGCCGGCTGGGCGTTGTTAGCTGAGTACTTTATTGCCGTGGCCTTTGTTGCGTCTGGCTTATCGGCTAATTTTCGCGGCTTATTGGCGACGATCGGGGTGAATTTTCCCGCGGCCTTGGCGCATCCTTTTGGTACTAACGGTGGCATTGTTGATTTGGTTGCCGTGGTGGTGATGCTGCTGGTCGGGATTTTGTTGTCGCGCGGCGTGTCCAGTGCTGCGCGAGTCGAAAATATTCTCGTTGTCATGAAAGTGCTGGCTATCCTGCTATTTCTTGTGGTGGGGTTAACCGCGATTCACCCAGAAAACTTCCATCCGTTCTTCCCGGCGTATCATCTTAACGCGGATGGCACACCATTTGGAGGCTGGCAAGGTATTTATGCCGGCGTCTCCATGATTTTCCTGGCTTATATCGGGTTTGATTCGATTGCGGCTAATTCGGCTGAAGCGATTGATCCGGGGAAAACGATGCCGCGGGGGATTTTGGGGTCACTCTTGATTGCCGTTTTCTTATTCGTTTCGGTGGGACTGGTTTTGTTGGGGATGTTCCCGTATCAGGATTACGCCAACAATGCAGAACCGGTCGGCTGGGCGTTGCGCCACTCAGGTCACGCGGTGGTCGCAACGGTTGTCGAAAGCATCGCGGTTTTAGGTATGTTCACGGCGCTCATTGGTATGGCGATGGCGGGATCTCGGCTGCTTTACAGTTTTGGGCGTGACGGGATGTTGCCGCATGGTTTAGGGAAATTGAATAGCCGCAAGTTGCCGAATCGCGCTTTGGCGGTGCTCATCACTATTGGCGTTATTATCGGTGCGTTCTTTCCATTTGCGTTTCTTGCCCAGCTGATTTCCGCGGGGACTCTGATCGCATTCATGTTTGTCACGCTTGGCATTTACCGGCTGCGTCCGGACATTCCCAAGCCACGTTTTCGGATGCCATTTTACCCAGTGTTGCCAGCGGTTGCTTTTCTCGGATCGCTAGTGGTCTTTCTCGGATTGGACATTCAGGCAAAGCTGTATTCAGGCGTCTGGTTCCTAATCGGTTGTGCGATCTACTTCCTTTATGGCATGCGACACTCGGCATTAACCAAAGGCTCCGAAGTTGAAAAGGAGACGGAAGCACTGGAGCAAGCCAAGTCGGACGAGTAAATGGCTGTTTGAGCTGAATGCTGGATTACGACGGGCAGAATAAGCGTGTATGGCCAAAGAATTGATAAGCAAATGAAAAAATCGGCCTTACGGAGACAAATTTGTCTGTCTGTAAGGCCGATTTTGATTGTTATTACCAATACCCATTGGAAAGGTACTAAATGCTGGTTATTGCCTAGGCTTCCTGTGCCTTCTTTAAATTATCTTTCAAAATGGCACCAGAGTCAGCCAGGCGTTTGTGGTCTTCCGGATTTAAATCCAGTTCGATGATGCGCTCTAAACCATTTGCGCCGAGGATAACCGGCACCCCAATGGAAACGCCGGATAAACCATATTCACCGTCAAGATGGACCGACATCGCAAATGCTGCCCGGTCGTCATTCAAAAAGGCACTGGTTAGGCGAGTGAGCGAAGCGGCGATCCCGTAGAAAGTAGCACCTTTCTTTTCAATGATGCCATATGCAGCAGTTTTGACGCGGTGGCTGATTTCAGCCAAATCACTTGCTTGGCGATTTTTGGGAATCCAGTCGAGAATCGGTTTGCCGCCAATATTGGTGTAATCCCAAACCGGAAATTCGGAGTCGCCATGTTCGCCCATGATGTAGCCGTGGACAATGCGCGCATCCACATTGTAACGCAAGCCGATTTCCGAACGCAGACGGGCTGAATCCAGCGCGGTACCTGATCCTAGCACTTGGTTACGCGGCAGCCCCGATTCTTCCAGCACTAATTCCGCGAGCACGTCGACCGGGTTTGAGGCAACGAGAATAAAACCATTGAAACCACTGGCCATGATGTTGTGAGTGATTTCTTTCATGATTTTAGCATTGATCGACAACAGTTCCAGTCGGGTTTGCCCGGGCTTTTGCGCAATGCCAGCCGTGATCACAATGATATCGGCGTATTTGCAGTCTTCGTAACTCGCTGCGTAGATATTCTTTTGAGACGTATATGGTAGGGCGTCTGAAAGATCTTCTACATCGCCTTGAACCCGCTTCTCATTGACGTCAATAATGCCCAGACTTTGACCAACGCCGGTCGTTAAACAGTTAAAAGCAAAGCTCGAACCGATAGCGCCGTCACCAATTAAAATAATATTTCCGCTATGTTGCATCCTAAACCCCTCCTTGACAGGTAGCCGCTTCACGCAACGATTGGACGATAGCTGTGTCCAAATCAATCATAATAGGTAACATGTATCCGATTTCATTGTAACAGAGGTGTAGGCTTTCAGCTTGATAAAGACTTAATCTGGCTGAGGGCACATGGAGAAAATTCTTATCAAACTGCCATTTTTCTGTTAACCTTAAAACAACACTTGTTACCGTTTTTGGAAAGGTGGGTATTTATGACTTCAGCAACAGCTTATGTCGAATCGGTTCTCGCAACGCTCAAACAACGCGATCCGCACCAACCGGAGTTTTTGGAAGCAGCGACAACTATTTTAAAAACCGTTGTTCCGGTTTTTGAAAAACATCCGGAGTATATACAAGCCAACATTCTTGGCCGCTTGGTTGAACCGGAACGGGCCATTCAATTTGCCGTGCCGTGGCAGGATGACCAAGGCCAAATCCAAGTGAACCGCGGCTTTCGGGTGCAATTCAATTCCGCCATCGGTCCATACAAAGGCGGCTTGCGGTTACATCCATCAGTCAATTTAAGTATCGTGAAGTTTTTGGGTTTTGAACAGATCTTCAAGAATAGCCTGACGACCTTGCCAATCGGTGGGGCAAAAGGCGGGGCTGATTTTAATCCAAAAGGTAAATCGGATGCGGAAATCATGCGTTTTTGTCAAAGCTTCATGACCGAGCTGAGCAAATACATCGGGCCGGACCTGGATGTGCCAGCCGGGGATATTGGCGTTGGCGCACGGGAAATCGGCTACCTATATGGTCAATACAAGCGACTTAAAGGGGCACAACGCGGCGTTTTAACCGGCAAAGGTCTCAGTTATGGCGGGTCATTGGGACGCACGGGGGGGAGCCGGTTTTTGATTCG
>OBYY01000148.1_pt1 | contig 13538 bp, 10 predicted proteins | sample 1476821 | NCBI WGS metagenome assembly OBYY01 (sample SAMEA2580218, study PRJEB22360) | human gut metagenome | biome: human gut; feature: human-associated habitat; material: faeces | place: Denmark | collected 2008/2010
ATACATGGGATTGCGCCCCCGCAAGTTCGACATCATCTCCTGCCCGAGCTGCGGACGAGCCCAGGTGGATGTGATTCAGCTTGCCTCAGCCGTGACCGAGGGGCTGAAGGACGTGACCGCGCCGATTCGCGTGGCCGTTATGGGTTGCATCGTCAACGGCCCCGGCGAAGCCCGCGAGGCCGACCTCGGCGTGGCTTCCGGCAACGGCAAGGGACAGATCTTCATCAAGGGCAAGGTCATCGAGACCGTGCCCGAAGACCAGATCGTAGACACGTTGCTTACCAAGGCGCAGGAAATCGCCGCCCAAATGGAGGCCGATGGCCTGGTTCCCGTCAACGCCACCGGTCCGGTGGTGGTTCCCATTCAGCATCCCAATCGTTGAATGCGCCCCACGGCATAATTACCGTGGAACGGCTACAATAACCTTTCGTGCCACAAGAAGAGCAGCGTCTGACCGTGAAGGCCAAGCCGTGGACCAGCCTCCACCGGCTCATGGTCAGTCTACCTATCTTCATCATGCTGATGGGCGTGCTGGTCTCTATCTCCAATCTCACTACCGTGCCATGGAATATCGAGCCCACCGGCCAATCCATGGCCACGCTTACCGATGATACGGACGTCACTTTTGCCAATCCGGCCGGCGAAGCATTGCCCAGTAAAGGCATCTATCAGGTCAGTGAACGGTATATCACCCTGAATATGACCAGTGACGGCAACCTGACTCAAGAGACCGGAGTGCGCGGCAAGGCCAACAAGAACGGCGTGCAGACCATCAAGGTGCTTATTCGCGAGCCGCAGGGAGCTGCCGGCAAACGACCGGGTGTGGTGTTCATGCACGGTGCCGGTTACGGCACTTGTGATAACTCATTTGGCGATGTGGCCTCCGACATGGCTTCAGCCGGTTTTGTGACCGCAGTACTCGATAAACCAGTTTGGAACACCACTGACGTCAACCGCGACTACATGGCCTCCGCCAAAGCCTATGATCAGGTGATTGCATATTTGCGGCAGCTCGAGAACGTCGACAATGCCAAGGTCGGCATTTACGCCACGTCCGAATCCACTTGGATATCCTCATACCTGCTGCAGGATGACCCGGATGTCGCTTTCCAGATTCTCTTGAGTCCGATGGTATTCAGCCCACGCCAGTCGTTGGGCTTCTTCGTCACCCAGGACTTTACGCTTGCCGGTGCGAATGATGGCTATCAGTCCATTGTCCAGCGTGTGTTCAGCGCGGACACCGATTTGTTCTCGCTGACGAATTTCGATCTTGATACGCTCAAACCTGCCGCCTACGCCGTTCCCACTTTTGTGGCCTATGGGTCGAAGGATGTGATGACCGCACAGGTCGATGGTGTGCGCGCGATTCTGCACAACGCGCACCAGGCCAACAACTGGGATGTGACCGTACGCAGTTATCCCGTGGCCAACCACGTGCTCCGCTTGGGGGACGAGTCGGAGGCCGGAACTCCATTCGCGGATGCCTATGTGAATGACCTGATCGACTGGGCGGTAGGTACCACGGCAGGCTATACGCAAACCAGTGAACGCGTGGCCGGCGCTGGCCTGTACCAGTCGATTGGGTTGCCGGGAGCGTTGAAAGCCCGTCGGGTGGGAACCATATACGGCGTGATCGTGCATGTCGCCGTTGTGCTGCTGCTTATGGCCTCAACGATATTGGGATTGGTAGCGCTTGGCCGCAAGATCGCGTTGAACGCACAGTGGCGGCGCAATCGGAGGGAGGCAAAGCGGGCTGGCATGCTCCTGCCTGCCAAGCCCGTGGTATTGGGTTTCGCCCATGGTTTCGGCGGATCGTTGCTGACGCTTACCCTTACCACGCTGGCCGCGATGCTGATCTTCTTTGCCGGACTAGGCCAAGTGATTATGGGCGTGGTCAAACTTGCCTGGGGTGGCGCGCCCACGGAAACGCCCGGGGTGATGTATTGGAGCTGGCCGGTGATCCAAGTGGTGTCTGTGCTGGTGGTCTGGGCATGGTCTCGCGTGTTCATGAGGCTTATAGAGGTGGCCTGGCATCGTGGCCTTATCCAGTTGCCGCCCAGGCGCGAGGCGGTTCGTAATATCGTCACCGGTGCCGAACCGGTGCTCGCCTCCACTCGACTTGGCCGCGTACTGTTCTGGCTGGTGGCGTTCACTATGCTGAACGTGTTGTTGTTCTTCGCGTTCTGGGGTCTGTTCGTTTACTGACATATGGCGCAAACGTTGCGAAAGGAGGGATGATGCCGCTGTACCGAGATGAAGGCGTGGTGCTGAGAACCGCCAAACTTGGTGAGGCCGACCGCATCATCACCCTGCTGACGCGCGAGCATGGCAAGATTCGAGCCGTGGCCAAAGGCGTACGACGTACTAAATCACGGTTCGGGGCACGCCTTGAACCGTTCATGCGCGTGGATTTGCTTATTGCTGAGGGCCGTTCGCTGGACGTCGTTTCACAGGCTGAATCCGTCGCTTCGTATGGCGCCGCAATAGCTGCCGATTATGCGGCGTACGAGGCTGCCAACGTCATTGTGGAGACCATTGATAAGCTCGTCAGCACCGAGCATGAGCAATTGCCGAACCAGTATCGGCTGCTTATCGGTGCATTGAATGCGCTCGCCAAACATGCTCATGCATCGCAGACCATCAGCGAGTCCTACGTGATGAGGGCCCTGGCGCTGGCCGGCTGGACGCCGCGTCTCGCCACTTGCGTGGTGTGCGGCAAGCCCGAGCGCCGTTACTTCTCCATCGCGTCAGGCGGTGTGATGTGCGAGGCCGACCACACCACCGATGCCCGACGTATCGCGCCGCTTGTATTGAGTCAGCTTGATGCCCTGATTCGAGGCGACTGGTCGGTGCTTGATAACGCGCCATTGGAGCGTATTGTGCAAGAGTTGGTTGAAGATTGGGGGGAGTATTACCTTGAACGGCCGATTCGTTCGCTGCGCTTGATAGATTCATGAGTATGGCTTTTGAGAACGTTGATTACACGTCGTTGGACATCCCCGCAGCTCCGTTCAGCGACCCCTCCCGTATCCCTGATTTCCCCAAAAACAAAGTGCCCCGGCATGTGGGTGTGATTATGGACGGCAATGGCCGTTGGGCCAAGCAGCGCGGCATGATCCGCACCAATGGCCATCAAGCGGCTGAGCCGGTGGTGTTCGACACCATTGCCGGTGCCATAGAGGCCGGTGTGCGCTATCTAAGCCTGTATACGTTCTCCACTGAAAACTGGAAACGATCGCCGCAAGAGGTGCGTTTCCTGATGGGCTTCTCCCGCGAGATTATCCATCGCCGAGTGGCGCAGATGGATGAATGGGGCGTGCGTGTGCGCTGGTCGGGCCGCCGTCCGAAGCTGTGGAAGTCGGTGATTGACGAGCTTGAAGTGGCAATGGAACGCACCAAGAACAACAAGGTCATCGATGTGGTGTTCTGCATCAACTATGGTGGTCGTGCCGAGATTGCCGATGCCTGTGCAGCCATTGCACGAGAGGTGCGTGACGGCCGAATTTCCGGAGACCGCGTCACCGAGAAGATGGTTGCCGATCATCTCTATAATCCGGATATCCCTGATTGCGACTTGGTGATTCGCACTTCCGGCGAGCAGCGTACCTCCAACTTCCTGCCGTGGCAGGCCGCGTACGCCGAGCTGGACTTTGTACCTGAACTGTTCCCCGACTGCGGCCGTGAGGTGCTCTGGCGCGCCATTGATAACTACATTCACCGCGATCGTCGATTTGGCGGCGTGAAGTAAAGAACAGCCCTGTGGGCAATCAGGGGGTGGGGCCGCCCGGGGGGGTAGCCGGGCGCGGTAGTGTGCGGCTCGGTGTGTTGAGTCCGGCGAAGCCGGTCCTAATTGCTGGGGACGTGAAGTAAGGAACGAGCTACTCGCTGATATCCGCGTCGGCTCCATTGCCGAGCAGCAGCCATTCGACCAGTGAAATCAGCCCTAGCAGTATTGCGGTTTCGGCGATCACCACTACAGTGGCGGAGAAGATCAACGGAGTACGGAACGAATTGAACGCAGCTTGCAGCCAAATGCCCAGGCCGTTCATTGCGCCCAGATATTCGGCGGGGGGCGCCGTTCCCAAAATGTAGGCGGCCGAGATGCGAATGCCGCCAAAGATCTGGCGTGCGGCTACACGCAGCTTAACGTGCCAGAGTGCCCATGCACGTGTGGCTCCGCAGGTCAGTGCCACGTCTTCGTAAAATTGCGGCACGGCGGTCAGTCCACGGGCTGTCTGCACGGCGATGGGAAATACGCCGAACACGGCGACAATAACGATTTTGCCCAGTGGCTCGAATCCGAACCAAATCATGAACAACGGAGCCACAGTAATCAATGGAATGGTCTGTGCGGCCACCAGCAGCGGATAGAACGCACGGTGCAGGGTTTTGGATAGGTACAGCCCGATGCCAATGAGCACGCCCGCTACGATGGCGATGGCAAATCCAGTGAGAGCCTCATATGTGGTGATGGCGGCGGCATCCATCAAATCCGGCCAAGTGCGCACCATGGAGGCGATGATCTGGGTGGGGGAAGCAAGTACACGTTCCGAGACATGTCCCGCGCGTACGGCCGCCTCCCACACCACCAGCAAAAGACCGATGGTAATGGCCGGTGGCGCTATACGCACCAACCACGACTTGAGATTGTTCATCATTTGCCTTCGAAAAATATAAATGGCTCCCCTCAAGAATGAGGGGAGCCGGCCTCCCTACAGTCGCTCAGTCCACGTAGTCGTTAGTGGCGAGTTCCTTGGCCTGCGGAGCCTGCTTGGGGTTCTTGCCGTCCTTGTCCTGGTAGGTGCCGGCCTTGTACTGGAAGTCAAGGTAAGGCTGGGCGTCATCGAAGTTCACGGTGCCGGGCAGCGACTTGGCATCATCGGTGGTCCAGTAGCCGTTCTTGACGATCTCTTCCATCGAGGTACGGGTCAGCTTGGAATCCAGCTGGGCTTCCTTGGCCTGCGCCACGAGAATATCGGCGGCCTTGTCCGGGTTGGACAGGGCGTAGTCGTAGCCCTTCTTGGTGGCGGAGAGGAACTTCTTCAATGCGTCGGCGTTGGCGGAATCCTTAAGCCAAGAGCCCTTGACCGCAAAGCCGAGCTGGTCCGGGTTGCCGGGAACGCCCCAATCGGAGGCAACGAAGCAGTTGAGCGCCGGGCCGTTCAGCTCGCTTTCCACACCCTCCCAAGTCACGTAGAAGCCGCCGAAGTCACCCTTGCCGCTAGTAAGGGTCTCGAAGGTGTTCGTGCCGGCGGTGGCGGTCTTGAATTCGCCGGTGCCGCCTGCATCCTTAATCATCTCACGCACCACGGCGTTCTGCTCTGCCGAGCCGAAGCTCACGAAGGTTTTGCCGGACAGGTCTGCCGGCGTCTTGATGTCGGTACGGGAGGCCAATGCGCACCAGCGGGCCACGGGCTTTTGCGTCAGATCAAAGACGAATTTCAGATCGGAGCCTTGCGAGTTGAATGCGGCCGCATTGCTCAGCGTGGTGAAACCGACGTTTGCCACACCGTTCTCCACACTGGTTTCCGCGCCGGCCTGAGCGGTCGGCAGAATCTTCACGTTGACTCCTGCGTCCTTGAAGTAGCCGAGCTTCTGGGCCACGTACAGGCCGATATGGTTCGTGTTCGGCGTCCAATCAAGCATGAACGAAACGGTGGGTGTACTGGAATTGCTGGAATCGGCGGTGTTGGCGTTGCCGCATGCCGCAACGGACAGGCCGAGCGTGGCGGCTCCCAACATGGCCACCATCCTGACCAGGCCCTTCTTGACTTCAATCCTCATCTTCATGTCACCTTGCCTTCTGCGCATAATGCGCTCAAGGTCTGATGCATCGTAAAGCGGAAAGGTGAGGAGCCCGCGCGAAACATCAAACCGTACGCCACGCGCATAAGCGAGGGCGTGTATTCCAAATGATATCGGCACGGTTGCTGCCACCAACCGCGCGAACGACTCACCAGTATAGCCGTATGGCTGGAAGCGCAAGCATGCTGCTTTGGTCTCGAACCGTGGCAAGGGTCGGGGTTGCCACGCTCTATCGTAGGGAGATATGAGCGTGCATTTCTCCTCCCGAGTGGATATTTCCGATCCGAATCCGATTGCGGCCGCCGAGGCTGCGGCCAGGGCAAACGGTACTGCGCTGGGCAAGCTCAATGATTCCAATCCGACGCGGCATGGACTGGCTCCCGCACTGGTGCCGAACGTATATACGGCCGATCCGCGCGGATCGTACGCGGTTCGTGAAGCTCTGGCTGCATTCCTGAACGAAGCCAATGCGGGCCGCTCCCAGATGAACGCATCAGCGAATACCGCCAGCAGGGGCGTGAAGCCGGAGCAATTGTATGTGTTGAGTTCTACATCCGAGGCATACTCATGGCTGATCAAACTGTTATGTGATGCCGGAGATGCAGTGTTGGCCCCCAAGCCGGGATACCCGCTGATCGAGTCGATCGCCCGGCTTGAATGCGTGGATACCGTCGAATACCAGTTGCGGTTCGACGGCTCTTGGTTCATTGACGTGGCCGAGCTGGAGCAATTGCTTGACGGACCGAGCGGCGCTCGTATTCGTGCATTGGTACTGATTAATCCGAATAATCCGACCGGATCCTATGTCAAGCCGGCCGAGCGGGAACGTATCGTGACGATGTGCCGGGAGCGAGGCATCGCCCTTATTGCCGATGAAGTGTTCTTTGATTATGCCCTTGAGCCATTTGCCGGCAATGCGCGTTTGGCCGGAGAGCAGGGTGTGCTTACCTTTGCGCTTGACGGGTTCTCCAAAATGCTGGCGGCGCCTCATGCCAAAGTCGGGTGGATTCAGGTGTCCGGGCCGGCCGAGGATGTTGCGCAAGCCCAGCGCCGACTTGATGTCATAGCCGACGATTACCTGCCGATGAGTGACATCATCGCACAGCGGATTCCGGCGCTGTTGGAGGCCGCGACTGAGCAAACCGCGCGTGTGGAGGAACGAGTGCGCGGCAATCTCGCGATTTTGCACGAGCTGCTGGATGCGGACCCGAATGGGTTGGTCAGCGTGCTGCGAGCCGAGGGCGGCTGGAACGTGCTGCTGCGCGTGCCGTCCGTGATTGACGAGAACGAGATGGTGCTGAAGCTCATCGCCGAGCATGGCTTGACCGGACAGCCTGGATATTTCTTTGATATGACCTCCAACGGCTATTTGGCGGTTTCGCTGCTGCCTGAGCCGGAAGTGTTTAGACAAGGCATTTGCGCCGTGCTCGCCACTGTGGAGGCGTTGCTGGCATAATGGGCGGCATGGGATTCTTTTTTCAGTCCAAAGAGCTGCCGCGCCCGGCTTCGCTGACGTTCACCTTGAAAGAAGCCGGCCATACCTATGATGATGGGCATGTTGGCCTTGCGCCCACCATGCTGACCATCAGCGAACAGCGCGTGGCTGTGATCGGCCTGAATGGAGCTGGCAAATCCACATTGTTGGGATTGCTCGATGGCTCTCTTAAAGCCAATATCGGCACGGTTACGGTGTCCGGCGGCAGCGAACAACTGAACCCAGCCGTGAAAAAAGACCTGAAGCGCATTGACGACCTTGTCGGTAAAGTGCGTCGCGAGGAGATTCCGAACAGCTTCTACCGGGCCGCGAATATCTCCGAAGCGGTGTCCGAAGCACTGAAAAAGCACAAGGTGCCGGAGTCCGAACGCCATGCGCGCATCGGCAATCTGTTCGCGCATTTCAATCTGGCACAGGTCTCCAAGGCCACGGCCAGCGAGCTTGACTCCGAGAAACGACATCTGCTGGCCATTGCCGCCGCATTGAGCTTTGAGCCCAGTGCAATCGTGGCTGACGAGCCCAGCAAGGGTTTGGATGAGATTGGCACCGCACACGTGGCCAAGGCATTGTTCAGCTACAACAAGCAGGTCATCTTCGCCACGCATGACACGGATATGATTCGCCGGCCCGAATACGCAATCGACCGCGTACTCGTACTGGACGAGCACGCGGTCGTGTGCGATGACGCGCCGGCCGAAGCGGTGGCGTTTTATGAGGATCTGATTCGATGCAAGTACGAGGCCTCCAAGCGGTAATGCTCCCCTCAGTCACCTGCGGTGACAGCTCTCCTCAGAGAGGGGAGCCAAGGGTGTGTCGCTCGGTCGCAGGCCGATGTCGCTACGCGAAGTAGAACCCCCGGAAGCCGTACTCATAGACGCGGTAGATTTGCGCGTTGAGCCGCTCTACACGACGTTCCTTGATGGAGGCGCTGACATCATCCTGCGAGAACAGGCATAGGCCAATGGCGATGGCTGCTGCGGATATTTTGAAAACACGACTTCGGACGGCAGTAGACACAGGGAATTCTCATGGTGCTACAGATGAACAACAGTGAATTACATCACATATACTATGCCGCGGGTCTTGGAGAAAACTGCCTGCAATACTGGGAATATGCTGGACGGCCGGTAGGGTGCGACCGTGGCCTGGCTACAGTAGCGTAAACCAGGACTGAACCTGGTGCCACAGCGCGGCATTATTCGTCAGCATGGCGTCATCGCGGGCGGGAGCAAAGCACCCTAGTATGGCGACGGCCAACGTCCAGATCAGCATGATGAGTACGGTCCATCGCATCAGCCAACGCCATGGAGTGACACGGGCGATGCCGTCGCCGGATGCGGCGTCGTTCGCGCCGGCCAACGAGGTGCTGGGCTCTCGGCCGTTGACCAGCCACAGCAGTCCCGGAATCGAAGCGAGCGCCACCAGCCAGCCGAAATCAGCCAAATATCGCCAGCCCAGACCGCCCACATAACTGTCGAACACCACCAGTACGCCGGCCAGAGCCAAACAAGACATGAGCCAACGACGCATGCCATGCATCTCCAGCTTATGCAGGAACGGCAGCACTAATGCAAGCAGCATCAGCGGCGTGGCGGTGAACAGTGCGCCGACCATCACCTCGTAATAGCCCCAAACCGGCATTGGTGCGGGGGAGACCGCCAGCCACGGGAAGTTTCGTACAAATCGCACCGGCAGGAACAGGTAATACCAGACGGTGGCCGGCATGTCGGCAATCGGGGTGGCATAACGGGTCATGTCGGAGACGGTGAATTGGTAGGCGTTGCCGAAGTCGATCAGACTGCCGAAGCGCACTTTGTTCCACAACATCAGCGGAATGACCACAACCAATGCAGGTATCACCATGGCAAGCGGCGCGCGCAGCGCTTTGAGCATGGTAATGCGTCGATGCGCGAGATCGCTGATCATAGCGCGGATCTGCGGCCAGAACAGGGCGATGGCCAGCAGGGCCGTGAGCGCAAAGGTCGGCCGGCAACCGAAGTTCGCCGCGATGCATAGGGCGCCGACGGCCAGTCGCGGCAAAGACAGTGGCTGTGTGTTGCCGGCTTGCCAGCGGTCGGACGGCATTAGTGGGCGACTGGATGTATCCGCACCCAGCCAGAACCATAATCCCAGTGAAGTCAACGCCAGAGAAGCGGCGAAGGGCACTTGGTAGAAGTTGGTGCGGTAAGCCAGATATCCCATTTGCGCCCCGAGCAGCGCACTGACGGTGATGAGCGAGGCGGCGGCCAATGATGTTTTTGACATCACGCGGTGAATCACACGCAGTACGAGCAGGGAGAAGAAGATGATGAACAGCAGCACCAGGAACTGTTCGGCTGCGGCGGTCGGCAACATATGCCCGGTAATCAGACGATACGGCACGAACAGCAACACGGCAGGCAGCACGCCGAAGTAGGAGTACCAGTGGCCTTCGTAATAGGCGTAATCCCAATACATCGGGCTAACCCCATCCTCCAACAGTTTGAGACGAGTCGGCACATCATAGGGGTGAGTGCTTTGGGCCAGTTGTCCGGGTACGTCAAGGTCTAGCCATGGACGGCCTGCGATTAGGGAATCGGCCACATGACCGTACTGGTCGAAATCATAGGTGTAGCCGCCTGCGGTATGGAAGGCGAGCGGCATGGCATGCGTGAGCTGCCAGATGATGGAAGCGCCGATGGCCAGTGTCGGAATCGCCGCAATGGCCGCGAACGCCAGCCGCTGGCGTGTGCTGGAGGGATCAAACGTGATACGCCACAATCGAGAGCCGGGCCTCCATATGGCGACCAGCAACGCCAGCGCGGCCATTGCCGCGACGCGGATCCAATCGATGGCAAAAGGCACGTGCACGTTCGCGCGTGCGTCGGCGATCGGCACAATTGCGCCGCGTTCCTCCTGGATCCAGATGCGTACGGTGCCTGCACCCACAGCTTTGACATAATGGCTGCGTGAGGTGCCGGGATTCATCGAAATGGCTTGGCCGGTACTGCCGTTCACATCCACGCGCACATGGATGGTGTCCAGTGGCTTGAACACCGCCTTGTCCCCATTGGCCCGTGATTCGGCCTCGGCCTGTTCGTGAACCGCATCGATGGTGTCGTGCGAGGGGGAGTCGATGCGCAGATATGCTGAAGTGCCGTCTGCGGCCAGTTCGAGATATGCCTTGGTCGGATCGGTGACGGTCAGCATATCGTCATCGGTGCGCACCAGGCCCGGGCCCAAGGTGTTATGCACGGCGTTGGTGTCGGTGCTGGCCCCCAGCGTGCGCCAGAATGGCAGGTTGAAAACGATGCACTCCATGCCGGCGATAATGGTAGCGCCGCAAGCGGGCGCCACGACAATCGGCGGCGTACACGACTGGTGAGATGACTGTCTTCGGAATGCACCCCATTATTCTATAGGCTTTATGTCTGGCAAACAGTAGAGAATGTGAATCATGCCAAAACGTATGTCGAATCACAGTGAACGATCCGGCCCGTCCTTCTTGAGCGGGCTGAAGGATTCGATGAATGCGCTTGCCTCCGATCTGGGCTTATCCAAGCCTCGTCAGGCCAGCACCAACCCGTTTGGCGATGCGTTGAGCGAGGCCAGCGAGCGCAAGGGCGGCATCATCGATGAACTGACCAAGCATGCGGTGCCGCTGAGCCCGGTGGTCAAGAGGCGTTCGTTCCCCGCCTTGGAAAATGTTCCCGAGGGACTGGTGCTGGGATGGGCGCAACTGCCCTCCACGCGGGGGCGTGGATTCTCCTTGGGCATCTTCCCCGATCGGGATCACTTTGCGCAGGTGGCGTTTGCCGATACCCATGGTCGCGTGTTTGTGGGCGCCGATTTGGATATGGACATCCAGGATATGCAGCCGCGCTTCATGTTCGGCAAGGAAAAGGAAGTGACCCTGCCGAATGGCGAGCGGTTGGGCTTTGATGCGGGGCAGACTCGTCGCAATGTGCTGGGCCGCGCGATTCGCAGCAATGGCGAGGTGAAGGCCATCACCGGAGGCGTGATCGGGCGTGACGACACCGGTCGTATGACGTGGCTCGCCTCGTGGCTTAAGGCCGGCAACCGGTACACCTTGGAGCAGATGCGCGCCAATCTGCCGGCTGAGATGCGTCATGATGGAGGCTCGTGCGCATGGTATGCGTGCCTCTGGCCTGGAGGATCATTTTGCGGATCTGATGCGCGAGGCCGGGGCTTTGGATAACACGCCGGGTTTGGAAGCCGTGCATGGCGCCGAGCCGCTGCATTTGTATACTTCGACGTACTCGAGCGGCTATTTCTTCACGTGGGATAAGTCGTTGGCCTTCAATCAGGCGCTGAAGTCCCTGAAAATCGAAGGCAATCTCAATCGCTTTGCCGCGGTGAGCGCCTGGCTGGAGCGCAATTCCTCGCGTGGGCTCAATCCCACGGAAGACACGGTAACCCGTGCCGAGGCCGCGCAGATCGATATGAAGCTCATCGAAAACCCCGCGATTATGGCGCTCAACCCGTATGACGGATCCGATGAACGCCGTGCGGTGCTGAGCCTGGTCAATGCGGCCGAGCACGCCGCAGACCGGATTCGTGAGGAGTTCCCCGACCCAAGGAATGCAACGCCTCGCACGGACGAATGGGTGTATCGGCAGACATTGTCGTCCCTGCTGCGCAGATTGCGTCTACCGTATCGGTTTGATGTCGAGTTTCGTTCCCGACTGGATTCGGGGGAAGTGGCCATCGGCTTCACCACGGCGGGCACGTCGATGATGCCGGATAGCAGATATGACACCGAACGGCGCACGTGGAGAACGCTGAGCAGCGTCGAGCGCGCATCGATGAGCGCCTCCTACAACTTGCGCGTCGGCCTGATGATGGCGGCGCTGAGCTTCGGCACCAGTCAAGCCGTGCATCAGGTGTCTCTGCACATCGATTCCATCGGTTTGGAAGAGGCGATTGCCGAGCAGGACTCGGCCATCGAAGAGATGATGAGCGAGGCGTTAAGCGCTTTCGAGCATTTGCGCAGCGGCGATTTGGGACGTGTCAGTTCCAAGGCTGATCCCAAGGATGGCGATTTCCATGGCGATCCGACCCGGCCGATCACGCATGAGGAGACCTTTGGGCAGCCGCCCACTGGCACCGGTGATGAGCAGCCTGCAACGGACGCGGAGACGGATGGGGCGGGCCCGTCTCAGCAGAATGCCGAAGACAGCGACGACAGCGCATCCATCGACTCCCAGTTCGAAGACCTTATGCGGGGCATAGATATTGACGAGATGGCTTTCGGCATGGCGTCGGATGACGGCAACGAAACCGAGAATGCGGGTGCGGGTGATGATCCGATGAGCGTGCTGCGCCGTAACCCCACCGTGCGCAACATGGTCACCGTCACATTCGCCAGGGATGCCTTCCTGCAACGTCTCGACACCGATGGTCTTGACCACCCTGAAGAAACCTACCGGATGTTTGGTGCGGTGATGGATGTCGACGGCGAGGGCGGACTCAAGCCCATCAACGCCGACTTCGACTTGGCCGATAGCCGGTTCTCGCCCGTTGGCTCCCAGGAGGAGCCGGAACTTGCCGACCGTCAGTTCAACGCGTCGACCGCGCGAGTACTGGGCGCGCAGAATAGCGCTGGTCTGGCGATTCAGCGTGTGGACCTGCTGCAGCATGGCGTCAATGCGTTCCACGACATCGCCCGTAATACGGAACTTGATTCCGTGGAGAAAGCGCAGCGGGCCATGCAAATCATCGAATCCATCAGCGATCCCGAACTGACGGGTCTGGCCTCGCAGGTCACCAGTGCGCTGATTGATGGCAACGATACGCCGGACTTTGCCTTCACTCTTGCCGACGAGCTGGATAAGGAACGTCTGCGCGCTCGCGATCTGCTGTTCTCCGGACAGGCCGATCAGGCCATTGAGATGGCCGAAGCGGCTGCGGCCCGTATGGACCAGACCTTTGCCATGGGGCCTGGAGTGCCACGATACTTCAATTCCTATGCCGAACGAGTGGTGTATAACCGCCTGTTCACCACATTGGATGAGCGCACGGTTCTGATTCCGGACAATCTGTTCTATGCACATATGGAACTAGCTGATGTGCTGGGACAGCTCAAAGGCGCCAAAGCCGCGATTCCACACCTGAATCGTATGGTGGCCTACGCGCCCGCCTATCCGCTGTCGCACCTGAAATTGGCCATTCAACTGGCCCGCAATGAGGATTGGGATTCGGCACGCGCCGCCTGCCTGAATGCCTTGCGAGTGGCTCT
>OBYY01000153.1_pt1 | contig 13506 bp, 10 predicted proteins | sample 1476821 | NCBI WGS metagenome assembly OBYY01 (sample SAMEA2580218, study PRJEB22360) | human gut metagenome | biome: human gut; feature: human-associated habitat; material: faeces | place: Denmark | collected 2008/2010
ACTATTGTAGGAAAGAAAAAAGGAGAGTACCCAGGCGCCGCCTGCCGCTAAATTGGGCTATCGCGCTTGGATACTCTCATTTCAATTTGATGTTCAGGTGCCAGACTTGTCCTGGCTGGCAGGAATCAGCCCGAAATATTCCAGTATACATTTCAGCTGAGGATTCCAGAAGCCCCAATTGTGACTGCCGTCGCATTCACAGTAATGGTAATCCAGCTCCGGGCACTCCGTTTCCATAAACTGCTTAAATTCCACATTCAGGCCGTATAGCGGATCCTGTTTTCCACAGCTGTGATAGATCTTCAGCCCGCTTCCCGCGGACGATGCCGCCTGCTTTGCCAGATACTCCAGATCCTCCTTGGACCCCTTATACTCCGCCTCGTCGCCGAAAATACGGTACACATTGTCCATAAAGTCCGGAACAGAGAACATCGGTCCCGCCGCCTTCATGGCTCCAAACGGGCTGTTGGCCGCCGACATTGCAGCCACTCCGGCATACTGTTCCGGGCAGGACAGCGCCGCCTTCAGCGCGCCATAGCCGCCCATGGACAAGCCTCCGATGTAGGTGTCCTCCCTCCTGGCAGATGCCGGGAAGAAATTGCCCACAATGACAGGAAGCTCCTTTGTAATGTAATCAAAATACAGATGGCCGTACCTGCCGTTTGTGTAAAAGCTTCTGTGTGCCGACGGCATGACAACGATGAGATCGTGATCCCTGACCAGCAGCTCTAAATCACTCTTTCTGATCCATGCGGTGTTGTCGTCCGCATGACCGTGCAGCAGGTAGAGCACGGGATACTTTTTGTCAGGAGCCGCCTCCGGCTTTCTCCCTCTTTTTTCCGGAAGAAGAACGGTCAGAGGGGAATCCATACCGAGATAATATGAGTAAAAATCTACATTTAAAAGTGCCATATGTATACTCCTTTCTAAATCTTATGCCCAGATAAAGCTGATGGCATATAAGACAATAAATGACAGGATGGAGCAGAAGCCTCCATACAGGGTCCAGGATTTAAACGCCGTCTTTAAATCAATTCCCATATACTCTTTTGTCAGCCAGAAACCGGAATCGTTGACATGGGAGAAGCTGGTCGCTCCGAACATGGCAGACATACCGATACAGGCCAGATACATCGGAGAGTAGGTGGATATCTGAGGAAATGAAGCAACAATTCCCAAAGTCATCGTCAGCGCTACCGTGGTGGAGCCCACGCCGATTCTCATCAGTGTGGAAATAATATAAGCCACAAGAATGATGGAGAGATTGGCATTCTGCAGGGCATTGCCGATTAACGTCCCCATTCCGGAATAGTCCAGAACGTAGCGCAGCACTCCGCCGGCCGAGGTAACCAGGACAATCATGGCTACAGGCTGAAGGGATTTCGCAAGAACGGATTCCACCGTCTCCATGGTAATTCCCTTGCGCACACATAAGAATATGATTCCTGCCACATTGGCAATGATCAGCGCAAGATAAGGCTGACCGATAAACACACAGAAATCCAGAAAATTCTGCATGCCGGCGCTGTCCGCTGTCATCATACCTGCCGACGCACTGACCAGAATCAAAAGAATCGGCAGAAGCACAATGGAGATAACCAGACCAAAGGAGGGCCCGCCCGCAGCGCCTTCTTTCTTCTCAGGAGCCAACACTGCATTTTCGGGAACCGGAACATAAAGCCTCTTTGCAAATGGTACCGCTACCGCATAACTGATCAGATATTTCGGGATAACAAGCACGAGAGCCAGGATAGTGACCGTTCCCAGGTCTACAGGGAGACTTCCCGTGATCAGCATGGGAGCCGGTGTCGGAGGAATGGCGGATCCGATGCCGAGACCTGCAGTCATTGGAAGCACATAATACAGTAAAGATTTATTTGTCTTTTTGGCTATGGAGTAAACAATCGGCATAAGAATGATGAAAGCCGGATCGAAGAACACCGGAATACCGATGATAACGCCTGCAAGCCCCAGGGCAAACGCAGAATTCTTTTCGCCGAATACCTTGACCAGCTTGTCAGCAATCGCCTGCGCCGCACCGCTTACCTCCAGGATTCCTCCAAACATGGAACCGAGTCCGACGATCAGCGCGATCCCCTTTAACGTGTTGCCCATGCCGTCTGTAACCGCCTGAGTGACAAGTGAAAACGGCATTCCGCTTCCGACTCCAATGATGACTCCCGCGATAAGAACCGAAAGAAGCGCATGAAGCCTCAGCTTAATAATCAGGAACAAGAGCACCACAAACCCTACCAGTGTGGCAGTTATCAACTGCGCCGGATTAGCTACATAATCCATAATAAAAATACCTCCCTGTTTCATTTTTTCATCTCTTCATAATACGTATGATGTCTTTTCTCCTATAAATTATCATTACTGCCGATATATGTCAAGTATTATTCCTATATTTTCATCTTTTGCACAAATACAGCAATACCGTTTTGTGCAATTTTACCCAATATACGTATGACCTATTTCAGTCTTGTGTTTTTTATGACATCTGTACGTCCCAGCTGCCTTTCGCTTCATTTTCCGTGTCCATCTGGTGACAAACGACCGGCAATGTGTTAAAATAAACTCAATTCAGCAGGGAGGTAGAAAGGTTGAACAGTTTAGAGTTTTATAACGGGAAACCGCTGGCGGAGCAGGTCGCCGATTACATTTTAAACTATATTATCGATAACAGTCTGGAAGTAGGAGCCAAGATTCCCAATGAATTTGAGCTCGGCAAGATGATAAACGTCAGTCGTACGACCATTCGCGAGGCCATCAAGATCCTGGTATCCCGGCAGATTCTGGAGATCCGGCGCGGAGCCGGCACCTTTGTCTCCGAGAGGCAGGGGATCACCGACGATCCGCTTGGCCTTACCTTTGTAAAAGACAAGACCAAGCTGGCGCTGGATTTAGTCAGCGTACGTCTGATGTTAGAACCGGAGATCGCCATGATGGCGGCAGACCACGCGACGCCGGAACAGATCGAGGAGATGAGGCTCCAGTGCAGCCAGATCGAAGAACTGATCCAATCCGGCCGGGATCATATGGAAGCAGACATCCGCCTTCATACACTGATTGCCTCCTGCAGCGGCAACAGCGTGGTGGAAAAGCTGGTTCCGGTCATCAACTCTTCCATCGCCGTATTTGTCGATGTCACCAACCGGGCGCTGGGCCAGGAAACCATCGAGACCCACCGCGAGATCGTAAACTGCATCGCAGAGCGCGACGCGGAAGGCGCAAAATGCGCGATGTACATGCATTTAATCTATAACCGGAGAGTCTTCCGGCAGCTTGAAAAGGAGGAGAAGACGCTCCGTTAGCGTTGCAATGTGCGGCGAACCGCAGCTCCGGGCAGGGGCACCTGATATATTTTTCCAATGGCTTGTTGACTTTGCGCTGTGAGTATGGTATTTTGTACTTATAAAATACATCATACGTATTATGCCTTTGTTCGAAAAATATAAAATCAGGAGGAACCGCAATGAAACTGAAAAGTCAGGAAGTCCGTGCGCTGGCGCCGGAGATGGATCCGCTGCGCATGGGAATGGGCTGGAAAGCAGAGGATCTGTCAAAGCCTCAGATTATAGTAGAAAGCACATTTGGAGACAGCCATCCGGGCAGCGCTCATTTATTAGGGCTCGTAGAAGAGTCTGTGAAAGGAATCAATCACAGCGGAGGCAAGGGAGCGCGGTATTTTGCCACGGACATCTGCGACGGCATGGCTCAGGGCCACGACGGAATCAACTACTCTCTCGCCTCCCGCGACACCATATGCAGCATGATTGAAATTCACGCAAACGCCACCACCTTTGACGCCGGTGTTTTTATTGCCAGCTGCGACAAAGCAGTTCCGGCTCATTTAATGGCAATCGGCAGACTGAAGATTCCGTCAATCGTCGTGACCGGAGGCGTCATGGATGCCGGCCCCGATCTCCTCACCCTGGAACAGATCGGAATGTACAGCGCCAAATGCCAGAGAGGCGAAATCACAGAGGAACAGCTGACCTGGTACAAACAGCACGCCTGTCCTTCCTGCGGCGCCTGCTCTTTTATGGGAACGGCTTCCACCCTGCAGATTATGGCGGAGGCGCTGGGACTGATGCTTCCGGGCACCGCCCTGATGCCGGCCACCTGCGAAGATTTGAAGAAGGCGGCCTATGACGCCGGAGTACAGTCGGTAAAGCTGGCGCAGACGGGGCTGAAATCCACCGATATTGTAACGATGAAGTCCTTTGAAAATGCCATCATGGTGCACGCTGCCATATCCGGATCCAGCAATTCCCTGCTTCACATTCCGGCCGCAGCCCATGAGTTCGGTTATGAACTCGATGCGGACTATTTCGACCGTATGCACCGGAATGCCCACTATCTGCTGGACATCCGGCCCGCAGGCAAATGGCCGGCCCAGTATTTCTACTACGCCGGCGGGGTTCCCAGAATTATGGAAGAGATTAAGAGCATGCTTCATCTCGACGTCTTAACCGTCACCGGCAAGACGCTGGGAGAGAATCTGGAAGACTTAAAGAGCAGCGGTTACTATGAGAAATGTGATGAATATCTGGCAAAGGCCGGCCGGAAACGCACCGACATTATTCGGAGCTTCCAGACTCCCATCGGAGACAACGGCACCATCGCAGTTCTTCGCGGCAATCTGGCTCCCGAGGGCGCAGAGGTGAAGCATTCCGCCGTACCAAAGGAAATGTTCCAGGCCGTGTTAAAGGCGAAGCCCTTCGACTGTGAGGAAGAAGCCATCGCAGCCGTATTAAACAAAACCATCCGGCCCGGCGACGCCGTTATCATCCGCTATGAAGGGCCAAAGGGAAGCGGTATGCCGGAGATGTTCTACACCACGGAGGCCATCTCCTCCGATGAGGAGCTGTCGAAGAGCATTGCCCTCATCACTGACGGACGTTTTTCCGGTGCTTCCAAAGGGCCTGCCATCGGCCATGTATCGCCCGAAGCCGCAGACGGCGGACCGATCGCCCTGATTGAAGAGGATGACTTAATAGAAATCGATATTCCCGCGAGAATTCTGCGGATTGTCGGAGTCCGGGGAGAGAAAAAAACAGCGGACGAAATCGACGCCATACTGGCCGGGCGCCGGAAGAACTGGACGCCGAAGCCTGCAAAGTATACCTCCGGCGTGCTGAAGATCTTCTCTGAACATGCCGTATCGCCGATGAAGGGCGGATATATGGAATAAAAGACAGGAAAACCGGGTGCCTCATAAATTTGAGATACCCGGTTTTCCTGTCTTTTTCTAATGGTTCATCCTCTCATCAATCGCCCGGTTCACCTTTTCCCTCAGGCGCAGCAGATATTCGGCTTCTTTCGGATACTTCTTAAACGTAATCCGATACTCCAGCCCCTCATGAATCAGGCGCTCTGTGTAATACCGGCCAGTTCCTCCAGCCTTTCCAATGCCCTTAAATCATACATTGCCTCTGTAAGAACCATAAAGCGCAGCGAGTCATGGGGAGTCCCGTCTTCCGACGGATAGACGACAAACGGATCCCCCGACGGAAAGCCGCCGCCTGCATCTGTGACCAGATACGGATTAACCGCCGATACGGAATGCTGGGAGTTATAAAAATTATATCCCCAGTGAAGGAATCCCTTTATGTGGTACAAATACAGCTGAACTCCCAGAATCCTGTTTCTGGCGGAAGGCATGGCCATAAACTGATTGCTCACCTCGTATCCCTGAACACAGCAGTAATACGTCCAGAGATCTTTAACTCCGGCTTCAAGAAACGGTTCCAGGCAGTCACTGCAGACAATGGGGTGTTCCACCACCCCCGCCTGGTAGATGAAAAAGCTGCTCAGGGCGTCAATTACGCGGCAGTCGGCCAGCAAGGACCGGATACTCTCCTTCGCCGCGCGGTAGCTTTCCATCTGTTCCCCGTGAGGTTCATCGGAAATATGAAAATACGTCTGTTCAAACATGTCCTCTTCCTTAAGAACGCGTTTCAGCTCCGGCAGAAAAGCGCTTAAGAATCCGCGATATGCCTCCCCCGCCGCCTCTGTATCCCAGCCAAAGATCTGTCTTTCTTCCCCGTCCACGAGGGCGATCACTTTGGGGGCATGCTTGGCCCCCCACTGTGTAAACAGGTGGGAAATTTCCAGATATTTGATCCCATTTCTCCTGCACACGGCAATGAAACGGCGCAGAAGCGAAAAATCAAAGGTATAACCGCTTTCCTCTTTCTTGACGCCCACCAGCTGTACTGTGGTCCTCTCGCCGCCCACCTTCGTATCCAGAGGCGGGGTGAAGACCGGAGTTAAAAGCATGTTCACCCCATGCTCCGCCGCCGTATGGATGAACCGCTCCAGAATCTCCCAGTGCGTTTCTGAAAATGGTTTCACCCTGTAATAATCCGCCAGGCAGTCCGCGTGCAGCCATTCCGTGTAGATCAGCCGCTGCTCCGGCAGAACGCTGCGAACCACCTTAAGCGTAACAGTCTCAGACCAGAGAAGCTCCGTCCCTCTTTTTACAGCCACAGTGACCGGATAAGAGCCGCCGCACATTTCCGGAGTGACCGAAAGATCGATCCACACGGCTCTCCACTGGGAGGCGTAGGGCCTCAGAATCCCTCCCTGCACCGGCGTCAGAAGGTCCGGACAGAGGCACGGATCCGTGAATAAATAATTGTCATCCAGCTGTTCCCGATACGCTGCCAGCGCAGCCGGTACCAGGTCAACCCTTCTCATACGGATGCGGTCTGCCACAGCCGAGTCAAAGGTAACCGTAATCTCCTGTTCGTTCAGTTCGCAGCCATCGTACTCCATATAATAAGCCAGCTGCAGGGAAAGCCGCTCTCCGCCCAGAGCGCTGATGGTTTTGCAAAGACGCCGTTTGGGCCGTCTGCCCGGAAACACCTTTTCCAGGCTGTCTGTCAGTATAAATTCGTAATTCGCCATAGATTTTCCTTTCTCAGCCCTTCACGCCGCTCAGGGCAATTCCTTCTACAAACTCCTTCTGAAGGAAGATATACAGAATAAAGGGCGGCATAAATGTCAGGGTGGCCCCCGCCATGACCAGGCCGTAATTCGTTGCATAATTCCCCTGAAGGGAAGCCAGCGCCAGCGTCAGGGTACTCCGGTTCGTATTCGTAATGGCAATTAACGGCCACACAAAGTCATTCCAGGTGGTGATAAATGTAAACACGGTCAGCGATACCAGAACCGGTTTGATGAGCGGAACGACAATGGAGTAAAAGATCCGGAATTCTCTGCAGCCATCGATCCGCGCGGCTTCAATGAGGTCATCCGGCACGCTGGTGATAAACTGCCGGATCAGGAACACGCCAAAGGCATTGACCACCGGAAGCGCCAGAATTAAATAGGTGTTAAGCAGATGGAGCTTCTGTGCAATCCGGAATAACGGGATTAAGATTACCTGGGAGGGCACCATGAGAGTGGCCAGATAGACGGCAAAGAGAAGCTCACTTCCCACAAATTTCTTTTTTTCAAAACCATAGGCAGCCGCAGAGGAGATCACCGCATTGAGAACGCAGGCAATGACCACGACAGACACACTGTTGTATAAATATTTTCCAAATTCAAAATTTTTGAAAATGGTCGAATAGTTTCTAAGATTTAGTCCCGACAGCCCCAGATTCAGTTCCATCGAATACGTCTGACGCATGGATGTCAGTATCATATAGACGAACGGGAACAAGGCAGCCAGTGCAAGCACTGCAAGGAGAACCGTCTCGGCCCAGAGGACAGGCTGTATTTTCTTTTCCATTTTTACTCTCCTCCTTTTCCACTGAACACCTTCTTCTGAAGGATCGAGATCAGAATGACAATCAGGAACAGAACAAACGCCATGGCGCTGGCATACCCCATCTTATACTGCTTAAATCCGGACTGATAGATGGACATTACCATGGTGATCGTCGCCGTTCCGGGGCCGCCTCCGGTCATGGTGTAAACCAGGTCGAACACCTGGAAGGACCAGATGGTCCCCAGTGTTACCACCAGGTACGTAATCGGCTTCAGCGCCGGGACCGTAATATAGAAAAACTGCTGAAGGGAAGACGCGCCGTCCACTTTTGCGGCCTCGTAATGACTCCTCGGCACATCCATAAGCCCTGCATAATAGATAACCAGGAAGTAACCTACATTTTTCCATATGGCCACAATACTGACACTGATCAGCGCCAGATTATATCTTCCCAGCCAGTTTACCTTTCCAATCCCCACGAGGGCCAGAATGTTATTGATGATTCCTCCTTCTGTGGCAAGCATGAACTTCCAGACCGTACCGACCAGAACCATGGATGAGATGACCGGGATGAACAGGGTGCTCTTAAAAAAGTTGCCGAGCTTCCCCCGGAACCGGGAAGCCAGCAGATTGGCAATCACCAGTGACAGTACGGTCTGTATCGGAACCGTAACAAGCGTATAGATTACCGTATTGCGGATTGCCGGACGGAAAAACGGATCGCCGGCCATACTTTTATAATTATCCAGTCCGATCCACACCGGCGGCTTCAGCACGCTGTATTCCGTAAAGCTGAAGTATCCGGTCATACACAGCGGAATCAGAGAAAACAGCACCAGCAGCAGAAAGCTGGGCAGCACATATAAAAAACCATTGTTTTTTTTAATAAATTCCTGTATCCCCTTCAAGCAGATGATCCCCTTTCTAAAACGATGCCGCGGAACATGTTCCTGGGAATGGTTCTGCGGCACCGTGACGTTTTTCTTTACTTACTTATTCTGCGACAGCGTATTATTCGCATAGTCAGCTGCATTTTTCAATGCCTCCTCAGGCGTCATCTGCCCAAGCATCATAAGCTGAAGGTTCTTGTATAAATTATCATAGACGGCTGCGGATCCCTGAACGGCGGGAAGCGTAATGAGAGCATCCTGATTGTCCTCATATACCGTTTTAAACGCCGGGTCGTCGTGGTACTCCTCATCCTTTGCTACAGGCGGAAATGCCGCCATCTCATGGAACTTTGTCATAGAGGGACCGCTCAGCATGTATTTCACCATTTTCACCGCCAGGTCTTTGTTTTTGCTGGCGCTGATCAGCACCAGGGAATCGGCTGACGCAAATGTTCCCATTCTCTGATCTTTCAGTGAGGTGAAAAAGCCCCAGTCGATACCGGCCTCTTTAAATGCACTTCCCTGATTCGTGGGACTTACGACAAACGCCGTATTACCCGCCTTAAATTCTGCAAACACCTGATCCTCTGACATGGACGTGATGGATTCCGGCATAATTCCATCCTTAAACCGTAAATCCGCCAGGAACTGGGCCGCCTTAACGCCTGCTTCACTGTCAAATGCCGCTTTTGTACCATCTTCGCTGAAGATTTCTCCGCCTGCCTGCCATAAATACGGGAAGAAGATGGAATTCATGGCACCCTTGGACTTGTCTCCCCACTGCTGAAGCATCGGAGTCTTGCCGATGGCCGCCACCTTCCGGCATGCGTCTTCAAATTCCTCCCACGTCTGAGGAACCGTTTCTACGCCGGCTTCTTTTAATATTGCCTTGTTATAGAACATCACACGGGCGCTTCCTACTACAATCGGCATGGCGTACTGTTTTCCGTCGATGACGCCTTTATCAAGATAGTAGTAATTATCCCTGTCTTCCGCCGTAAGATACTCATCGAACGGTGTGATGGCACCTGCTTTTATGTAGTCGTTGATCATTTCCATATACATATAACCAACATCAGGCCCCTGCCCCGAGGAAATTCCGGTCAGATACTTTTCTTCGTAATTACTCCACGGAATAATCTCTATGGAAACCTGGGCGTTATTCTCCTCCTCAAACGGCTTTAAGATCTCTCCCCACACTTCCTTATCAAGGGACTCTTCCGTTCCAAACGGCGGCATCCAGAGCACCAGTTTCGTTTTCTCTCCTCCGGCTGTCTCCCCTCCCGCTTTCTGTTCAGCGGCGTCACTGATACCGGTCTCCTTTGCGGTTCCCGCTGTCTCACTGCCGTCTCCGGCGGCCGTTCCTTCCTTCCCTCCGTTTGCTCCGCAGCCTGTGGCCAGCATCCCGGCCATCGCCCCTGCAAGCACAAGACTCAGACATTTCTTCATTCTCTTTTTCATTATTTTTGCCTCCTTTTCCTATCTGTTTGGTGATGGCCTTATCATAGCATTGAAACCCCCATCCTGTATATTTTCTATTTTTGTGCTGTTTTTCTAATTTGCAAATACCTAATATTGATATTTCGAGGCACTGTGATATACATTTTTTCACTGATTTTCAATTTTTTAGGTCAAAATCAAAAAAACTGATTAAAATATCACCATTTTAATCAGTTTTTTATGCATTATTTTTTCTTGTAACGGCCTGGAGTCGTGTTTTCAAACTGCTTAAACACCCGGATAAAGGCGGCGTCACTGGAAAATCCCACAGACAGCGCGATTTCCTTGATGTTCTCGTCCGTATTCACAATGAGGCGTTTGGCCTTTTCGATCCTCAGGCTGTTGATATACTGTGCGATGCCGATTCCATATTTTTTCTTGAAGGTGGTAGATAAGTAGGTATTGCTCACTCCAAGCATATCGGAAATACTGTAAAGTCCGATCATGGGGTCTTCGAAGTTTAAATTAATATACTGCCTGGCCCGTTCCGCAATATTCTCCTTTTGATCCAGCTGACGCTTCTGCTGCCACCGGATCAGATACCCGAAGCCTTCATGGAGAAGCTTCAGCAGCTTCTGTCCATCCTTTGCCTCGGAAAGACTGCCGATGTACTCTTCCATGTGATACCCGGTACGGTCATCCGCATGGTGTTCCAGCGCCATCAGTACGGGATTGATCACCGCATATTTTTTCGCCCTGCTGGTGTAGACATTGCGGTCATTCCCAATATACTGGTTGAAAAGGAGATCCAGCAGGCGGTCGGCCTCCTCAAACTTCTCTTCCAGCATGGCCATCTCATACTCCGGCATGACGCTCACGTATACGTCATTCTCCTGTCTTCCCACCATCGTTTCATCGTAGAAGAACACGCGGCCCCTGTCATTCTCACAGAATTCGGCAACCATCTGGGCCTGATGGAAACTGGTTATGATATTGGACATGGAATCATAGATACCGCCCAGCATTATTCTGCATTCCACCAGGGAGTGAAGACTGTTTAGAATTTCTGCCGCAATATCCCGCATCTCTGCCTTTCCGTATTCCGGTTCCATATGAAACAGAAGTGCCAGACTTCCGTCAAACTCGGCAGTTATGACTGCGATATCCTCTCTGCCCTTCAGCACACTGCGGATTCTCATGTCCGCGTCATGGATCTCTTCCTGACTGAATCCCATGGGATTCCGGATCAGCCCGACCTGAAACAGGGAGTATTCCATCTGGATTCCGAACTTCTGCATGGAAGCAAATATCACGGAATTATTGCGCTCCTCGCTGCTTAAAAGATTGCAGAGGAACAGCCCCTCGATGGCCTCCCTCTGTTCCTCCAGCTTCCGGGTGCTCTCCACATTGGTTTTCAGCATCTGGCTGATTCCGCTGTCAATCAGGTCGTAATCGTCCAGGAAACGTCCGCCCTCATCCGTCTTATTCGCCAGCTTGTCCAGTATGTCCTTAAGCGGCTTTGCATTGCGGCGTCCCAGGAGCACGAATAAGCCCGCGCCGAATATCATACACAGGCCGATGGACACATAGGCGATGTTCCGGATAAAGTAACCGGAATCCAGCAGCTTTCGCCGTTCTATTAAGGTGACGTATTGGATTCCGTAATAATCCGATTCCATAACGGAACCGTAATTGCCCTGCAGCTTAAATAATGGCTTTCCTCCGTTTTCCCGCATGCTTTCCTTCAGCTCTGCAGGAGAGATCCCCGACCCAAAGCTGGCATAGACAGAATCATCCCCGGCAACGACCGCCGTCATGGTATTCCCCATCCCCTCGTTTGCATTCCGGAGAATCGATTCCACCTCCGATTTGTTGATGAGGATCACCAAAACAGCCGATTTGTCACTGGATAAATCGTAGGGGAGCTGCCGGAACAGGCACAGTTCCAGGCTGCCGTCGCTCTGCGCCATGAAGCTGTAGCCGTCTCGCTTCTGACCGCCGGCAATCTCCAGCCACTCCTCATATCCGTCCAGCTTTAAATCATTTTTCAGCAGATAGTATTTCTCCGCTCCGAAGTTTCCCAGATCGCCTACTACATAGTTTAAATGAGGGTAATAGACGTAAATTTCCTTAATAAAGGTGTTGGAAAGCTTGTAATCATAGAGCTGGCGCGAAAACTGGATCAGAAAATCCTTATCGATCTCACTCAGTTCCTTTGATCGGCTCAGCTTCAGGTTCACAGCGTTCATCTGGAGCTGGGCGGCAAAGCTGTCGATGTCATTCAACCGTATATCAATGCTGGTCTGAAGCACGGAAGTCAGACCGTGGTTCAGCTCCTCGATCTCTCCGGAGAACTCTTTTACCATCCAGGTGGTGAGCGCCACCAGCATGCCGATCATTACGACGGATACGATGATAAAGGACCGCACCCACAGGTAGAGACTCTTGGTAATCTTTCCTTTTTTCATCCGTTCATCCCATGCGCCTGACTACCGCGCGTTCTGGTTACGTCTCTCGATATCCATCACCTGATCCACGCGTCTCTGGTGCCTTCCGCCTTCGTATTTGGCATTCAGCCATTCTTCCGTAATCATTTTTGCCATCTCCACGCCGATGACTCTGGCGCCAAAGGCGAGGACGTTGGAGTCGTTGTGCATTCTGGAAAGCTTTGCCGTATACGGCTCACTGCAGACGCAGCAGCGGATCCCCTTTACCTTGTTGCAGGCCAGAGAGATGCCTACTCCGGTTCCGCAGATGGCGAGCCCTAAGTCCGCCTCTCCGCCGGCCACCGCGTTCCCCACTTTTTCACCGTAAACCGGGTAGTCGCAGCTCTCCGTGGAATTTGTGCCGTAATCGATTACTTCGTATCCCTTTTCCTCCAGAAATTTCTTCATCTCATTCTTCATTTCCAGTGCTGTATGATCATTTCCTATTGCGATTTTCATTGTATTCACTCCTGTTTCTGTCGATTGTCTGATTTATGATTTAGCTTCCTGTCTGCCAAAAAACGCCTGGATCCGGTCCAGTCTGGAGGTCATGGAGCAGAGCAGCAGATCCGCTGTCGTCAGCGCTGCCATAGCTTCCACCACGACCACCGCGCGCGGCACGATGATAGGGTCGTGACGGCCTTTGATCACAAGTTCCGTCTCCTCCAGCCCGCGTGTCACGCTTCTTTGCGGCTGTGCAATGGAGGGCGTGGGCTTGAAGGCTGCCCGCAGCACAACCCGGCTTCCGTCACTGATGCCTCCCAGAATTCCCCCCGCGTGATTCGTCTCCTTCTGTACCTTCCCGGACTCATCGACCCGGAAAGCGTCGTTGTTTTCCGAGCCCACCGACTTTGCCGCCTGGAATCCGTCTCCGATCTCAAAGCCCTTTACGGCTCCGATCGACAGGATGGCCTTTGCCAGCGACGCGTCGTACTTTTCGAAAACCGGATCTCCGATTCCGGACGGG
>OBYY01000156.1_pt1 | contig 13350 bp, 11 predicted proteins | sample 1476821 | NCBI WGS metagenome assembly OBYY01 (sample SAMEA2580218, study PRJEB22360) | human gut metagenome | biome: human gut; feature: human-associated habitat; material: faeces | place: Denmark | collected 2008/2010
TGGTGATTGCAAACGGCGCCATCCGTATGGAGGGCACCAGCCGGGAATATGCGCCGATTGAGTTTCCGGCGGTACCTGATTTTGATGTGACCAACGCGCTTGTGGCGGCGGCAAAAAAACTGGAAAAACCGTACCATGTAGGGGTTGTGCAGTGCAAGGATTCCTTCTATGGCCAGCATTCACCGGAGACGAAGCCGGTATCGTATGAGCTGCTGAATAAATGGAACGCCTGGCTGCAGCTGGGCTGCAAGGCTTCCGAGATGGAGTCGGCGGCGCTGTTTATCGTGGCCAGCGCGCTGAAGGTGAGAGCAGGATCAGTATTCCTGGTTTTGGCTAACCAGGAGAGGGCGAAGCAGGGGCTTGAGAATCCGATCGTCCATGACACGGATGCGGCGATCCGGACAGCGGTAGAAGCGATCCGGCTGATGATTCAGGAAGAAAACGGGAAAAAATAAGGCGCGGTTAAAGCGCAGCAAATGGAAAAGGAGACGAATTATGAGTGTGACACCAACCGCCCACAATGGGGCAAAACAGGGAGAGATAGCGAAGACGGTTCTGATGCCGGGCGATCCGCTGCGGGCCCAATATATTGCAGAGACGTATCTGGAAAATCCGGTGTTAGTGACATCGGTGCGCAACATGTTCGGTTATACCGGAATGTATAAGGGAAGAGAGATTTCCGTGATGGGCGGCGGTATGGGAATGCCGTCTGTCGGTATCTACACGTATGAACTGTTCCATTTCTATGGTGTGGAGCAGATTATACGGATCGGCTCTGCCGGAGCGCTGCAGGATGGAGTGAAGCTGATGGACGTGGTAATCGGTATGGGAGCCTGTACGGATTCCAATTACGCGTATCAGTACGGCCTTCCGGGTACATTTGCACCGATTGCCGACTACGGTCTGCTGGCGAAAGCGGTGGATACGGCGAAAGCACAGGGAACGAATGTGGTAGTAGGCAATATTCTTTCTTCCGACATTTTCTACAATGCGGATACTACCGTGAATGATAAATGGAGAAGCATGGGCGTGCTGGCCGTAGAGATGGAAGCGGCGGCGCTGTATATGAACGCAGCAGCAGCGGGAAAGAAAGCGCTCTGTCTGCTGACAATTTCGGATCTCATCTATGGAGAGGAGAAATTAAGCGCCGAGGAGCGTCAGCTCGGTTTCGGGAAAATGATGGAGATCGCGCTGGAACTGTAGAACGCGTCCAGACATTGTTTTCCGGCAGATGAGCGTCACACTTTGCGGTAAAATTAGTTTACAGGAGGAAATTATGGACGGAAAAGAAATGTTAAAATATGTGGATCATACTCTGTTAACCCAGACAGCCACATGGGAGGAAATCAAAAAAATATGTGATGAGGCTATGGAATACGGGACCGCATCGGTCTGCATTCCGCCTTCTTATGTGAAGGCGGCAAAAGAGTATATGAAGGACCGCATGGCGGTCTGCACAGTCATCGGTTTTCCCAATGGTTATGCAACTACCGCAGTCAAGGCATTTGAGACGAAGGATGCTATTGCAGACGGAGCCGCCGAGATTGACATGGTCATCAACATCGGCTGGGTAAAAGACGGAAAATATGACGAGGTGGGAGAGGAAATCCGTACTTTAAAGGGCTGCTGCGGAGATAAGATATTAAAGGTTATCATCGAGACCTGCCTTCTTACGGAGGAGGAAAAAATTAAAATGTGCGAGGTGGTGACCCGTTCCGGCGCCGACTTTATCAAGACCTCCACCGGATTTTCCAAAGCCGGGGCGACCTTCGATGATGTGGCCCTCTTTCGGGCACACGTGGGCAAGAATGTGAAGATTAAGGCCGCAGGAGGAATCTCTTCCATCGAGGACGCTGAAAAATTCCTGGAACTGGGCGCGGAGCGCCTGGGAACCAGCCGGATGATTAAGCTGGTGAAACAGGAGAAGAGTGACGGGGGTTATTAATAACGGTAGGAATACCGGACTGTTTGGAGAAGAAAAGGAGGCCGTTATGGATCGTACGGAGGAACTGGCTGCACTTAAGGAAAAGCTTCCGGTGGAGGAACTGATATCCCAGGCATTTTCGGCCATGGCAAAGGCATATACACCCTATTCCGGCTTTCAAGTCGGAGCAGCGCTTCTTACGGCTGACGGAGTGATCTATCAGGGCTGCAACATTGAAAACGCGGCGTATACACCCAGCAACTGTGCGGAGCGGACTGCATTTTTCAAAGCTGTCAGCGAAGGTGTGAGAGAGTTTCAGGCGATCTGTATCGTTGGCGGGAAGGATGGGATTCCGTCTGGACTGACGGCTCCCTGCGGCGTCTGCCGCCAGGTCATGATGGAATTTTGCGACCCGGAGACATTTCAGATTATACTGCCTTCCGGCAGGGAAGAGTATGAGATTTATACGCTGAAGGAATTGCTGCCGGTTGGATTTGGACCGAAGAATCTGCTGTAGAAGGCAGAGATTTATGGAAAAGAAAATAAGAATATAAGAAGCGCTGTTTCTGGTCCTGAATAGACTGGAAATGCGCTTCTTTTCTTTAGAATTCTAAAACATGATCTGTCATTCCGAAGTTTCCCGTTCATAACAGAAACAGGAGGTCAGATGGTCATTGACCAGTCCAACCGACTGCATATAGGCGTAGATAATGGTGGGCCCCACAAATTTGAATCCCAGATTTTTTAAATCCCTGCTGATTTTTTCTGCTAACGGCGTGCTGGCTGGAATGTCAGACATGGTTTTCCAGGCATTTTTAATGGGCTTGTTATCTACGTAAGACCATAGGAAATGGTCGAGTGAACCGTATTTCTCACACAGAACAAAGTAAGCTCTGGCGTTGGTGATGGCCGCGTTGATCTTTAGGCGGTTTCGGACAATTCCCGCGTTCTGCATAAGCTCTTCTATCTTTTCATCGCCATAGCTGCTGATGACGGCCGGATCGAAATCATCAAAGGCTTTTATAAAGGCTTCGCGCTTCTTAAGAATGGTAATCCAGCTTAATCCTGCCTGCATCCCTTCCAGAATCAGCATTTTAAATAGTGTTATTTCGTCGTGAACGGGTTTGCCCCATTCGTTATCGTGATATTCCTGGTTCAGGATATCATGGGCGGCCCAGTCACACCGTGTAAGTTCGTTTGACATTGGTTATCCTCTTTCTGTGAAGGTGTCGAGTTTCTTTTGAAATGATTCCATGCTGTCTGATATTCCGGTTCCAATTTAATCATGGATCAATCTGAAGGGCGGCCTGGAAGGCATCGGGAATATAGACAGGCGATATTAGATAAGTATTCTTATTTTATCATAAGTCTTCGGGAAATGCCATCATCGTTCCGGGAATTTTAGGTGAGAATTTAAACTACATGCTCATTTAACCATTCTAATGCATATGCCGCATAGAGACGGCTGCCGTTTAATAAAGCTGATTCGTCCAGATCAAAACACTCGTGGTGCAGCGGCCAGGAGGTTTTCCGGGTACCGTCGCTCGTTCCCAGAAATACCATGACGCCGGGGACTGCCTCTAAGTATCGGGAAAAATCTTCGGAGGTCATGCTGGCAGGGCGTTCTACGAGGTTATCTTTTCCCCATACAGTCAATGCCGCTCTTTTGGCTGTGCCGCAGCAAGCGGCATCATTGACTGTCGGGAGCAGGGAAGGCGTGTAGGTGACCTCGAAAGAACAGCGGAACATGGAAGCTGTGTGCGCGCTGTAACGAGTAAGCGATTCTTTAAAGTAATCACTGAGCTCCTTGTCAAAGAAACGGATGTTTCCGGATAAAACAGCTTCCTGGGCCAGCAGATTTACTTTTGTTCCTGCTTGAAAGACGCCAATGGTAAGAACAGCCGGTTTCTGAGGATCAATTTCTCTGCTGATGATCTGTTGGAGATTGATTGCCAGGTGGGCACCTGCAAGGAGGGTATCAGACCCCAGATGAGGGGTGGCCCCATGACCTCCGGGGCTGGTAAGGCGGATGGAAAAGTCATCGACGCCTGCCATACAGGGGCCTGGCAGAATGCAAATGTTCCCGGATGGAAGATCAGGCTCTACATGGAGGGCGAATACAGTATCCACACGATCCAGCATACCGTGGTCGATCAGCGTTCTGGTTTCTTTTCCGGTTTCTTCCGCCGGCTGAAACATCAGCCGTACTGTGCCGGAAAAAAGGTCCCGGCTGTCCTGCAGAAGCCTCGCTGCACCCAGCAGCATGGCGGTATGGGAATCGTGTCCGCAGGCATGCATAACGCCCGGAAACTGTGAAGTATACGATGAATCTGATTTTTCAGTAAGCGGAAGCGCATCCATATCGGCGCGCAGAAGTACTGTTTTAGCGTGATTACCTGTCTCGTAATCACGAAATTCGACCGTATTGGGCCGGGAACCGGTGAGTTCAGCCGGGCTCGTCTGTAGACCGGTAATCTCAGCCAGAACGTCGGTTTCATGCAGGGTACGGTGGGGAATTCCCATTTTTTCCAGTTCATCTCTGATCAGGCGCTGGGTCTGGAATTCCTGCCCGCTCAGTTCCGGACATTTGTGTATTCTCCTTCTTATGCTGATAATATAGTCTGATAACATTGAAAAATCTACCATCTTAAAAATCCTCCTGTCGGTGTATCTCTTCTTTGTACTGGGCCGGTGTCATATTTGTATATTTTTTAAACAGTTTCGAAAAATAGTTGGGATCGCTGATTCCGACAGATTCTGCAATTTCATAGATCCGGAGGTTTCCGGTCTGCAGTAATCTTTTCGCTTTTTCGATCCGTAAGGTTGCTAAGTAATCCACAAAATTCATCTGAGTGACTTCTTTGAAAATACGGCTCAAATAGGACGGGTTGACGTAATTGATTTCTGCAATTTTCTTCAGTGTCAGAGTTGATTTGGACAGATTCTCGTTGAGATATTGCAAAATCGTGTGGATGAGTTTGTTTCCCCTTGCATCGGTATATAAATTTACCTGATAAAGAGTGAAACGCACCATCTGAAGAACGTATTGCCGGATATCTTTTTCATCAGTCAGCTTCAGAATATGTGTGTAGGGCAGGTGATCCGTATTATATATTTCATTGTAGGAGATTCCTTTGTCCCTCAGCGTTGCAAGCACAATATTAACAATGGAAAGAGACAGTACCATTACGTCGGAAAGAACATGGCTGGGAATACGTTCCAGCGAATCATAGGCCGCTTCGACGCGCTGCAGTGCAGTATCCTCCTGGGGAAGCTGCATAAAGAGGGGAAGCTCTTCCATTACTGTGTTGATCAGATTCTGCAGTTCCTGTTGATTCTGTTCCTGGGGCGGATTGGCCAGAAATGATTTGTTATGGCTGTATTTGGCGACCTGGGAGTTTTGGTAAGCCTGACGGTAGGAACTGCGGATATCCTCGAGGCGCTCTACCGGTGTCCCGACACCTACATAGGATTTAATCCCCAGTTTATCCATCAGCAGGGTGGAAAAATGGAAGCCGTAATTGTACAGATTGATTTTTCGGTTTTCAGTCAGTAAGACAAGATTCATATGAATATCCTGAAAGACCAGCAGGCCATTGATTCTTTCCGCGGCAGTATGAAGGATTTCCCGGCACTGGAATTGCTGCATAATACTTTCTTCAATGTCCTGGCTGACATTCAGTGTCAGAAGAAGGATATTGAAGAAACCGGAATCACGATGCAGCGGGATCTGGTAATAATTTAAGTTCTCCCACAGGTAATCGGAAGAGAGGCTGCTGACCATCATATTGCTTAAAAAATTTTGTATAATATAGTCCCGGTTTTCGTTCAGCTTTTTTTGCAGAAGTTCATGCTGATAGAGTTTTTTCTGTTCTTCCCGGATTGAATTGCGTATTTCGGTTACTGTCCGGATCAGCTCTTCTCTTTTGATGGGCTTTAACAGAAAGCTGGATATTCCAATTTCAAGGCCCTGTTTGGCATAATCAAATTCATCATGCGCGGTAAGGATAATGATTTTAATGTGTGGGTATTCTTCCAGAACCATTTCGGCAAAATCCAGGCCATTTATAAACGGCATTTCAATATCAGTGATGATGACATCCGGTTTTCGCTCGGCGATCAGTTCCAATGCCTGGTTTGCGCTGGATACATCATCGGTGATAACATAATCCAGTTCGTTCCATGGGATACAGATCTTAAGCAGTCCCCTCATCTTATCTTCATCATCTACAATCATCACTTTTATGGGCTGTGGCTGATACATTTTGTCAGTCCTCCTAAAATGGTATTTTAATGGTGACAGAAGTTCCCTTTCCTTTTTGGCTGTGCAGTTCTACGGCACCTTTTTCAGGGTAAGAAATATGGACCCGTTCAATTGTACCTGCCAGACCGAAGCTGTCCCTGGGCGAGGGACTGGAAGAACGCAGGCTTTGCAGCAGGTTTTCGTCCATTCCTACTCCGTTGTCGGAGACCGTCAGACAGATCAGTTCGTTCTGACGTTTGACAGAAATTATGATGATGCCGGGCTCTCCCAGGGGTTTGATCCCGTGATAAACCGAATTTTCAACCAGTGGCTGAAGAAGGAGTTTTATAATCTCATGCTGGTACAGCGTTTCATCCACATCATAGGTTACGGTAAATAATTCCTCGTAGCGCAGGGAGAGAAGGGACGTGTAATCCTTTATGATCTGCAGCTCCTGCTCCAGGGTTATAAACTGTTTTCCCCTGCTCAGACTTTGACGGTAAAAACTGCCCAGTGCAGTGATGGCGTCATAGGCCTGGCAGGTATCTCCAGTGAGTACAATGTACCCGATGGTATCCAGAGTATTATACAGAAAATGAGGTTTCATTTGCTCCTGAAGAGCACGCAGCTCCGTCTTCCGCTTTAGTTTCTGTTCCTGGACCAGGCTGTCCATGAGAAATTTAAGCCGTTCAGTTAAATGGTTGTAATGAATTTCCAGGAGCCCCAGTTCGCTGTCCGGATGACGAACGGCAACGGGTTCAAAATTTCCATTTTCAGCGCGCCCCATAGCCTGGATCAGCTGAGAAACCGGAGTCTGAATGGATTTCGCAATGATAATGACGCAGATCAGCATAAGCACCATATTGATGAAAAAAATCCAGAAGGATATATGAAGCAGGGAGGTGCTGAGTGTGGACTCGTATTTTAAAGGGAAGGTGGCAGTTAATTTCCACTGATATTCAGGAATATAGATTCCAGCTGACAGAGAACCCTGACCGCTGGTGCTGTAGTATGAAGAGTCAGGGCCGATGAAACGGCAGATCCTGTGGTGATCTCCCCCTTCCTTTATATTGCCGTAAGTGCTGATGATTTCTCCTGAGTTGTCATACAGAGTGATTTCTATATCCGATGGATTAAAGACGTGCTCAAAGATCTGGTTAATAGAGCGCGTTGGGATATTCATAATAGAGAATCCAATCGGTTTCTGGGTCTCCAGATCATTGATAACCCGGATTGCTGACATAAAATCTTCCGAGTAGTCGGGAAGGAAAATGTTACCGGCATGAAGAGAGAGAATACAGCTGCCCTTCGCCTCCATGGCGATTTGATACCAGGGAGCCTCTGTGACAGAATGAATAACCGGTGTCTTAATGCCAAACTTATCAACCCCGTAAAGCTGTCCTTTTAAATTCATTATATAGATAGAGTCGAGATGGCTGTAACTGTCAATGATGGTAAACAGATAATTATCATAGAATTTCCGATCCGACGGTTTTAACGGGAGTTTTGTGAGATCAGAGATTCCGCTTTTCAGCAGAAGGCTGTAGCGGTTATTGGTATTTTCCACCATTTCCACAATATTGGAACGAATTGAAGTGAGCGTCTGCCTGGAATGCTGCTCCATGTTGGACAGGACGTAGTCCTTTGAAACATAGCGGTATGAAAAGTAAGTCGGAATAACGCTGAGTAACAGAAAACCAAAAAAGACCGTGCTGATTTTTCTCGATATTTTACTGTGAAACGCCCAGTTCCACAGGTTTAATCCGGTGTGTTTCCGTTTCCCCATAAATGAATTCCTCCCCTGATATGATGATATCATATCACGGAAAATTTTAAAAGTAAACAAAGCGAAAAATGAAGTAAAAAATCTGCTAGAGATAGTAACCGATTTACTATATGGCAATTGATCCTTTCGCTAAATAGTAAGTTAATCACCAGAAACAGTAAAATCTCTCTCTTTCATGAACACGCAGGAATGTGTAGAATAGAGTTACATTCACAAGGGCGCGCTTTTGAATCAAACAGCAGGTAATTAATATCAAAATTGGAGGAGCGGAAGATGAAAAAGAAAACAATTCGAACAATCACGGCACTTGCACTTGCGGGTACAATGGCTTTGGGCCTGACTGCCTGCAGTACAGGGACAGGAAACAATACAGCCGGTGGGGATACCACCGGAGCAGAAACGGTTAAGGAAACCACCCAGGAGGCAAATGCCGGGACGGAGGAAGTGCCCGTTATAAAACTGTGGCACATATTTGGAGGAGATACGGATCCGAATAAGGCGATTATTGATCAGGTGGTGAAAGATGCAGAAGAAAAATTCCATGTTAAAATTGAGTCCGATACGGCTGAAAATGAAGCATATAAGATGAAATTAAAGGCCGCTATTGCAGCAAACGAGACTCCGGACATCTTTTATACATGGGGACACGGTTTTATCAAGCCGTTTGTAGAAGCAGGAAAGGTAGAGGCACTGGACGATTATCTGACCGATGATTTCAAATCACATCTGGGGCCGTCTACGCTGACCGGTTTTCAGTTCGATGGAAAAACGTATGCGCTTACGACAGATCAGTCGGTAGCATGCATGTTTTATAATAAAGAGATGTTCGAAAATCTGAATCTGGAAGTCCCCGAGACATTTGATGATTTTCTGACAGTGTGCCAGACATTCCTTGATAATGGAATTACACCGTTGACTGTAGGCGGTAAAGAACCGTGGACGATTGCCATGTATCACGATCTTCTGGCACTTCGGGCTGTTGGAAGCGAAGGCGTAAAGGCTGCTACAGGAAAAGAAACAGGATTTGATGACCCGGGCTTTTTAGAGGCAGCCCAATGTCTGAAAAAGCTGGTAGATATGGGGGCATTTCCGGAAGGATCTGCCGGTATTTCAAGAGAGGAATCAGAGGTTCCGTTCCTTCAGGGGCAGATACCGATGTATTTAAACGGAAGCTGGACGGCCACGAGAGTATATAAGGATTCCTCCCTGGTACAGGGAAAAATCGGAGTATTCCCATTCCCGGTATTAAAGGACGGAAAATCCGGAGTAACAGATTTTACAGGCGGACCGGATACGGCATTTGCGGTCAGTGCTGCTACAAAGGATCCGAAACTTACAACCGAGGTGGCCCAGTACATTTCTTATGAACTTGCGATCGGAAAATATAAGATCGGCTCCAGCATCCTTCCGTATGTGAATGTAGATGTGGATGAGTCGGAAATCAATCCGCTTTTAATGGAAATTTACGATTTCACAAAGGATGCCACAAGCTATACAATCTGGTGGGATAATCTGTTGGAAGGAAAAGATGCAACGGTATATTTAAACAAGCTTCAGGAACTATTTGTCGGAAGTATTACGCCGGAGCAGTATGTGGCTGAACTGCAGAAACTGAATCAGTAAACAAACGGAAAGGGGGCTGGAGACAGTCCCCTTCATGAAAAAGAATGGAGGTTTTTTGTGAACCGAGTACTGTCAAATAAAAAGGCTGTGTTTATTTTCCTGTTTCCTGCGCTGATTCTGTTTTTAACCATTATCATAGTGCCGATTTTTATGTCCATGACGTACAGTCTTACAGAATGGGACGGAATCGGGAAAAAGGTATTTACTGGATTCGATAATTATAAAGAACTGTTCCTCACCAACAGTGACGGCTTCTGGAGGGCAGTGAAGAACTCTTTGATTTTTGCGGCCGGATCTGTCTTTGTGCAGCTTCCGATTTCTCTCATTCTGGCACTGATTCTGGCCCGCGGCGTAAAGGGAGAGCGCTTTTATGTCAGTGTATACTTTATCCCGGTTTTGATTTCTACGGTGGTTATCGGGCAGCTCTGGATGAAGATATACAATCCGCAGTATGGACTTCTCAACACAGTGTTAAGATCCATGGGGCTGGATAAGCTTGCTGGAAACTGGCTGGGAGATACGAAAAAGGTAATCTTTGCCGTGATTGTCCCGGTTCTGTGGCAATATATCGGATACCATATGCTTCTGATGTACGCCTCTGTCCGTTCTATCTCGGAGGAGATTTTTGAAGCGGCCCGTATTGACGGTGCCAATGGAATTCAGACCGCTCTTCATATTACCATCCCGCTGATGAAACCAATTCTGAAGGTCTGCGTGACTTTTGCAGTAGTTGGTTCTCTTAAGAATTTCGATCTTGTCTATGTCATGACAGACGGCGGACCGGCAGGGGCGAGCCAGCTTCCGAGTACATTGATGGTTGAAACCATATTCTCCAGAAATATGTATGGCTATGGAAGCTCGATGGCAATTTTCATTATACTGGAATGCTTCCTTTTCGCATGGTTGATACGCAAGGCATTTCGTGACAATGAGTAGGGGAGGACGTATGAAAAAAATAAAATTATCCAGGGTAATTATACAGGCCTGCCTGATATTTTGGGCGGCGATTCAGATATTTCCTTTATACTGGCTTTTGACTTTTTCTCTAAAAGACAACACGGAGATTTTTCAGGGAAACATGGTTGGTCTCCCTAAAGTCTGGCGATTTGAAAATTACACTCATGCATTTATGGGCGGAAATGTAGGGCGATATCTGGCTAACAGTATTATCGTTACGGCAGGCAGCCACAATTTTAATTGTATGTATCGCTTCTTTGATGGCCTCCTATGCTTTGATTCGTATGAAATGGAAGCTTCGGAAGACCTTCCAGCTGATATTTATCATGGGAATCACCATACCGATTCATGCAGCACTGCTTCCGGTGTTTATTATGATGAGGCAGGTGCATTTAATTAATACCTACTGGTGCCTGATTATTCCGTATTCGGCGTTTGCAGTGCCTATGGCGATTATGATCAGTTCCGGTTTTATCTCCTCTATTCCAGTGGAACTGGAGGAAGCCGCATGTATTGACGGCTGCAGTATTTACAAGATATTTATTCAGATTATACTCCCGCTCATGAAACCGTCACTGGCAACAATTGCCATTTTTACGTTTCTGCAGTCATGGAACGAGCTGATGTTTGCGGTCGTGTTTATCAGTAAACCGGCATACCGGACGCTGACGGTTGGCATACAGTCTTTAGTAGGACAGTACACGACAGACTGGGGACCGATTGGGGCAGGACTGGTGGTAGCCACCTTCCCTATCATTATTATCTATGTGATTTTAAGCAGACAGGTGCAGCAGAGCCTGATTGCCGGTTCCGTAAAGGGGTAGGTGCGAAAAATGGAAAGAGCTTATTTTGATGAGGTGGTTAACAGAAGGGGAACCAACTGCGCAAAATACGATGAAATGGATGAAAAATACGGAAAAGATGTTCTGCACTGCGGCGTGGAGGATATGGATTTTCGGGTGCCGGCACCGATTCGGGAAGCGTGCCGGAAGGTGACGGATCACGGAATATTTGGTTACACCAATCTGCCGTCCTGCTACCCGGCTGTTGTCAGAGAGTGGATACAAAGGGAGTACGGCTGTCTTGTCAAAGACGAATGGATCCTGTTCTCACCGCGGATTAATATTGGTCTGAATATGGCCGTGGAGACGTTTACGAAGCCTGGAGATAAAATTATTGTTCATACGCCGGCTTATCCGGCACTCACGGACGCGGTGAAAAAACATGACAGAACCATGATAGAGAGTCCGTTAGAGTGGAATGGAACACGCTGGAACATGAATCTGAGTGCACTGGAATCAGAGATGGATTCTTCTGTGAAAATGATGATTCTGTGCAATCCCCATAATCCGACAGGCCGTGTATGGGAGGCGGCTGAACTGAGAGCGGTGGAGTCATTCTGCCTGCGCCATGATCTGCTGCTGCTCTCTGATGAAATTCACGCCGATATCGTAAGGCAGGGCAGGAAGTTTTGCAGTATCCTGTCGCTCTCTGAACAGATGAGAAAGAAGATGATTGTATACCAGTCTGTTACGAAGACGTTTAACATTCCGGGAATTATGTTTTCTAATATGATCATACCGGATGATTCCATGCGTCAGGCAATGAAGAAGACTGTAGACCGGGAGGGATTCCATAATCCAAATATATTTGCAGCAGCAGTGATTGAACCTGCATACCGGGAGTGTGAACAGTGGAAACGGGAATTAAATCACCGCCTGGATGAAAACATGCGGTATCTTACTGGATATTTAAAGGAAAACATGCCGTTATTCGAACTGACGGAGCCGGAAGGAACCTTTCTGGCGTGGATTGATTACAGAAAAACAGGGCTGACGGAAGAACAGATTCTCCAGCTTTTTTTGGAGAAGGCGAAAGTATCTGTATATGGAGGCAGTCATTTTGGAGAAGCAGGGCGCGGCTATATCCGCCTTAACGCAGCGGTTCCGAAATGTGTGCTGGAGGAGATTCTGAACAGGATAGAGAAAGCTTATTTTCTGGTAAGTAATGAGGAAAAACATGTTCGATGAGATACAGGGATCCTCTGGTGAGGTCTTTTCCGAATGGATCATTTGTGGTACAATGAGACACAGCCGACAGTGTCCGGTGAACGATACCATTTGATTTTGGAGATAAAGATATGATAAACCGGATTATTATGATCATTATGGCGCTTGGCGCTGTAGCTGGCGGAATTGACCGCATCATGGGGAACCGCTTTGGATATGGAAAAAAATTCGAGGAAGGCTTTCAATATCTGGGACCTACCGCGCTGTCGATGGTGGGGATCATTTGTCTGGCTCCGCTGGTATCCGGGACGTTAGGGAAGCTGATCATTCCGGTTTACCGTTTTTTGGGTGTGGATCCGGCCATGTTTGGAAGTCTTCTGGCGATTGATATGGGCGGATACCAGCTCTCTATGGAACTGGCTGAGAATCCGATGATCGGAAGGTATGCGGGAATCGTGGCGGCTTCCGTGTTTGGCTGTACGATTGTTTTTACTGTTCCGGTGGGGATGGGTCTGATCGAAGAGAGAGACAGGACTGTATTTGCCAGAGGAATCATGCTGGGGCTGGCAGCCATGCCGGCGGCGCTGATTGCCGGAGGGGCTGTGTGCGGCCTGGGGTTTTGGGAGATTCTTCATCAGAATCTTCCTGTTCTGGTTCTGGCACTTTTGTTGGGAATTGGTCTGTACCGTGTCCCCGATGGCATGGTGAAGGGGTTTGAAGTGTTCGCTGTTTTAATCCGGGCAGTCATAACTGCAGGGCTTGTGCTGGCAGCGGTTACATATATGACTGGCTTTGTGGTGATACCCGG
>OBYY01000159.1_pt1 | contig 13171 bp, 7 predicted proteins | sample 1476821 | NCBI WGS metagenome assembly OBYY01 (sample SAMEA2580218, study PRJEB22360) | human gut metagenome | biome: human gut; feature: human-associated habitat; material: faeces | place: Denmark | collected 2008/2010
CCGGCGTTCCGGCAGGTGCGTACCGATTCCGCCACTTCCTTTCTCGGCGGATCTATCATACCGGCAACGCCGATAAAGGTCATATCAAACTCAATATCTTCTTCCTCGTCCTCCGGCAGATGCTTTAAGTTTTTCACGGCAAACCCCAGCACACGCAAGGCTTTCTGTGACATAGAATCACACATATCCTGTATCTGGCCCATATCTGCCTGCGTTATTGGGCGCACACCCTGAGAGGTCAGGATTCCCGTACACAGGGGCAGCATTTCGTCAACCGCTCCTTTGGTATAGGAGACTAGCTGCTGATCTATCTCATGAACCGTTGACATCCGCTTTCTTTCGGAATCAAAGGGCTGCTCAAACAGCCTTGGATACGTCTCCTCCAGCTCTTCATGGTCGATTCCAAACCTTTGAGCCAGGAAAATCAACGCGCCCTCCGTGGGGTCTCCGATGATTTCCCCTTTATGGTCAGGGTCCAGGCTTGCATTGTTGCACAGCGCGCCGGCATAGACCAGCTCCCGGTAAACCTCCGGATGTTCTCTGTCCGCCGCTTCAACCGGCGTTGTCCTTTTTGCCTCAAAATCTCCATTCACCGCAATCTGGGTGACGGTCATCTGGTTTAAGGTCAGTGTTCCAGTCTTATCGCTGCAGATTACCGTTGCGCTTCCCAGCGTCTCCACCGCAGGCAGCTTCCGGATTAAGGCGTTCTGCTTTGCCATTCTCTGGACGCCCAGAGCCATAACAATGGTAGCCGTGGCAGGCAGCCCCTCCGGGATAATGGAAATTGCCAGAGAGATTGCCACTAAAAACTGCGGAATCAGCGGCCTTCCATAAAAAGCGCCGATTGCAAAGATAAGGGCGCAGACAATGATACCCACCACGGTCAGGGTTTTTCCTACCGCGTTCAGCTTCCTCTTCAGCGGGGTATCCAGCTCATCCTGGTTTTCCAAAAGTCCGGCAATATTACCCACCTCTGTATTCATGCCCGTTGCCACTACCACTCCGGTTCCGTGGCCGTAGGTGACAATCGACGAGGTATACGCCATATTTACCCGGTCTCCCAGCACACACTCCTGCGGCATGATGTCCTTGGCATCCTTTTCAGAAGGGACGGACTCGCCGGTGAGAGAAGCCTCCTGTATTTTTAAATTAGCTGATTCTATTAACCGTAAGTCCGCCGGAACCATAGCCCCATCGTCAATCAGGACAATATCTCCGACGACCAGTTCACTGGCCGGCACAATGCTTTCCTCTCCCTGGCGCAGAACTCTGGCATTTGGCGCGCTCATCTGCTTCAATGCTTCCAGAGAGCTTTCCGCCTTCCTTTCCTGCACAATCCCGATGACCGCGTTGATAATTACGATTGTCAGGATAACGATTGCTTCCGTCCATTCCCGGAGTATGGCGGAAAAGACAGCGGCGCCAATCAAAATCAGTACCATGGGATCGGTAATCTGGCTTTTAATCATCTGCCAGATTGTTTTCTTCGGTTTCTGACGCAGTTCGTTGCGTCCATAGTGGGCCAGCCTTTCGGCAGCCTCGGCATCGCTGAGCCCCTCTTCTGAGGTATGTAATGCTTTGTAGATTGCCTCCGGCTCTGATGCGTGCCAAGGCAGTCGCTTGTGATTTTCCATATAGGAAAGACCACTCCTTTCTTTTTTGAGATATGATTTGTTATTTATTCTAAGTCAGAACACAAAAAGACATAGCCCGCGCCATTATCAAAGAGCGCAGGTTATGCCTTCCATGTACTGAAGCTTATTCCATTGATTTATATTACTATAACATCGGGCAGCGTCGCTATCGGCGTCGTCCATATAGAGCAGGGTTCCTTTCTGAATAAAAACTGGTTTCAGGTGTTTTATTGGCATTATATGAGGATGGGGCATCTCCTGTCAACAGACATCATGTAATTTTAACAAATATTTAATACTTCCATGACAGATTTTCTGGTTACATGAAAACACATTGACCGGGCAGGTTATGCCATTATATAATAACTGTATTTACTGACAGCTTCACTGTATATAAGACAGGAGAACTACCATGCGATTATATAAAAGGCCCTTGTTCGCCATAGGCGTCTCACTTTTTCTGGTACTGGCAGTCATTATCATAACCACCTTGATTTATGGTAATTCTGTCCACTCTGCCCTAAAAGAAGAGACTGACACCTATATGGAAGAATTGACCGAACAAAGCGCCAGACTCATTTACGAACGCGTAAAAAGCGACCAGACCTATTTGGAGGGCCTGGCGGCTTCCATCAGCGAGCTTGACATGCCCCTTTCCTCTCCAGGTACTTTAAGCATATTGAGCCAATGGATTGATATAACCCGCTTTAAATGGATGGCTGTTGCGGACGCCGATGGCACGCTCTATGTTCCGGGTTATCCGGAAACGCCGGATATCTCCCGGGAACCCTACTTTCAAAGTGGGATTCTTGGCGAGTCCTCCGTCATGTGGCTGCCGGAAATTGACGGCAAAAGTGAAAAGCTGGTAATATCCGTCCCGATTCATGACAACGGGGAGCCGGAAGGCGTGCTGCTTGGGCGGTATTCCATGGAAAACCTGGCCGAGCTGTTCACAATCGGCGCATTTGATGGAAAAGGATATAATTATGTCATGAAATCAGACGGCGGCATTATATTCCGGGCTTTAACCGATTCCACTGCGTCAGAATATAAAACCCTTGATGAAATTGCAGACAACACCTCCAATACCCTTACTCCGGGCGATGTAGACGCTATACTCCACAATATGGAAACCGGCGCCGGCGGCAGCATCACCTATGAAAGGGACGGCCAGGAGCGCATTATGAAATATATTCCAGTAGGAATTAATGACTGGAATTTAGCGCTGGTGATTCCCTCCGATGTAATTGACGCAAAAGCGCAGGCTATTATAAAAAGCACCAGCTTTTACAGCGGCGTCATGATATTGTCATTTTCATTCATAGCAATACTCATTTTCTACTTAAAACACCAGAGCCACAGAGCGCTGCAGAGGGCTTACCAAAATATTGAATCCATTTACCGGACCGTCCCCAGCTCGGTGGTGCAATTCAAAAACGACCGCGATTATTCCATTCTGGGTGCAAATAACGCCTTTTATCATTTCCTCGCATATACGCCCCAGGAATTTGATAAGCGGATCGGGAGTTTTCTGCTCCCCATTATCCATCCCCAGGACCGTGAATTTCTTTCGGCTCTGCCGGACGGACTGTCCGCGCATGAATTCCGGGTGCAGGACGCTCACGGTCAGATGAAGTGGGTTTACGGTAATTTTGACTGCTCAAAGGACTCTCAAACAGTTTTGTGCGCCTTTTTCGATATCAGTGAACAGAAAAAGCTGTTGATGAGCGCCGAGCAGGAGGCATTGATTGATCCTCTTACCGGAGTAAAAAACAGACTGGCGGTAGAAAAGAAGCTGCCGGAGCTGCTTTGCGCGGCAGAGGCTGCGGGGGCCTTAATGATATTTGACTTAGATAAATTCAAGCAGATCAACGATACGCTGGGACACCCGGAGGGCGACCTCGTATTGCAGAAATTTGCCCGCTGCCTGCTGGAAGTCTTTGGAAGTGATAATTTTGTAGCCCGCCTTGGGGGAGATGAATTCATTGTATATTCAGACGATACGTTAACGCAAGAAGCTGCGGCACAGAAAGCGCGGCAGCTCATTGATAAAATGGCCCTGCAGATGGGAATGGCAGAAAAACGCTGCGGTTTAGCTGTGAGTATTGGCATTGCCTTCTATCCGTCAGACGCCGGCAGCCTGCCGGAATTAGTAAAGCTGGCAGACCGGGCGCTTTACCGCGCAAAGCATAATGACGGGAAGTGTTATATGTTTTATTCGGAAATAAAGTAATCGTCAAGGGGAAAAGGCTGTTCGTGCCTTTTCCCCGTCCTGTATTTTAAGCTGCCAACTGCTCCGCTGGCGCCATTACAACCTTCTGTTCCCAAACCTTTAAAAAAAGCTTAATCTGAGGGGTTGGCGCCTTGTTGCCAAACATACTCACCTGACCGACCTCCGCCCCATTCAATTCAACGGTACAAAGGGGCTTGTCCGGTTCGCTGACCTTGCGTACAAAGAAAACCAGGCACTTTCTTTTTACTATGCTTTTTACATAAGTTCCTATACAATGATGGAGCTTGTGCCCTTCTTCCATTATTTCTTTCACTGAGCGCGGAAGAACGATAAAATAACCATTCTGCATAAAGGTATACTGGCTATTCAGCTTTTCATAGAGCTTTTGAATTTGATTTTCATAGGCCTGAGCTTTCTCCTTATCCGATAAATCATTGACCTTATCATGCGCCTTTGAAAGATTGGCAGGATAGAGGACAAAGCTATTGCTTAAATCGTATTCCAGAGCCTCACACATACTGATATAGTCTCTGTAGCTGTTCAAAAGGGTTTCCATATCATAAAACACTGTCTGATCGGACCAGCTTCTCCTCTGATACTTTTCAAATTGTTCATTGGCATAACGGATCAGCTTATATGCAGTCATATATTGTAAGGGAACCGTCAGGTTTTCCAACCGGCCGACCTTATGCCTTGTACACCAGGTAAATAGCTGTTCATCTACAGGAATATGGTTCTTCAAAAACTTTTTGATAAGAGTCAATTGTTTGCTGCCCGGATTAATTCTCCGAAGCAGCGGAAGATAGCTTTTACCCAGACCGAGCACCCCATAGATGCTCTTACCTTTTTTATTAATAGCATAATCCAGCATATAATAGTAATAGTTTGGGTTTACGAGTTCCTCCGCCAATCTGTATAATCCCAGCTTTACCAAATATTCCAGCATGGGATAATCCAGAAATCGTTTCAGATAATCAATCACATAAAACGGCGATTTGTCTGCCTGATAGTAATTTTTAAGCTGAGAATATTTCCAGGGGGTGTTATCCAGCACCAAGTCCAGATTCCTGTCATACAGGTAACCATTGTCATCCGCATTAAAATTATACTGCCATTTGCTGAACACCGGACGATTACCTTTTTTCCATGGTGTAATATCCTCGCTGTAGAATTGCTTGTAAAAGTGTTCTGAACTTGCAGCACCTTTACGGTCCAAGCAAATAAATATCCTGGAGCTTTCATAAATATCCTCTTCTGGAACGTCGGCATTTGGATATCTGCGGTATATTTTAACAAAACGTACCACCAGCTCTGTATCTGATATCCGCTGAAGGACTTGTAGCGTTTCCCTGTCCAGTACATTTCCACGCCGCCCCCGGCTTTTATAAGTTACCGCCTTTTTACAAAGCGGACAGCAGCCTTCGGTATTATGCTTTATTCCCGATACCTTAACTGACCGCCTGCAGGCTGTGCAGTAACCGACCATCTCTTTGGCGCCTTTAGAATAGGTATAGAATATGTACACGGGCATAATCTCCTTATGTATCCAGCTTTTCAGTCCCCTCGGCAGTCCTGGTACGGTTTCCATCCTTTCTATGATTTTTCTCTGCTTACTGTGCCTTCTCTGCAGCGTAGATTGATGCATAATTCTGGACTGCAGGGAATCCAGGCAAGCAAATCCGTCTTTTTTATCCTCTTTGCAAAATCGCATAACTTTCTTTTCATCATTCAAGGAATAGAACGCACATTTATTTCTGAAAGATGGCTGCCTGCTTAAATTATCAAAGGCTGCTTTTCTCCAATAGACTGCCCCATCCTCACGCCGCGCTAAAGTGATATATTGTTCACGGCTCTGAAACACGGTCCACAGCGGACGGGTTTCTCCCACGTTCACCTGCTCCCTGTCATAGACATACAAGATAAGGACTCTCTGATGGTCCACATTCCTTACCGCCGACCTCACAATATACTGAAGCTGGTCTGCACAGAACAAACCACTGTTCAAATTCATCTTCCATGTCGGATCAGCAAGCTTTCGGCAAGCTCTCTTATTCAACCTCATCCTGCTTTCACCTCCGCGACAAAATCCAGCATTAGCTGCCCGGCAACACCTTCGTCTGCCGAAACCTCCTGTTTCTTCTGCTCCTGTTTTTTATCCGGCTTTTTCTGATCCGCTTTCTGCTGCTTACTGGTTGTTTTACTCTGAAACTGTCTGGGAACAAATTTTTCTTCCTGTTCCTTATCTTCTTCTGCGTCCAAATCTCTGAAATAATCCTCGGCCCACTGGTAGCAAAGCTCATCCGGCACATCTTCACCATATAAACCGGCTGTAAGTTCAACACAGTTATCCTTCATATCCTGCTCAATGAAAGCTTTAGCCTTGCGGTATATATAACGAAAGCAGTGAATCATATTCTTTTTCGGATGCATGACCAGCCGCGCAAAGTCCGGACTATCCAGGCAGAGGGTCTGGATATGTTCCGAAACGCACTCCTTCATATTTCGCCGTGTCAGCCGCTCTGTATCGGCGCTGACACGTCTCAAGGAAGCTGTCGTTACCTCGTCATTATTCATGGCCCTCAAGTGATTCAGCTGTTCCTGCTCGGCTATCCTTTTTGCCTGCTGCTTTGCCTTCCATTCTTCTTTCCGATTTGCTTCGGCAGCTTCATGCTCGGCGCGCTTTTTATCCTCTTTATTGTCTTTTTTCTCTGCTTTCTCCTGCTCTTTCTCCAGGTCGGAGGGCAGAAGAAGTTCCTCCGCCCCCTTGTCCGTTTGAATGACAGTCTCTGTGTCCTCTTTATGTAGCGTCACAATTCTCAAAGGGTCCTGCATTAATAAGCTCCTTTCTTCTTTCTGATTTTTTACTTCCCCCACTCTCACAACAGGTAGCTTATAGGCTGGGACCTCTGTGTGCAATGGTAATAGAATCCCTGCTGTAAAGATAGACGCTGTTTGATAAGCGGTCCTCCATTGAAACCTCGGTTTCGTTAACCATCTCTACCATATGTGAAAAGGATTCATACTTCCCGTTTACCTGCCTTTGAGGAATTAACAGCACTTCATGACGGCTGGAAGGCAATATCACGATATCGTCTCCATCTAACTCCGCAAATTGCTTCAAACCGTCCCCATATAAAAGAGTAGCCGCGCCCTGTAACCCTGTTTCCGTCGTCATAACCCAAAATCCGCGGTCACGAGGTATGCTTTCACGCAACATTGAGATATCTAATCCCCCGCCCATTCTCTCCGCAAAGTCCTCCATGACACTCATCATAGGTCTTATACTGACCGGATAGCAGGTACGCATATTGCACAGGGCATCCTCATAAATCCGCTCTTTTCCAACACCCCATATTTCTAAATGGTGATGCTCCACAGCGGCAGTAAGCAATTTCATGCTGTCGCTGTCTATCTCAATATAAAACACGATTGCAGTATCAAGAAACGGAATATAAGGCATTGTCTCCAGCCGGGCTTGATTCGCCTCATAGTTAATCAGCTTCAGCCGTATTTTTGACTGCACGGCCTCATAATCAGTCAGGCAGCCCGAGCCTATCATTTCCTGTATCCCGCCGTCCTCCTGTATCCTTGCAATTTCATCGACAATTTCAACCATATTCATCCCGTCAGACACATACTGATCGTAATATTTATCCAGGTAAACAAGGGGTGAAACTCCCTCCTTTTTCTTGAACACGATACCGGTTAAATGCTGCCCGTTATTGCGGGGAGTTGTCTTAATCAGCAATTCGCATGTGTCGCCCACTCTATTCCGTACTCTGTCAATTACTTCATAAATAAAATCTTTCTTTATCATCTTTTTCCTCCTGATAGCAAAGGCGCGGAGACAGGTTTCCGCCTGCTCCACGCCTTTGTTTTATCTGTAAATATACATTATCATGTTCCATCAATCCCTTTAGGCAGGGATTGCTCTATTTCCTTCATGGGCTTTGCAAAAAACGGCGAAAAGCCTACCGGGACAAAATCCTCCTTATCCCGATAATAATAGCTTCTCTTTTCCCGATCATATAGCTCCACCACATCTGACGGCGCCAGACTTCTCCCGTGATATCCTTCCGGCAATGCGCCGCTATAACGACTGAAAATCCGGTCCAGAATCTCCGTTTCCGAACTGTCCCAGGGACAGACCAGTTTATCCTCGCACATCAGCCGGTATTCCATGGCAGGCGGCTGCGTATAATCCGCTTTGTGCAGTGCGTCAATCCCTTTAAAAGCAAAGGGTATGGTTCTTCTTTCTCCGTCAAAATCAAGTTGATAGATGCGAAACCTCCGGCAGCTTTGCTGGGATTTCAAAAGTGTTTTTAATTCGCCGGCCCCGCTTTGGATATATGCTTCATACTCTGTCGATGACAGCCCCAGATATTCCATCAGGCTTATTCCCTTTTTATGTTCCGTCTGCCAGACTTCTATACAGCCATTTATAGACTCAAAGCTGCACTGGCCCCAAAGAAAGCTTTCCTTGAAGCACAGTATAGGCTTCTTCTTTGCCTGCCTTTCCTTTTTCCGAAGCGCAAGCTGCCAGTCGTCAATTCCTTTATAATTAGGATTCCAGGTCAGCGGCCGGCAGTCCATGCCATGGCTCTTTGCCATCAGGTATATCCTGGAGGCTCCCCTGGACGTCATATGATTATTAAATTTGTCCATATCAGCTGCTTCAATAATCAGTTCTGTGCCATTTTGGGCCAACACCCCAAACAAGGGGTCTTGTTGGCTCCGGCGACAGCTACAAACGAGCGGTCCATCAGCATGTGCGCGATATCTGCTTTCAGAAGCCCTTCCGTGATATATATGGTACGCGAACATGGATTCCCAATAAAATGAACAGGGCTTCCTGACGTGACCCCCATATTCCTGTTGGAAGAGGAGAGCCAGATGTACTTTGTTCCCGCCTTATCCGGCGGATCGTCTTTATTCTTTATTGGAGTATCCAGCAATATCTGAGCGCCGCGAATCAAACCGTCTATGCCGACTGCAGGAATCAGGATACCCGATGTCCTGCGGTGGAACTTAACCGTCCACCTGCCGTCTTCGTCCATATAAAAACCAGGAACGCCCTGCACCGTGCAGCCCTGCTTAATTAACCGGTCTGTAAGAGAACGGCATAGAAAGGGCAACGGTGTGCTCTTAAATCCCAGAACCTCAATCTGTTCATCTGTCAGGCCGCGCTTATCAGACCGCAAATGCAATCTGTGCGGCGTCCTCAAGGTCAGCATTCCAAAAAGCAGTGAAAGAGTCTGATGTATTTCCTGTATATCCGCGCGGGGAGATTGCGGTACTTCTGCTAAAGAACCGCTGTTGTGTCCCAAACCATTTCCCGGTGCAGCCACAGGTTCCGATAATCCCGGCCCGGTATCACCGGAACCCTCTGTGACTTTAATAACTGGCCTGCTGCTGTAAGCAGTGTTTTCAATCCGAAGGGCCTCTCGTATTTCCCTGTTCGCCTCCGAGTTCGTGATATGGTTCAGCCTTGCATACAGGCTTAACATTCCCCCCTGTTCCCCGCAGTAATTGCAGCGCCAAACATTCTTGACATAATTCAGGTTCATCTTACCCCTTCGGTCTTTGCAGAACGGACAGTCTGTATAAACGCTGTTTGGACCAGGCCGGCGTCTTTGCAGGTGCAGCAACTCCGCCACGTCCAATATCCCATACGGGAAATCCTGGGGATAAGAGTCCATCTGCTGTTTCTCCCTTCATCATGGTTGCGTGCCTATTTCGTATTCCGTTAGCCGGCCTTTTGCGCGTTCAGCGAATCCCACATAATCTGGGCCGCCGCGCGGAGAATATTGTTATTCTTCTTATAGCCGTATACATACCATTTAAGGCTTGGCGGACGGCGCTCTGCAACCTCGGCCAAGGTCCAGCCGTTGCAGGTTCCTTCATCAACCGTTACCTGCTGGGCTTCCTCAAAGGTCATTCTCTTTATGATTTCCGCCACCGGCATGTCGGCCGTATAGCTCACCTGACGGGCTTGTTCCTGTGCCGTATCCTGAATGATCTGCCCGGAAACAGCCCCGCCATTCGGGACAGGTGTATCTGCATTGGTACTTTTGGCTCTGCCTTCAGCCGCCGCATAATCCATCATTTCTGTAGGAAGCTGATCCCTCTCTCCACTAATCACCACATGTTCTCTGCGGGACAGAATTTCCTCCGCCGCCGTTGGCATGGCGGTTCCTTCTTCCCTTGTGGTGACAGACGATTTCTGTACTCCTTCCCTCTCTGCGAAAGCCGGTTGCGGAGAGTCTGTCCTGTGTTCCGTCTGTACCGGAATTTTAGAAACGTCTGCTGCCTGCTGTATCATTGTGACAGCGTTTACAGTTTGTTCCCGAGGGTCCGCATTATCTGCGGTCGGCTGCAAATCTTCGGCAGGCGGTACTGTCTGGTGGGGTGGTACAGCCGGAGGCCGGAACCCATCGGTACTGTCTGCTGTGTAGTTACAGCAGTAGTCATAGCCTGCGGCCGGCAGTCTGCTCCGGGATTAACCGCTTCTCTGTCGTTCCTGTCTGTCCGTTCGCCGGAGAGGGGAATTTCACTCCCATACCGTTCTCCATTTTTATCGCCACAGATATCGGAAAACTGCAGCCCAAATCCGGCATTTGTCAGTGCTTCGTCCAATGCCGCTTCCTGAGCCACCTTTATATAGTGACCGTTTGTGGCTTCCTCCCGGGTACAGGTAGCTGTATAGTTGCCGATGGGTTCCACATCGCTGCGGTCCAAATAAACCCTGGCTTCATAAATCGCAAGCTGCTCTGTGATACGGAGGGCGTTGAGCTTCAGCCTTCCCTGGGGATAGGCCAGCCGGAACCACAGCTTTTTGTAACGAAGATCCAGTTTTAAAACCTCTCCCTCCCCTGTCCTTGAAACAGTTCGCCGCAGCAGTTTACACGGGTCGAAGCCCTGGATCTGATTCAGCCCTGCCACAGCAGGACTCCTTTCATACAAAGATGCCACATGATGCTTCTTTTCACTCATTTGCAAAATCTCCTTCCATAAATAAAATAAGAGATACCCCATGCTTTTTCTGCACTTTGCATCTCATTTTTAACCTGCGTTTTTTAATTCCAGTTCTTCTAAATCTGCGGGTATCGGAATTCCTGCACTTTTGGCAAATGCTCTGTAATACAACCGGATTCGGTGACCCAGAAGCGTATTGCGCTTATTATTACCATTGCGGTGAATAGCCGTAAGGAGCGCTGATTTTTGCCCTACCAGGATAACCTTTGTTTTGGCACGCGTAACCGCCGTATAGAGCAGATTCCGGTAAAGCATGATTTTATGGGCTTCCAGAATCGGAATCAGTATAATCGGAAATTCGGACCCCATGGCTTTATGAACAGTAGTGGCATAGGACAGCTCGATATGTGACAGATCCTCTATCCCATATTCCAGCTCCCGCCCGACTCCAAAATCCATACCAATCCGTTTACCCTCCGGTGTGTCTTTGACATACCGGATAAATCCCAAATCTCCATTGGACACATGCTCTGTGTTTTTAGTCTGCATAATTCGGTCACCTACCCGGAAAGACATTGTTCCTGAATGTATTTCATCTTCCGTGGAACAAAACGGGTTTACCCGCTCCCGGATTACCGCGTTTAAATGTGCCGCGGAAGCAGCCCCATCCTCTCGGAACGGTGAAAGAATCTGCACCTGCTCAATTCCGTTTTCTTCAATCTCCTGACAATATCTCTCCGCTATAACCTCCGCGGCTTTCACCTGATTGACGCTGGAAATAAAAGTGAAGTCACTGCCATCATGCAGCTTGGTACAGCCCTGATTAATCAGCCTGGCATTATAGGGAATGCTGCTGTCCTTATCCTGCCGGAAGATTTCGTCCAGCACGGTGACCGGAATCAGCCCGCAATGTATCATCTCATACAATACGTTGCCGGCTCCTACGCTGGGAAGCTGGTTCACATCGCCTACCAATACAATTTTCGTATTCCGTTTCAGCCGCTTAAAAAATTGGCTCATCAGCCACATATCTACAAGAGAAACCTCATCCACAATAATAAGGTCAGCGTCCAAAAGACCGGGTTCTCTTTTCCGGCAGCTCTCATCCTCCTCACTGATGACACTTAAACCGCTGTGGAGAGTGCTGGCCTCCTCAAAGCCCGTGCTTTCCACCATTCGCCTGCTTGCGCGGCCGGTGGGAGCCATAAGCATGATGATACCCTTGGGACACAAAATCCGGAACACCTCTATGATTGCTTTAATAGCAGAGGTTTTACCAGATCCCGGCGGTCCTGTTATGATAGAAAGATTATATATACACGCCTGCTGAACGCCTTTTGACTGCATTGCGGACAGGGAAAGTCCAAACCGGCTCTTTACCTGCTCCAATAGAGAATTTATATTGGGACAAGGCGTTTTGTCCAGCAGACGCTGGGCAATCTGACGCGCTGTCTCGTCCTCCATCTCAAAGATGTCAGGTTTATAAATACAATCCTTCATAGATACGACAGTTCCGCTTAAAATTAGCTCCTGTTGCATATCCAGTACCTGCTGCTCCCGAATCCTCTGACTGGGAATCAGTATTTTTTCATTCAGCAGGTATAAGGCAGCCTTTAGCTGTTCCTTTTTTTCCAGGAATAAATGTCCGTTCTTCCCTTTTGCCTCGTCCAGCACACAAAGAAGCGCGCCCTTAATACGCAATGGGTCATGCAGGCCGCCTCCGGTTTTCTGCCGGATACTGTCTACCCGTCGAAAGCCAAAGCCTGAAATCCGGCACAGCTCAAAAGGATCGTTTTCGAGAATTTCAATGCTGGAAGGACCAAAATGCTGGTATATCTTTAACGCTGTTTTCGGAGTCAGCTTATAAGGCGCCAATAAAGTCATTAAATCCCGGAGCATACGGCTTTCCGCATAAGAGGTTTTTATATCCTCCAGCCTATTTTCCGTTATTCCCCGAATCTCCAGCAGGCGTTCCGGCTGCTTATCTAAAATGTCAATGATGTCCACTCCAAATCTGGCTACTATGTCGGAAGCCAGCTTGGGACCGATTCCCTTAATCAATCCGGAGGAAAGATATCCCTCAACGCCACTCTTTGTTTTAGGAACAATTTCCTGCCATTGCTCTACCTGGAGCTGATAGCCATGCTTTTTGTTGAGAACCCATTCCCCCTCCAGCTCCAGTTCCACCGCGTCTGTGAGTGGAAGCTCGTATCCAACGGCGATAAAGCGAATCAGGTGATCTTTTTGCCGTACAGATGAGCGGACATTTTCCGGTATTGTCTTGTCTGAGGTTTTTACACTAATAATACAGTATCTGTTTGCAGGATTA
>OBYY01000164.1_pt1 | contig 13031 bp, 10 predicted proteins | sample 1476821 | NCBI WGS metagenome assembly OBYY01 (sample SAMEA2580218, study PRJEB22360) | human gut metagenome | biome: human gut; feature: human-associated habitat; material: faeces | place: Denmark | collected 2008/2010
AAATTAGGGATTTTATTAACATTCGCAAATGGCAGGTTGATGATCCCGGTCTCAACGGTAATGGTTGTCGGTTCAGGGAAATCAACCACCAAATCCGCCTGAATCAATTGATCCTTCTCAATCGCCGCGCGGACATCTGCAAAGACCTTCGTCAGTGCGTCAGCGATGCCGTCTTTCTTGAATGCCGCAGCAGTGACGTGAACTGCTGTGTGTTCGAAAGTGCCGGCCAAAATAGCTTCCTGAAATTTGTGTACATTGATTTCCATATCGGTCTCCTTTAATGCATAACAATGCTTTGACCATCATAGCCCACTAAGGTAATACGGCGCAAATCCGACCTCAATGATGTAAACTGTTTTCCGCCATGTCCGCATCATGACATCGGCAGCGACAGACGGTTGTTTACCGACATGGCAGCAAAAAGCCAGTAACACATCGCGGTATTACTGGCTGATTAAAAAACTATTTATTTTCTTCTAAAATTTTGTCGGTCTGCTTTTGTAGATTATCAAAGGCGGTTTCGCCACTGATATTCTTGGTCAAGGTACTGTCAACGGTACTCATCAAATCGTTGCGGTAGTCGGTGTAACCGGCAAAAACAGTAGAGGCAAAGCTTTGTGAGACTGCTGAAACTGCTGCTTTGTATTGCGTGTTCTTTTCCAGATAGGCTTTGAAGGTGGCACTGTTAGACGCACTCTTAGTCACTGGCACGTAACCGGAAGCTTTGGCCCACTGTGCGGCATTTTCCGACTTCAGCAAGAACTTCTGGAAGGCCCAGGCACCGGCTTGTTGCGCTTTAGAGGCGCCTTTGAAGAGCACATTGTAATTCCCGTTGAGCGGGTTGCTGCGCTTGCCTTCGTATTCCGGAATGACCGCGGTACCCCAATCAAGACTCTTGGGTGCCTGTTGAAGCAACACCGGAACCGTAGCAGAGGAACCAATCCCAAAGACGGCCTTGCCATTTGCAAACGGCACACTGAAGTACTGATCTTCGCCGGCGGTCTTTAACGCACCACTCTTGCGCAAATCAAGGATCTGATTCACCGCGGCTAATGTCTTCGGTGCATTCAAGTTAGCCTTCAACTTCGGCGTGATCAGCTGACTGCCAGCACCATAAGCCATCCCTTCCAAGGCCACATCATAACTCTGATCCAGCTCGATGGCGTTAATATCGGTCCCCTTTAGCTTATCCTGATCCGCCGCAAAATCAGCCCAGGTCTTTGGCATACTGATGTTATACTGTGACATCAACTTCTTGTTATAAAAGAGTACCGAAGTGGAAACTGAAAATGGCAAGCCATAGTACTTACCGTCGTATTTGCCCGCCGCTAAAAAGCTTGGGTAAATATCTTTCAATTGACGATTGCTTAATTTATTCGAACCATTTAACATTTCCGAATCAAACGGCAACAACAACTGATTCTTCACATAGTCACCGATATTTGTATACGGTGACTGGGCCATGGTTGGCAGCGTCTTGGATTTTCCTGCCGCCATGATCTTTTGTTGCAAGGCGTTGTATGAACCCTGAGAGGTCGCAACCACCTTGTACTTCTTTTGGCTATTGTTGAATTTGGTAATCAACTTATTCAGCGACTTGTCATAAGTCCCGGTCATCCGATGCCAGTATGTAATTTTAACCGGCGCACTGGACGACGACTTTGCCGCAGAACCTTGCTTACCACAGGCGGTCAATAACAATAAAATCGCGCCCATAAACCCTAACAATCGCCAGAAACTTGTCTTTTTCATCATATGTCCCTCATTTGATGTCGCGGCTTACCGATCGACAGTGTTTGCAAGCCGCCGTATTTGTCATATGTCTTGACACCCCCTATTATGCCTCTAATTCTATTAAAAGCAAAGAAACAACCGGAATCCCACCCACAATTTCCCCAAACAGAATGTATGTTCTATACTAAAAGCTAATCATACTCACACAACGAGGAGGTGCGCTGATGGCTCATAACCGTATCGGGATTCGCGAATTTGTCGAGTTAACCGTTCGTACCGGTGATCTAAATCCGGTTACCAGTAACTCAAATAACACCGCCATGATCGGCAGCCAGATTCACCGCAAACTTCAAGCAGCGCATCGGAAGTCGGATTATGAAAAAGAAGTCTATTTAAAAACCACCGTTACCGTCAATGACGAGGATTATCAACTAGAAGGCCGTGCCGATGGGGTTTGGACCGAAAACAAGACGCTAACCGTTGAAGAAATTAAAACTAGTGCCCGTTCATGGGAAGAATGTTCGCAAAACACGAAGGATCGCTACTGTGCGCAGGCACGGATTTATGGTCACCTGCTTTGCCAACAGCGGCATCAAGACCATGCCGTTATCACCTTGGTTTATGTTCAAACCAGTACCGACACAGTCAGCCGCTTCACTGAAACAAAAAGTGCCGCCGAGTTAGCCGATGATTTCACCGATTTACTTGATGAATTCACTGCCTGGTTAAAACTGCGCAGCGATATTATTAAACAGCGAAATGCTTCTATCGCCACGCTCAAGTTTCCGTTTCCGCAGTACCGCACTGGCCAGCACGAGTTCGCTGCCGCTGTTTACAAAGCCATATACAGCCGCGCGCGTTTGTTTGTGCAGGCGCCCACCGGTACCGGCAAAACCATTTCAACGCTTTTCCCGACCATTAAAGCCATGGGTAGTGGGTTGATTCAGCGCGCTTTTTATCTGACAGCCAAGCAAAGTACACGTCGGGTGGCGGAACAGGCAATGGCGCTGATGGCAGACGCCGGACTTAGAGCCAAAAGCATCACCTTAACGGCTAAAGACACGATTACCTTCGCCGATGAGCCCGATGACCCTAGTCAAAATCCCTATATGCTTGGCTATTATGATCGCCTGAAACCCGCACTGCATGATCTTTTGGAACATGAAGATCGACTCACCCGATCTGTGATTGAAGCCTATGCTCGCAAACACACACTGGATCCATTTGAATTTTCGCTAGATGCCAGTTTGTTTTGTGATGTGGTGATTTGCGACTATAATTATTTATTCAATCCCTTGGTTTTTTTGCAGCGATTCTTCAGTGAAGCAGATGACAGTCAGTTTTTCTTGGTTGATGAAGCGCACAACCTTGTCAGCCGGGCGCGCGATATGTATACCGCAAGTCTGACCAATCAGGACTTTATCGACCTCAAACAAGCCCTCACCCCGTTCAAAGGAGCCGCATTAACCAAAGTACGCCGGACGATGACGCGAATTGTCACCACGATGAATACCTTGGCTGATCAGCTACTCAACGGGCAGTCACTGATCTTTCAAGCAGCACCGCTCGATGACTTGACGCAGGTGCTAACGCGGTTTACCGAAACGGTTCACGACTGGCTGGCAGAACCGCCCACCCCCGCGTTGCAGCCTGCTGTCGAACTTGTTTTACCAGTGTTTTTTCTCGCTAATCAGTATTTACGCATTGGTGATTTTTATGACGATACCTTCAAAACCGAGATTGCCAAGGAACATGACACGATTATGATTAAAATGCTCTGTCTGGACCCGTCCCATTTTGTCGATGATGCCTTGAAAAAAGGCCGAGGCACGGTTTTATTTTCAGCAACCTTGTCCCCGATGCCGTATTTCCAAAAGTTACTGGGAGGCGCTGAACATAGCCTTGCTTACACCTTGCCATCACCGTTTACGCCGGACAATCAGGCCGTCATTGTCGATGCGAGTGTCCACACCACGTACCGCCGCCGCGCGCAGGATTTACCGCCGCTGATCGCAAGTCTCACCACGCTGGTCAGGGCTGAAGCTGGGCATTATCTTTTCTTTTTTCCATCCTATGCCTATCTGAAAATGGCATACGAGGCGTTTACTGCAGCAAATCCCGATCTTAAAACCTGTGTTCAGGAAAATGCCATGAATGAAAGTGAGCGGCAAGCATTTCTTGATCACTTTAAGGCTGGTAGTGAGCCGGTGATTGGTTTTGCTGTGCTTGGCGGCATTTTTGCTGAAGGGATTGACCTCAAAGGGACGCAATTGATTGGGGTGGCGATTGTGTCAGTGGGCTTACCGGGGATCAATCCGGAAACCGATCAGTTGCGGGCTTATTTTGATCACAATGCTGGTCAGGGCTTTGCCTATGCCTATCAGCTGCCAGGCTTTAACAATGTCTTGCAGGCAGGTGGCCGGGTGATTCGCGGAGCCAAGGATGTCGGCGTGATCCTGCTGATTGATGAACGCTTTATCACCCCGCGTTATGCCCGTCTGTTTCCTGATCACTGGACCCACGCCCAGATTAGCTACAATCCCACGCAATTAGCGCAATTACTGACACACTTTTGGGAGGCCCATCATGAAAACCCAACTCACGCGTGACTTAGAAAGGACACTTTACGCTTATTGGCAAGCACAAGGCGCTACTGCGGTCGAAGAAGTCACGATGCCGGACGACTTCGGTATTGTCGATACCCTCGTGCGGCAAAAACAGCAGTCCGAAACGATTTGGCGGTGTTTTGAATTAAAAGTCACTAAAGCAGATTTTCATAGTCATGCCCAACTGAGTTTTGTCGGCCATTATAACTATTTTGTTTTGCCCCAACGGCTTTACAAAGCAGTATCTGCCGAAATTCCGGCTGGGATTGGCGTGTTGGTCTACCAGCCATTTTCAAAAGCCGCTATTAAAGCAAGTGCCGTGCCGGTGGTGACGCCGGGAACGTTGACGATTGCCAAACCTGCGCGCCGCCAGACTTTGCAAGTACCAGAAAATCAGCTCACCGACCGCTTCATTGCCAGTCTCAACCGTGAAGTCGTCAAAGCCAAGCAGGTTGTCAAGGGACTCGGGCAATTTTCGACCGCGGACTTGTTCACGGAACTGCGTAAACGAACGGCAGATTATGACATTTATCATCCTGACAAAAATCTTTATGACCAGTTTGTCGATGAACTCAACAATACCACGATCACGGCGCTCCAAGAAGAAATCGATGCATTGACGGCTGAACTCGCAACTTTAAAAATGGCTCGGTTATCATGAACTATTTTCCAATTATCCGCGGCAAACAATTCGACTTAGCGGCCGTCTCGGAATTGGCCACCCACCAGCAATTGCCCGCCACCGTCACGCCAATTCTTGAGCCGGTTAAAGACATCCCCGGCGTCTCCAAAGCTACCCGTGCCTTTAGCCGAGCCCAGCATGCCGCTTATGTGATTCAAAACCCGCAAGTCGGGACGTATCGCTTATTGGCAACCCCGCGTCATTTACCGAACATCAGTGGGACCGTTCAGCAGGCGCGGATTTTTGATGCCCAACCAGCGCCTTTGATTATTGCGACCACAGCCGCCCAAGCCAAATTATTGCCGCGCCGTCAGCTGGCCTTGGTGCCTGATGAAGCTCGGGTGCGCCAGTTAGCTTTGCCACACGCGGTTTATTTAAATGATCACTTCACCGTTTATCCACACACATCTGATTATGGGCTGCTGCAAGATGAGTTTTACCAATACCCGCCGTTGATGTTGCCAGGCATCGGCTTTGCGGATTACCCGCTGGCCACTGCTGATTATTTCGAGCATGGCTATCCGCAGCGCGCCTTAGCCATCCACCTTGTTTACCCGGCAGCTGATGGTTCCCTGCGCCTGCACCATTTTGTTTCAGTCAACAATGACGACTTCACTAACCCGCAAGCCAAATTTTTTGAAATTCTGGTGCAGCTGGCTGCGTGGTTACCACACCATCCCGACGCACAGACGCTCGGAACGAAAGCTTTGATGGCAGCGGCCGCGCAGCATCATTTCCCGGGGTTGGGAGTTGTACGTAAGTTCCAATTGATGCATCATTTGGAAATTATTGGCAGGTGGCTGGCCAGCACCGCGACCACTTGAAGCAACACAAAAACAGGCACGCCAGATGAACTTGGAATGCCTGTTTTTGCATGTCTCTTTAATTTTTTAAGGTTTTACCTAATTCTCTAAACCACAGTGCGCTCTTCTTAATTTCGCGCGCTTGGGTTTCAAAGTTGACATAGAATAACCCATATCGTTTGTTATACCCATTGGCCCATGAAAATTGATCCTGCAGCGACCAAACGAAGTAACCTTGGACATCAACGCCTTCACTGCGGGCTTTTAGTAACGCAGCAACATGTTGATCAATAAAATCGATGCGTTTGTCATCTTCAATGAGGTTGCCAATGCCTTCATACTTATCCTTATAACCAAGGCCATTTTCAGTAATGTAAATCGTCTTGCTATTTGGATATTCGCGAGCTACTCGTTTGAGCATGTCGTACATGCCAGCCGGATAAATATTCCAGTCCCAATCAGTCGTCGGCACATCCGGATTTTTGACGTGCTGGCCAACCCCTTGGAACTTAAAGGAACTGGTCCCTTTTTCGCCGGTACCATTAAACGAATTTGTGCTTTCACCTTCGTAGGCAGCAACAAAAGAAGGTTGATAGTAATTCATGCCAAAGTAATCATTTTGCGTGGACGCTTGCTTCAACACATCCATATCGCCTGGTTCGATTTCAAGCTTGGCATGGTTGGCCTTCAGCAATTCATTGATCAACGCCATCGTTTCGGGCGTATATTCGCCTTTAAACGTACCATCCAGCAGGAACCGATTCATGAAGGCATCTTCAAGTGCCGCAGCATGCTCATTAGCTGGTGTATCCGGGTACGGATATACCGGCTGCAGCACATGAATCAATCCGATTCGTCCTTGATAGCCTTTTTCCTTAAACAAGTTGACCACGCGCGCATGGGCTAACAGTTCGTTGTGCTGCGCTTGAATAGCACTGGTAACATCAAAGTGATGATTTGGCGGGAAGTTGCCTTGAATGTATTGCGAAAAGGCTAACGAGATGAGCTCATTGATGGTGAACCAGTTCTTAACTTCCGGAAATTCTTTAAAGCAAAAATCGACATAATCGACAAAATAGTCTATATTCTTACGGTTCAGCCAATCCCCATCATCGAACAGCGTTTTAGGTGAATCGAAGTGATGCAGCGAAACATACGGGGTAATGCCGTTATCAAGGCAGCACTTAAACAAACGATGATAGTATGCGACCCCAGCTTGATTAGGTTCACCGTAACCATCTGGGAAGATCCGTGTCCAGGCAATCGAAACCCGAATAGCATTCAACCCATAGAGCTTGGCGAGTTCAATATCTTCTGGATAAAGATGATAAAAATCACTGGCTGGGTCAGGCGAAAATCTGCCTTGAGCTTTCAGATAGTCATCCCACATGGTTTTGCCTTTACTGTCTACCTTGGTGGCGCCTTCTACCTGATAAGCAGCAGTCGCTCCACCCCAAACAAAACCTTTAGGCAGTGATTGAACGCGATTCAATAAACTTGTCACAATGATACTCCTTTCGTTTGATACTTTAATGGATATCGTTTGTTGGCAATGCAATGCCTAATTGTTTTTCAATTGCCGCCAGTCGTTCATACTCATCAATCGTGAAACTAATCGTATCTAGCAGCATCATCGTGGTCATTAGCGTATCTTGGCCATGAACCATGATGAAAGTAACATCCATATTCTCGCCGCCTGCCTCTTTACTAAGCAGTTTGGTTTGTTCATTATGGGCGTCATCGATACTTTGACGCGCTTCTTTAACAAGTGAGCGGGCATGTTCGAAGTTGCCTTTACGAGCCTCGTTCAATGCTTCAATTAAATCGGTTTTCGCATCACCGGCATAAGCAACAATTGCAAAACCGGTCATTGAAATCTCTTCTTTGGTTGCCATCAAAATTCCTCCCTTGGTTTGAAAATCCTCTACGCTAGCAGCGATTTCTTAAGCCTAAATCGCTCTAAGCCAAGATTACTTTCTAAACTCCCACCCACGGCTATGGATATTCAGGCGGAAGTGTTTGCGGTTCTTGGATGAGCCGTTGAATATGGATAATAAAGTACACATGCTCGTTTTCGTTGAGCTTAATTTGTAAGGCTTTTTCCAGCTCCGTACAAATTTCAGTTGCGATCGTAAACGATTTGGGATAAAGGCGCCTGAAGTCCTGACCAATTTCCGGACCAAGGTCAGCCTCGTCTTGCTCATTGGTATTTAAACGTTCAACAAGGTATTGCAAATGAATCATTAGCCGATCGAAGTAATTTTGATTAGCAAAATTGCGATTTAACCCATATTTAGCAAATACTTGTGTCACGATTGCATTGACGCGCGCCGTCAGGGTCACGGTCGGATCCAGTTCGCCATCCACTCCCTTTGCATTAATAAAATGTAAGGCAATATTCTTAATTTCGGCTTCAGGAAACTGAACGCCAAGATCATGGTTAAGCTGTCGGCGCGCATCGGCTGCGATCTGGTAAGGCAACGGGTAACGATCACGGATGTCAGGCGCTGGACTAGCTTGATATTTGCCGGCAGTCAATCGTTTATACATCTGAAAGACGTGGTCCGTAAGTGTGACATAAATATAGTTCAAAACCGGATAGTGATACTTCTTTTTTGCCATTCCGATCACACCAAATGTAGCAACAACAATGTCAATCGGTACATCTTTGAGTAAAGATGTAAAGTGATTTTTTGACTTGCGTATCATTTAGATAAAGTATTTCCGAACTCGCTTTTGGATCAACGTCATCACCTTTACGCTTGCTGAAACCAATTCCTTTCCCCTGAAGAATCGCCTCTTTACCGTTGCCAACGTCTACAAGTACAGCATTATTGTTATAGACTTGCTTGACCTTTAGCAACATCGATACACCGCCTTACCTTTCTTTTCGCTTGATTTTAAATTAAGTCAACATATTTACTTTGAATCTGAACTATCTTGTGGTTTCTTTTCGACATCCTTATAATTTTCAACAATAAAATCCAATGCCTTTTCAGGATCACGCGTTAAGGCTATATATTGTTGACCTTTAGTTGCAACAAGTTTAATCCCCAAACGATCCGTATCATGCTTTAAGTCACTGTAGTAGGTTCGAACTTGTGGTGCCAGAACAACCAGATCATAGTTTGGCAAAATATCATGATGTGAGCCATATGCACCTGCACTGGCAACGATTGGTTCATGATACTCTTTAGCGCCTTCAGTCAAGGCATTGGCTAATTGTTCGCTTGTACCACCACCAGCACATAGCACTAATACTTTCAACTCATGATCGAGTTTCTTTCCTGCAGCTGGATTTTGATTAGCTTCCTCTTGCTTAGCTGTTTCAGCCTGCTTTACCTCTTCCGGTTCTGGGAATTCTTGTGCCGTTGCTGCATCTGCTTCAGCTGTAACTTCACTTGCACCAGCAGTTGCTGCAGCGGTTGCAGTGCCGGCATCGACAGCAGCTTCTTGTTCAAGCAGTTCAGCATCGTACGCTTTAATAAATGGCATATAGATCAGCGCATCCACAGTTAGCAAAATTGCCATAAGCAGCAAAGAAGTCCACTGGAAATTGGTATCGATGAATGCACCAATCGGCCCAGGCAATGCCCACGACATGAAGTACATAAAGCCTCTCATGATATGGAAATCAATAAACGCCTTCCCAATTACAACATTAACGACTGGGGCCAAAACAAACGGAATTAAGAAGTAAGGATTCAAGATGATTGGTGCACCGAACAGCAGTGGTTCATTGACCGCGAACATAACGGGGATAAATGATGCTTTACCAATCGCTTTTAATTGTTTTGATTTCATGAAAAACATGAATAGAAACGGGACAATAAAGGTCGCCCCGGTACCACCAAGTTCACCAACAAAGTTACCAAAATTTTCGGTCAGTGCATGATATGGAAAGTTTCCGGCCTTAAACAAGTCCAAATTGGCGGTGGTGTTCCCAAACAATGCTGATTCAAGAGCTGGCTTGACAACTGATGGTCCGTGTACGCCCAAGAACCAGAACATCGGGATTAAGAACCAAATAAACATCATGCCAGGATATGTCTCAGCACCTTTAAAGACAGGCGCAAGCACAGTCGCAATAATAGCACTGAATGGCACTTTCAACGCCGCACGTGAGGCAACATCAATGAGTGAAAAAATTAAAGTTGCAGCACCGAACGGAATAATATCACGGAAGTTCTGGGAAATGGCTCCAGGCACTTCTTTAGGCATCTTGATGGTCAAATCACGTTCAACACAGAATTTGTAGACCCAAACAGTCACAAACGCTGCAACAAAGGCAGACAAAATCCCTTGTGTGCCAAAGAATGTTGGTAAGAAGTTGCCTTTACTGGTGGTGCCAATCGCCAACAGCATGAATCCTACCATTGAAGCCATCATCGTTGACGTATTGTTGAGAAAGCGCCCACCTTTAATTCGTTGATTCATCGATCCAGTTAAGGCCTTGGCTGTCGTCCCGGCAACATAAAAACCAACAAAACCCATTGTGTAGTTATAAATCTTATTGAACCATGCGTTGAGATCAACTGGAACCTTAATCCCAATCAGTGGCGGAATATTTGATAATAGAATGAAAATACTGGAGAACAGAATAATCGGCATTGCTGCCAGAAAACCATCTTTAATGGCCATCAGGTAAATATTACGCGAGATTTTTTCAAACAACGCCTGATGTTTCTCAAGTCGTTTAACAATGACTTGCATAGTTAAACCTTCTTCCTGGATAATTTTTGATGTCACTTTATCCGGTCGCGATCCAGATAAATGAAAGCGTGCTGCTCGTATATGGCTGCGTAGAAAAAGGGCAAAGAAAAACCACGGTTAGCCGAAGATATTTTCCTATCTTCGACTACCGTGGTTACGCCTAATTGAATAGTAACGATCCACATGTGCATGTTTATTCAACAAAATGACTATACCATGTAACCGCTTCAATGTAAACGCTTAATGAACAATTTTTTCCAATTTCTTTCACTTTTAAATCAAGAACGCCTTCAAGCCAAGATTCAAGGCCTATTTGTATAAACAAAAATAAACAGTACTGGGTAAATCCCTCATAAAAATTTACCCTTATCAAGAACATCGTCTTAACTAGTAAGTGCCATTGGGAATGACAGGATCTCGATGCTTTGAAAGCGTTTCTTAACTTTTTCTTCACAAAATAAATCGCAAGCAATATAGCATGACACAATCAATTATGTTATAATTCACTTGTGAAATTTTTATCAATAGTTTAAAGGAGCGATTGCGATATGAAGATTCTTGTCATTGGTGCTACCCATGCCGGTACATTTGCAACCCAGCAGATTCTAACCGACCATCCAGATGCAGAGGTTACTGTCTACGAACGCAATAACAACCTGTCCTTCCTCTCGTGCGGCATTGCTTTGTGGGTTGGTGATCATGTCAGTGACCCGGATAAAATGTTCTATTCCAGTCCCGAAGCACTCGCTAAACTCGGTGCTAATATGCAAATGGAACATGACGTGCTCAATATTGATCCAGCAACTAAAACAGTTGAAGTCAAGGATCTAAAAACCGGAACCGTTACTACCGATACTTATGACAAATTAGTCTACACAACCGGATCGACGCCAATCATTCCAAATATTCCCGGTATTCACGATTCAAACGTCTACTTATGCAAAAATTGGTCCGACGCCAAGACGCTAAAAGATCTGGCCCCGTCCATTAAAAGCGCCATTGTCATCGGTGCAGGCTACATCGGTGCAGAATTAGCCGAACAATTTGCGTTAACCGACAAAGAAGTCACGTTAATCGATGGACTTCCACGGGTTTTGGCGAAAAACTTTGACGCCACTATCACGGATCGCGTTGAAAAGCTTTACACCGATCACGGGGTTCACTTGGCACTCAATGAGATGGTTACCGAGTTCGCACAAGCTGATCAGGGTATCAAGGTTACAACCAATAAAGGCGACTATACCGCGGATATTGCAATTTTATGTACCGGCTTCCGTCCGAACACGGATCTGCTAAAGGACCATCTGGACACCCTGCCTAATGGCGCTGTCATAACAAATGCATATATGCAGACCAGTGACCCCGACATTTTCGCTGCTGGTGATACCGCTACCGTCCACTATAATCCGACTGGCAAAAATGACTACATCCCGCTTGCGACCAACGCAGTCCGTCAGGGCATTCTTGTTGGTAAAAATATCATGACCCCCACGGAAAAATACCTGGGAACACAATCTAGCTCGGCTGTTGAACTTTTTGATCACGCCATTGCGGCAAGCGGCCTAACGGTGGAAGGCGCTCACGCACGTGGACTTGAGCTTGATAGTGTCACGATCGAACAGGATTATCGTCCCGATTTCATGTTAACCACAACGCCGGTGCTCTGCAGCCTGACATGGGATCCCAAGACGCACGAAGTTAAAGGAGGTGCCTTTTTCTCCAAGCACGATATCAGCCAAAGCGCTAATGTCATTTCGCTAGCGATCCAGACCCACATGACGATCGAAACACTTGCGATGGTTGACATGCTCTTCCAACCTAACTTCGATCAGCCGATTAACTGGGTAAACGCCGTAGCTATGGCGGCAGTTGCCAAGGCTAAAAAGAAAACGACAACACCGGTAGCCTAACTCGCTTTACGAATATTTTGTCATGTATATAAAACCAGACAGTTCATGCAGCCACTAAGAGCCGCGGAACTGTCTGGTTTTTTAATATAAAAAGAACACCTCTAACGACTCAGAGATGTTCTTGCATTCTTCATTCGATCATTAAGCTTATAGTGACGGGCGAACCGCAAAGTCAGGCATGAAGTATGCCAGCGCGGTATATTTAACATTTTCACCTGGCTGTGGCGCCTGAATCATCGTGCCGCCACCGATGTACAGGGCAACGTGATAGGTTGAACCGTGACTACCCCAGAAGAGTAAGTCACCGGGTTGCAAAGCACTCAGTGAAACTTGTGTCCCTGAAGATTCTTGAGGAACTGTCCAGCCACCAATGTTGACGCCAGCGCCATTCAGGAAAGCGTAATACATCAAACCGGAGCAATCAAAGCTGTTAGGCCCCTTACCGCCCCAAACGTATGGCTTACCAACTTGTTGTTCGGCAATGGCAATCACTGCTTGAATCTTGGCCTGTCTTGAAGCACTTACGGCCGCCGTCTGATTAGACGTGTTAACTGCTGGTGTAGCCGTCGCGGTTTGCTGTTGA
>OBYY01000171.1_pt1 | contig 12726 bp, 10 predicted proteins | sample 1476821 | NCBI WGS metagenome assembly OBYY01 (sample SAMEA2580218, study PRJEB22360) | human gut metagenome | biome: human gut; feature: human-associated habitat; material: faeces | place: Denmark | collected 2008/2010
TCCGTTTGACAACCCTCTGATCGGATCAGGTTTCTCCCGGTCAGTGGTCCATCCATGACACCTCGCGCACTGGCCGCAGTTCATCGTCAGCGGATCCAGATAAAGCGTGCTGGTTGACTGCCATTCCGCTTTATGCTGTTCATCCAGCACAATCTCCTGCTCCGGCAGCTTCCCCCACGCAAGCTTCCAGAACTTCTCCTTTCCCTTGTGATCGCTGATCTCTTCTTCATCCACTTCAACCAGATAACTGATTCTGTAAAGTATTGCTTTTTTCATATTGGCACCTCATCATAAAGCGGTTTTCGTCTCGAACGTATATTCTTTTTACGATTATAACACATCCGGTATTCAAAAGAAAGAGCTGCCGGTACAACTTCTGCGGCGGCTTATTTTTTGTCGCAGCAATGCAGTTCCATCATACAAAGAAAAGCCGGAACTCCTCAATAACCAAGGATTTTCCGGCTTTTTCTGATCCGTTGACTCTTTTTTCGAGCAGGGGAAGAGGGGCTCGAACCCCCATTTACAGTTTTGGAGACCGTTGCTCTACCATTGAACTATTCCCCTATGGCTTGTTTCGTTCATGTTTCATCTGAACACTATGAGAGTATAGCATACCTCTTTTTAAATTGCAAGAGTTTTTTATAAAAAATACAAAAATTCGAAAGTTTATCCAGAAACCGGGGAATTACCTGCCGGTAATCCCCCGTGTTAAGATAGAATCTCAACGCCTATCTGTCCAATTGAAACCTGGAGACATAGTCCTTCAGCAGCTGGGCCTGGCTCGACAATTCTTCACTGGCCGCCGCACTCTCCTCCGCGGTCGCCGAATTGGTCTGCACTACAGAAGCAATCTGGGTGATGTTTCTGGTAATCTCGGTAATGGAACGGGACTGTTCCTCCGATGCCTTCGATATCCGGTCAACGGTATCGGTCATCTTCACAGATTCCTGAGCCACCACTTCCAGTGCCTGGGCCGCTGTGTCAACAATTCCGGCTCCATGCTTCACAGACCGGACAGACTTTTCAATCAGTTCTGCCGTATTCTTTGACGCCTCAGCGCTTTTTCCCGCCAGACTGCGTATTTCCTCCGCTACCACGGCAAAGCCCCTTCCTGCGTCACCGGCCCTTGCCGCCTCCACAGCCGCGTTCAGCGCCAGCAAATTCGTCTGAAACGCGATATCCTCAATCACCCGTATGATCTCCCCGATCTCGCCGGAATTCATTCTGATATCATCCATGGCTTCTTTCAGCTTCTGCATCTGGCGGTTCTGTTCCAGAATCTCGCTGCCCAGTTCCTTTGACTTATCACTGGCCGTCTTCGCATTGCCGGCGTTATGGTCCACCTGATTAGAAACCTCCTGGATAACTGCGGCCAGATTCTCAATGGCCCCCGCCTGTTCTGCGGCTCCCTGAGAAAGAGACTGGGCTCCAAAGGAAAGCTGTGCCGCCCCTTCCGATACCTGATCCGCACTCTCGTATATCCGCCCCAGCGTATCATTCAGAGATCTCACGATCTCCTCCAGGGCATCCTTAATCTTCCCGAATTCCCCGTCGTAAACGCCGTCTACCGTCAATCTTAAATTACCATCGGAGAGCTCCGCCAGAACCTCCGTCGCATGAGAGATCATCTCCCGGAGAGACTGAATGGTCCCTTTCACGCTGTCAGCCAGCAGACCAATCTCATCATCGCTGTCAATCTCCAGATTCACACTGAAATCGCCTTTGGAAAAGCCTTCCACATTCACTGCAATATCGGAAAGGGGAGACAGAAGTTTTCTCACCAGCCTGATCACGATGATAATAACCGTGATCAGAATAAGAAGCGAAATCACCACCATCACTGCAATCAGCTGATTCCTGGGTGCATTGATCTCCTCCACCGGAATGCTTCCGACCGTAGCCCAGCCTGTCGCCTCGCTCTTCGCAAAGATAGAATAATACTTCTTTCCCTCATAACTGTAGGTCATGGAACCGGTATATTGATTCCGAATGCCCTCCAGATATTCCCGGCCTAAGTTCTCTACTTCTTCCACCTTTTTGTTGATCAGACTGGCATCAAAGCTGTATACCAGAGACTCATCCCCGGTAACCAGTTCCAGCGTACCGCCTTCTCCGATCCTGATGTCCTGGAGCAGTTGTGAAAAATGATCCTGGAACACATCAAATCCAACGTATCCCGTAATATTGCTGCCATCCAGAGAGAGCACCGGGGCAACGATGGAGATGACCATTTTCCCGGTAACCGGGTCAGAAAACGGATCCGTGACGACCGGCCCCATCGTCTCCCGGACTCGTTCGTCCCAGTCGATATCTGCCAGGTTGGCAGCCCATGCCTCTCCGGTCTGCATCAGATACGTGTCATTGCCTATACCAGCCAGCCATACGGCCTGAACGCCATCGGAAACCATGGTGTCATAGGCCCGTTTCAGCAGCGTGACCGCCGCCTCTTTCCCCGGCGCACCGGCAATCTGCTCTGCGGTCGGCGCCTCTTCCAGCAGCTGGCAGAGTTCTTTATTGTAGCTTAAAATTCCCACGGCACTTTTCTTGCCGTTAAAGAACTCATCTACGGTGTCCACCGCGTTCTTCGTCTGTCCCTCTGTCACCTGATAGCTCAGGTTTGTAACCGCCAGCGCGGCGATATAGCAGGTAACAAAAATCAGGACAGACAGCGCCGGAAACAGAATCTCAATCAGCCGCCGGTTGATCTTTCCGGATACGGTTGCCCGTTTTTCTCCCCGCCCCGTCTGTTCCGGCATGTGATGCTTTGCTTTTTCAACATTTTCGATCATTTTGCCCCTCCTTACTCACCATTATAATACTGAAAGGCATAACGGGCAAACGATTTATTAAATATTCCGGCCATATACCGGAGGCCGTTCTGTCCTCCCCATTTCCCTTATCTGTACAGTTCCTCCCGACGCTCATCAAAGTGCTGATAAATCTGATCTCTCATAACGGTTATGGCCCTTCAGCCCTTTTTTATATTTCCAGCACCGAATCGCCTCTTCCAGGGAACGGCCCTCATTGTCCGCAAAGAAATCCCGAATATACGTGTTATACTCAAACTGCCGGTCAATCGCTGTCTTTCCCTTTTTCTTCTCCTCCAGAATCCGGCCGTAAGCATCGATGGCCTCCCTGTAGGCTTTTCCGGTGTTGCTTTTCAGCCATTTTTGAAAGGCCACGTTAAAGGAAAATCCCGTGCCGATGGCCTCCCGGAAAAAGGCTCTGTGCTTTTCACTGCACACAAAATCCGGTTCTATCTTCATATCCTCGCTGATCACCCCCACCTCCGGCCGGTTCTTTGTCTTTGCAGAAACCGGAAGAACGTTTCCCGTATCGAGGAAACAGGCGATCCGCTCCGTAATCTCGAGCTTTCCGCCGGAGACAGGCAGCCCGTTTTCCCGGCAAAATGCCGTCAGCTCTTCTTTCAGATAATAGTAGCTTCGGAAGGTCTCCCCGTCCAGCGATCTGTCCAGTCTGGGTCTCTCGCTCATTGATCTTCTCCTCCCTTTTTCTCATGGGCAAATTCCAGCTTTTCCACCTGGTATGTTCCGCCTTCCAGGGTCATTACCGCCATGGTGATGGGCTGGTGAAACCGCCTCGGCCCACAGCTTCCCGGATTCAGCCAGAGCGTTCCGTCGATAATCCGCTCGTCGTATCGGTGGGAATGGCCGTACAGAACCACATCGGCGTCTGATACGGCTTCAGGGGAAGCTTCCTTTTTATTGTGGATCATGTAAAATGACACGCCCTCCAGAGAAAAGCTCAATTCCTCCGGCATGCCCTCTGCCCACTCCTTATCGTTATTCCCACGTACCACATGGAGCGGCGCCAGCTCTTCCAGTTCCTTTATAATGGTTTCTCTGTTTATGTCGCCGCCGTGAAGAATCACATCACACGTCCTTAAAACTTCCTTCACCTCTGACCGCAAGAGTCCATGGGTGTCAGACAGAATTCCAACTCTCATACCAGCGTTCCTTTCTTTCCGCAATATGGTTATGGCGGGTCCCATGCAATGGCGGATTCCCATGCAATGGCCGTTTTCCCTGCAATAACAGGCTTCACTGCGGGGAGGGGCCTTACAGCAGTGAAATCGCCTCGCGGATATTCTCCACCCCGACCAGACGGATTCCCTCCATCTTTCTCATCTTATCCAGCGAGGTCTTCGGAAGTATACACGTCTCGAATCCCAGCTTTTTGGCCTCGTTCACCCGCTGTTCTGCCATGGGAACCGCGCGCACCTCACCGGCCAGGCCGACTTCACCGAAGATAATCGTTCTCGGATTGACAGGCCTGTCCTTTAGACTGGAGATCACCGCCATAACGATAGCCAGATCCAGCGCCGGTTCATTCATCCGCAGGCCGCCTGCGATATTCACATAGGCGTCATACCGGGAAAGCTCATAATGGCACCGTTTCTCCAGCACCGCCATCAGCACGCGGTTATAATCCGTACCCGCAGCCGTCCTCCTTGGCATACCGAACAGCGTAGGCGTGATGAGCGCCTGCACCTCTAAAAGCACCGGCCTCGTCCCCTCTAAGGAACAGGCCACCACGGCTCCTGACGCATCCTCCGGACGGCCGCTCAGCATGTATTCTGACGGGTTCTTCACTTCTTCCAGTCCGCTTTCCCTCATCTCAAAAACGCCGATCTCGTTGGTCGAGCCGAACCGGTTCTTTACCCCGCGGATAATCCGGTAGGAGGCACTTCTGTCCCCCTCGAAATAGAGCACCGTGTCCACCATATGTTCCAGCACTCTCGGGCCGGCCACCACGCCTTCCTTCGTCACATGGCCCACGATGAAAATGGCAATTCCCACTCCCTTTGCGATCTGGAGCAGGAGATTCGTAGATTCCCGCACCTGCCCCACACTGCCGGGCGCCGAAGTCACCTCCTCGCGGAACATGGTCTGAATGGAGTCGATAATCACCACATCCGGCTTCTCCCCGGAGATGGCGCCCTCGATCGTATCGAGATTTGTCTCACAGAGAAATTTTAACTCTCCTGCCACAGTCCCAATCCGGTTGGCCCTCAGCTTAATCTGTTTTAACGATTCCTCACCCGAAATATAGAGCACCTTCTGCCCCGATGCAGCCAGATTCCTGCACACCTGCAAAAGCAGTGTGGACTTTCCGATTCCGGGGTCTCCTCCCACCAGGACGAGAGACCCCCGCACCACACCGCCGCCCAGCACCCGGTCCAGTTCTTCATATCCGGTCTGCATACGGTCCTGTTCATCCAGCGATATCTCCGATAAATAGGAAGGCCTGATCTTTGACAAGCCGCCCTCCCCCACGCCGCCGAGTCCGTTCCCGGAGGCGCTTCCAAGGCCCCTCCGCGCCGCAGGTTCCTTTTTCGCCGTCAGTTCTTCCACAAAGGTGTTCCACTGCCGGCATCCGGGACACTGTCCCAGCCATTTCGGCGATTCGTATCCGCATTCTTTGCAGAAAAATGATGTCGCTTTCGCTTTTGCCATGCTGCTCCTTTCCTACGAAAAAAGAGGCTGGTAAACCGCCAGCCTCTTTCTGCCATTCTGATTTTATCTTCTTACGACTTTCACAGACACAGGTTCTTCCTCGTTCAGTTCCACACTGACAGACAGCTTACCGCTCATGTTGGTCATCATGCTTCCCACTGCAGCGTCGTCCACGAATACTTCGTATTCGGTATCATCCTCCAGCTGAATAGTCAGCTGCGCGTCCTTGTCTCCTTCAACGGAAAACTCCACGCCGTTGTTCGAAACGGTAAAATGCTCCACAGCAGTTCCCGGCACAGACTCATAGACGAACATGCCGTTGCGCTCCAGTTTCGTAATCTCATAAAATGTCTTCACTTTATATAAATCGCCATCGTGCTCAAAATCCTGTAATTTTGACTTTGTGCTTAATTTGTAATTACCAAAACTGATTGTTCCATCCTGCTCTGTGCGGATTAATTCTTCAATTACCGGCATCTGTACGCCCTCCTAGTATTCTTGTTTACTTATCCTTTTTGCGAAGCGCTCTGTAACGATTTCGCTTGTCATCATTATACACGAAATCAAATCAAATGGCTAGCACAACATTGTATAAATTCCTGTAAATTCTGCACCCGCTATTTACGCCAGGGGCTCGTATGCGAAGCTAGACGCAGGGTCCACTGCGCCGTCACTTCGCAGGCAGGCCCCTGACGCAAATATCAGGCGCATAATTCACAGAAACTTACACAACGTTGTACTAGTTCTTTATGAGCTCCGGAACAGAAAATTTTAACTCTGCTTCTCCCTGGCTCACCAGAACTTCGTCCCCTTCTTTCACCGCTCCATCCAGAATTTCCTCTGCCAGCCTGTCCTCAAGACAGCTCTGAATGGTACGTCTTAACGGCCTTGCACCGTATTTTTCATCATATCCCTTGTTAATCAGGAACTCTTTTGCAGCCTCATCCACGGAGAGTGTGATGTTCATCTGTTCCTTCGTCCGCTTCATGATTTCTTTCAGCATAATGGTCACAATATCCTTCATATGCCCCTTGTTAAGCGGGTGGAAGACGATAATCTCATCGATACGGTTGATAAATTCCGGCTTGAATATATGCTTCACTTCCTCCATCACACGGTCTTTCATCACCTTGTAATCCGCTTTCTCATCGGCAACTGCTCCAAAGCCTAAGCGCTTCGGGGAAATGATGCTCTCCGCACCCGCGTTCGACGTCATGATAATAACCGTGTTCTTAAAATCAATTTTTCGTCCCTGTGCGTCTGTGATATGGCCGTCATCGAGGACCTGCAGAAGGATGTTAAATACATCCGGATGCGCCTTTTCAATCTCATCGAAGAGAATGACGGAATACGGATTTCTCCTCACCTTTTCACTGAGCTGGCCGCCCTCGTCGTAGCCCACATAGCCTGGCGGAGAGCCAATCATCTTGGAGACGCTGTGCTTCTCCATGTACTCCGACATATCGACGCGGATCAGTGCGTTCTCCGTACCAAACATGGCCTCGGCCAGCGCCTTTGACAGCTCCGTCTTTCCGACACCCGTAGGCCCCAGGAACAGGAAGGAGCCGATTGGCCGCTTCGGGTCCTTTAACCCAACGCGACCGCGGCGGATCGCCTTGGCTACAGCGGTAACCGCTTCCTCCTGACCGATCACGCGCTCATGGAGAATGGACTCTAAATTCTTGAGTCTCTGGCTCTCTCCCTCCTCCAGCTTTCTCACCGGAATCTTAGTCCAGCTGGAGACAACATCGGCAATCTCGCCCTCGTCGACCACCTGTTTTCTGGTGTCTTTATCCTTCTGCCACTTCTCACGGATCTTATCAATTTTCTCTTTCTTCTTTTCCTGTTTCTTCTTGATGGCCCCGGCCTTCTCATACGCTTCATCGCGGATTGCAGCTTCCTTCTGATCCTCCAGCTTCTCGATCTCTTTCTCCAGATCCTTGATCTCAGGCGGCTCCACAAATGCGGTCAGACGAACCTTGGAAGCAGCCTCGTCGATGACATCGATGGCCTTATCCGGCATAAACCGGTCGTTGATGTATCTGGCGGAAAGCTTCACCGCGGCTGTCAGGGCTTCATCCGTGATTGTCACATGGTGGTGCGCCTCATACCTGCCTCTCAAGCCCTTTAAGATGGCTACAGCCTCCTCCTCCGACGGTTCCTCCACGGTGACCGGCTGGAAACGGCGGTCCAGGGCGGAATCCTTTTCTATATACTTGCGGTATTCTTCGATGGTCGTTGCGCCGATAAGCTGCAGTTCTCCTCTGGCCAGGGACGGTTTTAAAATGTTGGAGGCGTCAATGGCTCCCTCCGCGCCTCCCGCGCCTATGATCGTATGAATCTCATCGATGAACAGAAGCACCTCTCCATCCTCCATCACCTCAGCAATCACCTTTTTGATTCGTTCCTCAAACTCACCACGGTATTTGGACCCGGCCACCATACCAGACAAATCCAGGGTCAGAACGCGCTTCTCTGCAATGGTTTCCGGTACATTTCCCTCAATAATCATCTGCGCCAGGCCTTCCACGACGGCGGTCTTTCCAACTCCCGGCTCACCGATCAGACACGGGTTATTCTTCGTCCTTCTGCTCAGGATCTGAATCAGACGCTTGATCTCCGTCTCACGTCCAATGACAGGATCCAGCTTGCCCTCTCTGGCAAGCGCCGTTAAATCGCGGCTGTAACTGTCCAGTGTCGGTGTGCTTCCCTTTGTCCTGGAGCCCTTTAGAAGTTCCTCCTTGTTGGCAGGCGCATCCTCACCCATGGCGGCCAAAACGTCGATATAAAGCTTCTGGATACTGATGCCGATGGTATTGAGCAGCCTCGATGCCACGCAGTCATTATCCCGTATGATGGAAATCAGCAGATGCTCGGTTCCGATCAGTCTTGCCTTAAAACGAACCGCCTCTTTATAGCTGTTCTCCAGCACTCTTCTGGCGCTGGGGGTATAGCCGTTCTCCTCCATGCGGACCGTCTGGTCCGGAGAGATCAGCTGGCTTACAAGGCCAATCACCTTTTCTTTCTTAACGCCGTTCTCCGAAAGGACTCTTGCGGCCACACCGCTGCCTTCCTCTAAAAGTCCAATCAGCAGATGCTCGGTTCCAACATAGCTGTGGCCCAGCTCCTCCGCTGCCTGGACAGCCAGATTAATGGACTCTCTGGCCTTGGCTGTAAATCTGTCTATCATATCAGTATGTCCTCCTTGTTATTATCTCCCGCCTATTTTGCCAAATCAGGCAGCTCTCTGCGGATAAATTCCGCCCTTGCAATATCCAGTTCTTCCTTGCTTAAGGGCCTGTCGGATATCTTCTGTAAATTTGCCGGCTGCAGTCCTAGCATAAGACGGTAAACGGAGCACGGTTCTTTCATTGCAAGCAGTCCGTCCGCCGTTCCTGCCATGACCTGGGACAAAAAGATCATTCCGTCTCTGGCCGTAAGCCTCCTGGCATATTTTAAAACACCGTAAGATTTGTATACCTCGTCTTCCCGTTCCAGGCGCCGCCGCTGGAGCGACATCTTCCTGACCGTCATCTCCTGGTTCGTCAGCTGGATGGCCGCCTTCGTAACCACATCGGCGATCTCCTTTTCGCTCTGTCCCAGCGTCTTCTGGTTCGATATCTCATAGAGGGAGCCAAAATTCTCCTCACCTTCGCCGTATACGCCGCGGACCGCTGTCCCGAACCGGCTCATGTCAGCGATCAGAGCCGGAAACTTTCGGCCTGATGACAGCATGGGCAGATGTACCACCACAGACGCCCTCAGCCCGGTTCCCACATTCGTCGGAAAAGATGTCAGGTAGCCGTATCGGTCGTCAAACGCATAGGGAAACCGTTCATTGATATAATCATCCAGGGCATCTGCCCGCTCCCACAGTTCTTCCAGATGAAGTCCGGAAGAAAGCAGCTGAATCCGTATATGATCATCGCCGTTCAGCAGGATACTGGTATCCTCGTCCTCAGACAGAATGATGCCAGCCGGCGCCTTTTTTTCCACTGCGGCACGGTTTAAAATTCTCCGCTCCCGCAGGGCCGCACGGTCCAGTTCCTCCAGTTCTTCCAGCATGGCATATTCGTACTTCTTTCCTTCCACCTCTGATAAATCCTTCAGTCCGAATTCCAGGCGGCGGACCATCTCCTCACTCTCCTGAGTCCCGAGCATGGCCGGAAATTTATATTCTTCCCAGTTTCGCACCAGACGAATGCGGCTGCTGATGACACCCGGCCGGTTCTCGTCTGTCTTTTCAAACCATCTAAGCATTCGCCTCATGTCCTTTCTTTAATTCTCTGATTTTATCACGGCAGACGGCAGCGGTCTCATAGTCCTCAAACTGCAGCGCCTCTTTTAATTTTGCGTCCAGCTCCATGATTTCCTCTTCCCGTTCGCAGACGGCTTCACCCGCCGCCCCGTCCTGTTGGCTCTTTATATCCGGAGCTTTATAAGAAATCTTCTGGTACTTCGGCTGCTTTCCCGTATGAGTGGTACTTCCCTGCAGCTGCTTTAAGCTCTCCTCCATCAGGGGACCAAACACACTGTAGCAGTCAGCACAGCCGAACTGGCTGTTTTTAATAAACTCGTCGTAGCTGGTCTTACAGGTTGGACAGACCACCTGATGCAGCTTATCCGGCACCCGGCTGGTATCCTCGATGCCGAGAAGTCCTGACAGCAGCTTGCCCAACGGAAAATCTCCGTCAAAAATAGCGGAATACGGTCCGAAATCCATCTCTTTGGCACACTGGGCACAGAAATGGTGTTCCTTTTTCACGCCATTGATTACCTCTGTATACTGGATATTCGCTTCGCGAATTCCACATCTCTCACATAACATAAGTATCCTCCATTCTTCCGGCTGTTCGTTACAGTCTGCTCCCTGCCTGAAGCTGCCAACAATAGCTATTCCTCCTTCTGGCCTCTGGAAAACAGCATGTATATCTCATCTACAAGCTGGTGCACCTCGTCACAGGTAACATTCTTGCAGATGCCACGGGCCAGCACGACGCTTAAGTCTCTCCTCATCTCATCCAGAACGCGCATCTTATCCACATCCAGGGACACGACCGCCCCCTTGCGGCGGTCCAGCTTAACAAAACCTTCCTGTTTTAAGACAGAGTACGCTTTATTTACCGTGTGCATATTAATTCCTATATTATCAGCCATCTGGCGCACGGAGGGCAGAGGATCCCCTTCTTTAATCGTCTCCGTGGCAATTCCAATAATGATCTGATTCCGAAGCTGGATATAAATTGCCTCATCACTGTTAAAATCGATTTGCAATATCATATTCTCACCATCTTTCGTTATATCTGTTATACACATAATAGCACACAAGAATTCTTTTTTCAATATGTAATATATTTACATCGGACATTCCCTAAAAAGAACCATAAAAACAGCAACAGGACCGCTTCCTGTTTCAGAAGCAGTCCTGTCCATCATTCGTTTTCTCTTTTAATCATCAAGATCCATAAATTCAAAATCATCATCGTCTTCCATCTCCGGATATCTCACTGCACGATCCGGTCTGGACGGTTGTGGTCTGGACGGTTGTGGTCTGCCCTCCTGGCCTCTCATTGCCTGAGCTGCATTCCGTGGATTTGGCCGTGGTGCAGCCATTGTCTGCTCTCTTACGGTTCTCTGCGGTGCAGCTGCGTCCCTCTCTGCCTCTTTTGCAAGACGGGCGGACAGTTTCTTCTCCATATCATCGAGACTGTCTTCCATCTCAAAATCATCCTCTTCCGGTTCTTCCTGTATCTGAAGAGGTGCTTCTCCCTCCCCCTCAAACTCATCACGGGTATAGCGGCGCACACGGCCCGCCTGGCTGTCCGGCTCCGTAAAGAAGCCTTCGGGCTCCTCAGTTCTTCCACGCCGTTCCTCCCGGAACCCTCTGTCCGAACCATTTCCACCCCGTTTTAAAAGGATCAGAATCACGATCAGAAGGATAAATGCCAGCACGCCCACACCAATCAGGATATACCGCTGCAGGTTATAATCACGGACGAGGCTGTTGTAATCCTCTTTCATCTTGTTATAGGAATCCATGGATACGCCGGAAGCATAGTACCGCTGGATCGTCTTTTCTGTCAGATCATACCGATAGAAGTTCTTTTCTCCATTCCAGTTCATCGCATAGAACAGGCAGTACTGCGGATCGCCTTCGGACTTCGGGATCCAGCCCGTTACACGGACTCCGTCGATATCAATCTGACGTTCTTCAAAGCCCTCCGGAACCGTTACACCCGCATCGAGCGGCACGATTACGATCGCCTTGGAGCTTGTCTCCACTGAGACGAACTGTGACCAGGAATCCGCCTCCGCATTATAGATGTAGAAGCCCGGAGAGACGCCCGCATCCTGGAGATACAGGAGCGTTAAATCTTTTTCCAGACCTTTTCCGGCCATCACTTCGGTTCCCTTATAATCATACGTGCCTGCTTCAAAGCCCTCCGGCAATGCCGACTCGTCGAAGGAAGCCGCCACCTTATATTCCGTGCCGTTCACCGTAACAGCGGCGTCACCGAATTCCGCGGACACATCTGCCCCGATGCTTCCGCCCGGTGCCGTCTCTCCGCCTTCCGCCTTCGTCACAGCAATGGTATAGTTCTTAACGGTCTCTCCGTCCTCTGCCGTTACATTAACCACTACCTGATTTTCTCCGGCCTTTAAGCCCTTGTCGCCCTGCAGCCTGACACTGGCGCCCGCGTTGGCCGCCACCGCGTTCACTACTAAGTCTACGGTGTTTCCCTCCACGGACGCCGTATAGTTTTCCACCTCCGGTGAAAACTCCGGTGAAAGCTCACCTGGCGATATCTTTAAGGACTTGAGCGCGGCATCCTTTGAAGAGGTAGCCGGGGAAGTTACTTTCACAGTAGAGCTGCCCTGCTGATCCACCGTTACAATCTGGGAATCCGCATCATAAATCTCCTGGGATGTCACAGAAATCTGTGTATTTCCTGCCTTCAGTGCCTTAAATTTTAAGGTAAAGCTGAATGATTTCTGATCGGCGCCATCTGTGGTATCCTGAAGCTTTAACGCTCCTGCCCCACCGTTTGCACCGTTACCTCTGATAAATTCCAGTGCGGCCGAATCATAAGCCACCATGACGTCAGCCTTGCCAAGCGCAGAATCACTGGTGATCTTCATGGTAACTGTTACTTCATTGCCCACCATAACCGAGGGGTCTGAAAATGCAATTCTCGTATTGGCAGCCCAGGAGACCATCTGTCCCCCTGGGCCCCTCCCCGGTTCCTCA
>OBYY01000172.1_pt1 | contig 12717 bp, 6 predicted proteins | sample 1476821 | NCBI WGS metagenome assembly OBYY01 (sample SAMEA2580218, study PRJEB22360) | human gut metagenome | biome: human gut; feature: human-associated habitat; material: faeces | place: Denmark | collected 2008/2010
TCCCAGCCGTCACTCAGTTGTTCACACCAGATTGGATCGTCAAGTACTTGGTTGAAAATTCGCTCGGCCGCTATTGGATCGATGTGCTCCATACACGCGGTGATCAACGGTCTGAACAGGATATTGCCCAGAGTTTCGGTTGGCGATATTTCATGCCCGCTGCTCAGCAAACTGAGGATGTTCAGCAACAACTATTGGCTTTCAATAGTCATCTGTCAGGCAAGAAGCTTCAACAGATCACCTTTTTAGATCCTGCCATGGGTTCTGGCCACATCCTGATCTATGCATTCGATGTCTTCATGCAGTTATATCAAAGCGAAGGCTATTCAGCACGAGAGGCTGCCAATAGCATTGTTGCCAACAACCTGTTTGGTCTAGACATTGATCGGCGTGCCTACCAGGTCGCCTACTTTGCAGTGATGATGAAGCTCCGGCAATACGACCGGCGCGCACTGAATCAATCCATTGATCCGCAACTGTCGGATATTCCGCAAACTAATATTCTCAATGATGATCTCAACGAGTTAACCAGAGCCTATGCTAATCAGTTGCCACAGCAACAAGCCAAGTCCTTTCAGGGCACAGTGAAGGAGTTCAACCGGGGCGATGTTCTCGGCTCCTTGATCAAGCCTAGCCTCGATCAAGGAATACTATCTGAACTCCAAACGAGTGCAGCCACAGAGCCAGAATCAGCACAGCTTTCCTTTGCGACGACAAATTTCAATTTTGAAGAGATGTCCCGCATCACCCGTGTGCTTACTATCTTGGCTGCCCAGTACACAATCGTAGTAACAAATCCACCCTATATGGGGTCTGGCAAAATGACACCGAGCCTTTCAAAGTTTGTCAAAAGGGAGTATCCAGACAGTAAAGCAGATTTATTTGCTGTCTTTATGGAATTGGCACAGAAGTTGAATGTCCAAAATGGATATCACGCACTTATTACCCAGCACCAGTGGATGTTCCTGTCTAGTTTTGAAAAACTACGGGTTAAGCTCCGTAAGAATGTGCTCATCAATATGGCTCACTTGGGTACCCGTGCGTTTGAAGAAATTGGGGGCGAAGTGGTCCAATCAACTGCGTTCGTGATGAGAAATGCGTCTATACCGAGTTATGTCGGCACATACGAGAGATTGGTGAATGCTCCTTCTCAAACGGCTAAAGAGGACGCGTATTTGGAAATGGTGAAAGATCCCTCCTGCAAGGGTCTCTATCGAACTAACCAAACGAACTTCGGAAAGATTCCCGGAAGCCCAATCGCATATTGGAGTAGCATGAATCTCATACATGACTTTGAGGTTGGGACTCCAATGTCAGAAATCGTTGACCCGAGACAGGGCCTAGCAACTGCGGACAATGATCGATTCTTACGGCAGTGGTTTGAGGTTGCGTACCAAACAATAAAGTTTGATGCTAAATCAATCGATGAATCGATCTCATCAAACAAAAAATGGTTTCCATATAACAAAGGTGGTTCCTATCGTAAATGGTACGGTAACTATGATTATGTTATTAACTGGCATAACAATGGTGAAGAAGTCCGTAACTTTAAGTTTCCAAATGGTAAGCAACGTTCAGTAGTAAGAAACCCCAATTATTACTTCCGTGAAGCGATCACTTGGTCAAAAGTCACTTCGGGGCTTTTCAATGTGCGCTACCGTACCATAGGATCGATTTTTGACACGGGTGGAAATGAGGCCTTTTCACGGCAAGGCGCAGATCTGCATTTCTTCATGGGATTATTGAATTCTAAGATTGGTGGCTATGCCCTTTCTTTTATCAATCCAACAATTAACATGCTCACAGAAGACATAAAAAAAGTGCCGATAATCATTACGAATGAATCAGTGCGTGAAAGCGCCGCTATACTGGCAAAGATGAATACAAAGATTGGAAAGGACGAGTGGGATAGCTTTGAGGTTTCTTGGGACTTTAAGCTTCATCCACTCATCCATAACATCGTTGAGCATAATCCATTGACCATTTGGCTGATCCTGTTGTTCACCTGCCTAATCCGCATAACATCCAGTCCTCCTAGCCAAACAATGGCCACGTAAGAGGATAAAATACAGAATGTGCCAAAAAAGTGCCAAACATTTGGATTAGGAGGACATTAACATGGTCAGTTACCGAAAAAGAGGAAAAGTGTGGCAGTACGAAATCTCATACAAAGATTTGGATGGTGCTTACAAGAAATTACGTAAGTCCGGCTTTCGGCTCAAGTCTGACGCGGAGTTAGCGGCTAGTCAGGTGAAGTCCCTCTATGCGGACATACGCCAGTTTAAGGCTGGCGAAATCCCATTGAGTGTCTATTTTGAACGCTGGATCAATCTTTATAAGCGTAATTCTGTGACCAACGTCACTTTTATCAAGTACGAAAACACGCTGAACCACATCCGCAAGATCTTCGGTAAAATGCCACTAAAGGATATTACCCGAACGGTGTACCAAGAACGGTTGAACGTCTTTGCCCGTAATCACGCGCCTCGTACTGTATCCGCATTCCATAAGCAGATCAGAGCGGCACTGCTTGATGCCCTGGATGAGCACATCATTTCCAACGATCCAACACGTAAGGCCGTCGTCACAGGAGTGGCAGTACACCGGCCAAAAAAAGCGCTGGATTACGGTGAATGGCAAAAGCTGATTCACCATCTAGACCCGGATCAAATTCCCGAGATGATGATTTATTTGGCTGCTGTTACCGGCATGCGATATGCGGAGATTTTGGGAGTGACTACTAGCGACATCAATTGGCAAGAAGGTACCGTGGATGTTAATAAAACCTGGGACTACAAATACCACGCCGGCTTTAAGAAGACGAAAAACAAGGCGTCAATGCGTAAATTGCCGCTTGATTCAATTTCCTTACACCACCTGCACGTTTTCGTAGAAAACCACCTCACATCACCGAATGCCCCGCTCTTCTTGGTCAACGGGCATGCCATGGTCAGCGCTGAAATCAACCAAGTATTGACTAATAAATTGCATGCACTGGGATTGCCTCGGGTGACATTCCACGGACTTCGCCACACCCATGCCTCAGTTCTCCTTTACCAAGGTGTGAGTGTTCTTTCTGTCTCTAAGCGCCTCGGCCACAGCAGCATTACGACTACCCAATCTACATACCTGCACATTATCAAGGAATTGGAGGCAAAAGATACCGATAAAATCCTGGCAATTCTCAAGAATGCATAGTTGGCACATCTGTTGGCACAAAAATCCCCTCCAGATCAATTCTAGAGGGGGAAATATCTATTTTATGGGCGTCAATAGCTTGACGTCTGCTTGTACTTTCTGGTGGTTCACCACGACGCCGTCATCCAGATCAATCGCAATATGCATGTTGGCGACGTGTTGGAGTTGAGCGTCATACTTCACCAATTCTTCTAACTGTTTGCGGGTGTGGTCCCGCTGTTTAATCAACTGGTTCTTCTGGCGCGTGTTGGTCTCTGAGGCGATGAAGGTGTCCAACGTGGTCACCCGCTTTTCATAAGCAGCCTGCAGGGTGTGTAAATACGACGTGCGAATCATCGCCATCGTGTCGCCGTCGTACCGATGCAGGTACATCAATGCTTTGAAGCCACCTTGCCGACCGGAGTCCAGTTGCCAATAGATCGGTCGTTTCTGATAGATAGTCAGATGGTTCTTGTAGAAGTCGTTGAACAGATAACTCCGAATTTGATCTTCTGCTGTGTCGCCCGCTTTACCCAGTGCCTTGGCAATGAACGTGATATTCTCTTCCAAGTGTTCTTTGCCAAAAGTAACCGTCAAAAACTCTCGGAAGCGATGCATGATATCTCGGTCATCGCCAAAATAATCAGAGTCAGTCAGCACAATCACATCATCCGCATTGGGTTGATAGCTCGTGTACTTCGAAGCATCCCAATCGCCACCAGCAAATGCCAATCCTGGCGTATCTAGCGAGTACCGGCCAAATGTGACTCCGATAAAGTAGGACATGAAGGCACGGATATCCCGTCCTAAATCTGCTTTACGTACCGAAACCTCTTTATCGGACTCCTCTGGTGACAACTCGTCCTGCAAGCCGTACAGATCAATAAAGATCTTGTTCAGTTCTTCTTCGTTCTTCTTCAGTTGATCGAACCGATCTTGGGCCTCTTGTTTCCACTGATTGAAAGCTGCTTCCACGGTCCAATTTCGATTATGCTCAGCGATGTGATTTAATATTGGCGAGCGGTCAAAGTTTATGGATGATTCAAAAGAATTCCAATCATTTTTTGATAGTTGAATAGCAAGTGAGACAGAGGTTCTACAAAGGTCATCAGAGAAGGGTTTGAAAGGCAATCGTTTAACGTCACCTGCTTGAATATTTATAGTGGGATTCAAAGCATCTAACATATAGCGTGTTACTTTTGAATTTAAGAACGCTAGCATTTCACTATAGTTTTGATTTGAAAGATAAACGCTATATCCACCTGAGCCTCCCACCAATCCGTATTCTGAATATCTAAATGATGGTTGTCCTGACGTTACCGCTGACCATGTCAAAGCTGGAGAGAAGTAATATTCAGGGGAACGATGTCCCTTGTTTTTGTCAATTAAAAGATAAGCTTGATTATCAAATCGGATGATATACTCTTGATTCCCATACCATTTTCTAAAATTGCCGCCTTCATTTAGCCGAACATATTTTCGGGGAGAAATTACCCATTTCTTTTGGTTATCTGGATTCATGGCTATAGCATTAAAAGTGGGTTCTTGCCAGAATCGTAATAATAAAGCGTTATCTCCTGAAACCAATCCTTTTCTTACGGGAAAAAGAGAGCCGATAAGGCCTGATTTTGCCCACTTGTTTTCAAGTTTCCACGGCACCCAGTATGACAAGGGACTCCCCGGAATCTTCTCAAAGTTCGTTTGGTTAGTTCGATTATATCGGTTCCCAGCTACTGGCAAGGAAGCTGGATCTCCGTTTTGAACATCACGATATTTGATCTGGTGATATGTCCCATTGAACATCGTCAGGGGTATGTTTCTGAAAATTGAAACAGCTGTGCCAAACGCAATTCCCATTACGCCGTTTTCCATGTGCATCAAATTGGATAGGGTATATTTAGCCAGTAATCCTTTTCGGAGCTTCTCAAAACTAGATAAAAACATCCAGGATTGCATTGTCACTAAAGCTGAATACCCACCACGCTTCAGACTCCCCGTCATTTTTTCCAAGAATGCAGCAAACAGATCGGCTTTCGCATCTGAGTAGTAATGTTTCAGAAACTGTGAATAGCTGTTATTCAATCGGGCCGTTCCAAGGTAAGGGGGATTGGTCACAATAATATCGTGCTGTTCAGAAAGAATAAGAGCAATTTGAATCAGCTGATGGATTTTTTCACCGACACGAACGAAGGTCTGGTTGTAAGCACCTTGGTCAATTTTTTCGGCAATGTGCTGGAGTGTTTCTAGTGATAGCTTGCTCGTATCAACCAGCGAACCCACTTCTCGTCCGTTTTGGAACGCCGCCATCAGATCATAGATCGCCTGAGCCTCTTCCTTCGTGAAGTTGTCCATTAATAATTCAACACTACCTTTGGAAACTTCTGTAGATGAGGGAATGTCGTATACCTCCGGAGATATGTTTCTCGACAAAGCACGTCTATCGAATTGTCGCAGCTTCATCATGACCGCAAAGTACGCCAACTGTTGCGCACGCGCATCAATGTCGAGGCCTTGTAGATTATGCTTAACAATTTGGCCGGCCGCCTCGCGTTCACCGTATCCTTCAGCAGTATAAATGGCCATCAAAACGTCAAAAGCATAAACCAAAATGTGGCCAGACCCCATGGATGGATCTAAAAATGAAATGTCCTGTGGTTGAAGATTTGCCAGCTCTTGATCTGCCTTCTGGATGTTTACAACTGTCTCCGCTGTTTGGGGAGCGTCCGGCATGTAGTACTGCCAATTAAACTTGGCAACCAGTTCTGTCTCATTCTCCTCGGGATGACGAGTCATCAAAGCATGGATCCACAGCTTGCCCAATGAGTTCTGAACCATATATTTGACTATCCAGTCTGGCGTAAACAGTTGGGTGGCTGATGCTAATTCTTGATCACCGTATTTGTGTGATTTCGGTTGGGCAACGGCAGCGTTTTTGGGGACTTCATTATAGTATTGGTACAGCCACCCAATAATCTCGACTTGCCCCTCCTTCTCCACGTCAAAATCATCCCGCGGCACCTCGGTCACGAGTTCCTTAATCACCCCATTCTGATAGCTGGGAGTGAACAATAATTGGAAGGCATCAGTTGTTTTCTCAAACAAATGGGGTAAATTGGCGTTCAAGGCGTTGGCCTGCTTCAAAAACAGTAGTCGATACGCATTATCCATCGCCGCTGGCTCTTGAGTTTCTTGCGCATGTTGAATGAGATCTCGCTGCTCATCAGAAAAGCCGCCAAGATCGTCTTCAATTTCCAGTGCATGCGCCAAAATATCCGGTTCTGCCCGTCCTTCTTCGGAAGAAAGCACGGCAACCCGGCTTGGCAAATAATGGTTCACTTCCATGAATCGTAATGCGATGATCCGGTTGAACCAGGTGTATGACGCTTCTTCCACGAGATTATCATAGGCGGTATGCCAATCATCCTTGGCTGCCGCGGTCTGCAACCGCTGAACTAAGCTGACCCGGCGCGACGTATCCCGCCCACTGACCCCTTCCGTGTCGTTTGGCACATAGAAGGCAATCTCAGCCGTCGATGTTGGCAGTTTCTCTTTTACACCGTCTCTGGTGATCCCCACTTGGGTCAGCTTTAACTCAACACTCTCGATGAGCTCGCGGCGGGCTTTCACCGCGAAATCATGAATCTTCTTTTTATCCATTGCGATTCCTTTCAAAATAACGGCCACTCCCACGAATAGCCGTTATTGTCTGCTAGAGGGTAAACTTCGTGATCTGGTTTTCTTTAACTTGATCCAGCAATGCCTGCCGAAGCTTCTCAACATACCGGTTTACGTCATCTTCAGAGGAAATGGACCATTCCCGTTCAATGGGGAGTTGATCGGCTTCAAGATACTTAGTTTGAATAACAACAGGCGCTACAGGTTCTGGTTGAGGCGCCGGATTGGGGTCAGGAGCAGGAAGCGGATCCACAAGCTTAATGGATTCCTCGTCTGAACTCGGCTTCGGGGATACTTTCTCCACCTCAGCCAGCTTCTGTTCTTCTGCTAGTCGCTGCTCCTCATTTTCCAAGCTCTGCGTAATGCGCCTTAACACCGCATCAGCTGCTGCCGGTTTGGCCTCTAAGCGCGTCAGATCTGGCGCTTCCTCAGCCTCGGTCATAATTCGCTTGATCTGCTCCGTCAACGTCGCCAGCCGTTGCTGTTTGAAGTTATCTCCGGTGGAAGAATCGTTAATCCGCTGTTTGGCCTTTTCATTGACTGCTTGGATTTTGTCGGTCACTTGTTTCTGGTGATCGTCCATAATCTTGGCAAAGGTATCCACAAACTTCTGATGAACACCATCAATTTCTTGGATAACACGTCCAGCTCGGTCCTCATTCAGCAGTTTGTTCAGCTGCTGGTAGTCCTCGGCCAAAGCCGTGCTGGTGAAGAAGTCATGGGATGCCTTGTACCGCGCAATATCATCCAATCCCCGCGTCCAAATTGTCTGCTGCTGATCGCTGAAATAGAAATCCATGATACCCTTGTCGCTCATGTCATCCGCCCAGTGCAGCAAATCATCATAACGAGTATGAATCTTGTCGTAGAAAGTTTCCGCATCATTAATGGCCAGTAATTCACTGAACATTTTACTGCCTTTTTTGAGCAGTTCATGGCCCGGGAAGGAACTATTCTTTTGATCAAAGAACTGCAGCGTCCCATTGTCCTTGGCAATCTTCTCCTTCAATTCAGCCACCATCAGATCCGGCTGAGCTGCACTGAATGACCGCTTATTGAAGACCTGATCGGCGACGTCCTTCATTTCCCGCAGATAACGCGGATTGATGTCTTTCTTCACCTGAATCGAAATCTGTTCCGCGTATTGCTTCTTGGTCAGGAAATTGGCAATATCCTGAGGCTTGTACGCCGGATTGACCGGAGAAAGTACTTGGTCCTGTAGATTAGCCTGAATCTTGCCATCCGCCAGCAGCTTGGCCACCAGCCATTCGATGTCGTCCTCAATATAACCATAGGGAATGGCCTTGAAGTTGTTCAAGATGGCCTGCAACGTAACATGCTTGTCCTTTTGCATCGTCCGCTGGAGCCAGCTGTACACTGTTTGGACCGCACGCTCGTTTTCCTGCGTGGATACTGCCAACTCATTATCCTGATCCAGGATTTGCGTAATATCTGACGACGACTTGGCCGCATCAATGAGTCCTAAACTGCGGTACGTATCATCCACCAACATCTTCAAACCATCTGTGAAGCGCCCCTGGAAGTCTTTGCCGCCCTCAATCTTATGTCCGGCAACATAAACGTCTGCTTGTTCCAAGGCCGTCATAATCCGCTCCCGGGCCTTGACTAACAGCTGCTGCCGTTCAGCAGTCCGCTGTTCCTTGATAAAGTTGAACCGAGCGTCGGCATGGGCGTTGCCAAGCATGACAAATTTCCCAATCTGCTCCGCCCGCCGCAAGTCGCCGAGATAGTCGTCCGTGCTCGGCAGATCAACCACGATCTTATGTTTAGACGGATCCATGGACAGAAGCAGCAGGTTGGCTTCATTCCGATTATTGGCGCCATCCAAAGACGTGATGACTTGGATCGTCATGTCATTGTTGGTCCGCCCCTGGGGAGTTTCATCCACGTATTGATTCAACGTGAAATTGTAACGGCCTTTCAGCTTGGGGTAAGTGTACTTATTAGTAATGCCCGTTTTCGGATCGAAAATGAAGTTGCCCATCCGATCTTCCAACTCGCCTGACAGAACCTCTTCCCGGCTGATGGCCTGGTTGACTTCCTGTTCCGCATCGGTCAAGAATTCGTAGTTATCCAAGTTTTTCTCAACAAACCGTTGCTGCCGCAGAATGGCTAACGCATTCTGGACCTTTTTCTGCAATTCAACCCGATCAGTATCCACTGAGTCAATCATCAACGTCACGATGTTGTTCAGCGTCGCGTCAAAGTCTTTCAAGTACTTGACCATGAACAGTGCTTTCAGTACTTGGACGTTGAAGTTATCTTCTTCATGGGTGGGATCAACGGTGTCGTTGTCCACCGCGTGGGCAATCACGATGCTATGGGTGTGGTCCAAGAACTGGCGCAGGCCTTCAAAGAACAAGCTGAATGGCACCAGTGCCGTATCCTGCTGGTCCATGATAGCTTCCACAGATTCCTGGAACAGGGACAGCATCGACCGTGCACCTTCAGACAAGTGCTTACCATCAGAGCCGTGGGTCCGGACCGCTGTAAGCACATTTTGCAGCAAGTTAAACTGATACGGAACGAACGGATACGTCGCCGCAAAATCTTCCCCTGAACGGAACTTAGGCCGATCCACGCCATCGTCAAAATCAATCATGTTATTGATTGCGGCTGCGTTAGCCTCGTAGTCTGCCGCAAGTTGTGTTGTAGCCGGCTCTGTCTTTGCCCTGGTGGATGTGCGAATGACTTCGTCCACGTTGGCCGAACTCATGCTGATCTTGGTCGCAAACCGGCCTTGAATCTTGGAAAAGTCCTGACCGCTGATTTTGTCCGTAATAGTATCAATAGCCTGCTGGGAAGAAACAACTACCCAAGCCTTACCATGGGTAGCTGCCCCCAAGTCCTCAACGACGGTTTGCAGGTTAAGCATCCGCTGGGTACTTTCTCCAACAAACTGGCCGACTTCATCCACCAGGAAAACGACCCGCTTACCGGTCTTCTTGATATAGGCGGCCACCAGTTTAGAGAAGTCCTCAATACTGACTTGATAAGATGTCGTCAATTGATCCATCAAGCCCTGGGCATCCTCTTCACTGTATGCATCGACTTGCACTAGGGCATCTTTGATCGTGCCTTTCTTGAAAATGGCATGATCCCGACCAACCGTCCAATCCATGTGAGTGTTATCCAACTCCGTGAACTTGTCCTTAAAGGCGTCGTACTTACCCTGCGCAACTAGTTGGCGCTCCATTTCAGCAATCCAAAAATTGGTGCTCGAAAAGCCCTGCATTTCGTTAAACACTTGCAGGAAAACATTGATGATGGCATTGTCATCTGACTTGGCACCAGTCTTAGCTTTGGAATCAATATTGAACAGCACCACGTCGGTTGGCTGTTGCGCAGCCAGCTCAATACGGTTGATCGTCATCTGGTCATTGATTTTCTCTTTGAAATAATCAATGGCGCTCTTGCCGTCAACTTTCCGATCCTCCAACAGATAGGAAAGGATCTTCAGAAAGTGTGATTTACCAGAACCGAAGAAACCGGAGATCCAGACCCCCATTTCATCAGTATCATGGTTGATGCTTTTCTCATAGGCCGCAAAGAAGTCATCAAAGTGGCCTTTCAATTCTCGGGTAACAACGTACTCGTCCAGTTCTTGCTTCACGTTAGCGTCTGCATCCTGGCCAACCTTGATGACGCCTTGGATATTTCGATCAATCGGTTTAACAAATAAGTCGCGTATTTGCATTGTTATCTCCCCTATTCGAAATGAAACGCGCGGTAGTAGTTGTCTTCCTGCAGCTCCCCGAAGGCCTGCAACCGCACACTGTTGTAATTACCTGGATAGAACATCATGACCGGAATTTGGTCAATGACCTGGGTCATGGTGTTCAACACCTTGTGGGCCCGGATAATTGGATAAACCTGCCCAACACCGGTAATGAACACGATGGTGGGACCATCTTTGTTCAAATGGTCGCTGATATACTGCACCACTAGGTTGTGTTCCTCGTTCATCTCCATGATGTTGTTCATCCAGTCAATCACTTGGGTGATACCATTACTTTTTTCCAGATCAATGAATGCTTCCCGGTAGCCGAACTGATCAACAATCGTCAACATGATGGTGAACAGGTCGAACACTTGAATGGTGACACCCGTGGGCGCCGCTTTTTCTTGGCGGATAATATCGCCAATTTCGCCGCGGACATATAGTTCTTTCTCGGGATCATAATCGAAAATATAGTAACCAACCTCGTTCGACAGGCCCCGATTCTCTTGAAATGACTGCGTTTGGATCTTTTCCCGCAAGTCCTGAAACTTCTTCTTCAGTGGTACCATTACGACGTCCTCCCCGTCAGGATTGCTAAGTAATCCAAGTGGTTTTCTTCGCGCAGCCGGTCTGCCAAGCGCTCATCGAGCAAATAGTTTTCAACCACCAGTGTGTCCTTGTAGTCCTTAACGATTTGGGCCCGGCGCAGATACTGCGCCACAGTGGACTGCAGTCTCCTCAATGTTTCCTCGGTCCAATGGGCAGCCTCTTTATGCGTCAACGGCAGGTTCTTAAAAAAAGCTGCCATTTCGTAAGCTTCAATCTGTCGGTCACCCAGGATTAGCTCCGGACGGAAGACGTCATACATGAAGGCATACATCAACTGCTCCGTATTCATGATGGCGATAAGATTCATAATGCGCTGATTGACTGGATCGAGCTGATCAAAGAGTGCCCGCATCGCTGGCGTGAGTGAGCCCACGCGCCGTAAAACCACACCGGTCGTGGTGATCAGCCGGGCATGGGAGGAGGCATGGAACGTATTCTCTGCCAGGATCTGTTGGCGCAACACTGTGAAATCATCGTTATCGTTAGCCATACCCATTGCTTGAACAAATTCTGTGAACCAAAACTGGAATTTAACCGCTCCGGCCGATATTCGTTTCATGTCTACCTTCCTTGCTTGTGAAATGTGAAAAAGTCACTTGTGAATCGTTTACATGTGTGTCAAAATACATTTTACTCGTTTGGACTTAGTATACCAGATGGACGGCTAAATCGTGCGTCCCATCAGACTTTTCACATATCCCGTTGAGAATCTGGAAATCCAAGAATTCCTTTACTCACAATGCCAACGGCACCGGCGAAAAGTTCATTGACGGCTACTCGATAAGCAATACCTCGTCTAGGATTGAGCAGAGTTAAATACTGAATTGCTCGAAACTGCGGTTCGCCACTATAGTATGCCATCAGATAATACATCAGAACTTGAAAGGTCTGCGTCTTATTGGGTTGGTGTGAGGACACCTTTAAGTCAATCAACTCACGATTTGTCATATAGTCAATCTCCCCAAGAGCCTTCGGTGCACGAACCTAAACCCCCTGGAAAACTAAGGGCCCATATTTTTCAAAATATTTCTGGATCCTCTTAACCATTCTCCGAATGTTCCAAATTGTATCTGTATTTGGAATGGCCATTGTATTTGGTAAATTTGGGTCTAGAATTTTTGGTGTTGGAAAGTATTTCCATTCCAAAAGTACTAGGCCCTTTTTAATAACAAAAAAAGGCATCTAAGCCTCCCTAGTGCTATGCTTTAAGCGACGAAACTCAAGATAAGCGGGGTAGGAATAGATGTCTCAACCAGATAATACACTTAAATTACTGGGAATTACAGACACAAACATTCAGGTGTTCGGTACTCGTGAGGAATTTCATGGTCGGGGCTCGGGTCGCAAAAAGTATTTGGTCATCCAGGCAGAGCTTACCTACACACTCAGGCGCTATCCCAGCTGTGGATACAATACGTTGCACCCTAACGGACACAAGCTCACTCATGTCCACATTGCAGGACCCATGGACCGGCCCGTAATTCTAGAGCTAAACAAGCAACGCTGGCGTTGTA
>OBYY01000183.1_pt1 | contig 12371 bp, 10 predicted proteins | sample 1476821 | NCBI WGS metagenome assembly OBYY01 (sample SAMEA2580218, study PRJEB22360) | human gut metagenome | biome: human gut; feature: human-associated habitat; material: faeces | place: Denmark | collected 2008/2010
CTGAACACTTCCAACCATAGAGCGGGTGTTGCGCTTCTATCTAGAACCCGGGATCCCCCGGAAAATAGAAGATAAGTAGTACACTACTACTAAGTTTAGTCGAGATGGAGGGCGTGCGGAGCTGTGAGCCGGAGCAACTATGGATTGGCGGATCAGTGCGGTTATGTTTGGTTAACTGCAATTAGGTACCGTTATGTCTGAACTGATTCGTGTAGCACAAGTTGTCGGCAGAATGATGGGCGGCGGCGTGGAAGCCACCGTCATGAATCATTATCGTCATATCGACCGTAGCCGTATCCAGTTTGATTTCATCGTACAGAATGACTCCACGGTGGTTCCTGAGGATGAGATCAAAGCACTCGGTGGCCGAGTATTCACGATACCTTCCTATAAGCATCTGTCTGCATACATAAATGCATGCGAGCAGTTGTTTTGCGATCTCAAGCCGACGATTGTACATTCGCATATGAATGCATTGAGTGTATTCCCGTTAGGTGCCGCTAAGAGAGCGGGCGTACCGGTACGTATTGCGCACAGTCACTCGACCAGTAATCCGCGTGAGTACACGAAGACCGCAGTGAAGATGGCTTTGCGTCCGTTTGCGAAGGTATATCCCACACATTATGCAGCTTGCTCGCATTACACGGCTCAGTGGCTATTCGGCGAAAAGCTTGATGCCGCCGGCAAGGTCAGGATTATTCGTAACGCTATTGAGCCCGAGATATTCCGTTTCAATCCTATGGTGCGAGCCGCTAAACGTGCCGAGTTGGGTGTTGCTGACAATCAACTGCTCATCGGTCAAGTGGGGCGTATGTGCTTCCAGAAGAACCAATTGTTCACGCTTGATGTGTTCAAACAGGTACTCGAGTGTCATCCAAATGCTGTCCTTTCTCTCGCGGGCGATGGCGACATGATGAAGCAAGTGCAGGCACGGATTCATGAACTTGGACTCGAACGTTCGGTACGCATGCTGGGTGTACGTAACGATATTAGTAGCTTGTATCAAGCGCTCGATGTGCTTGCTTTCCCCTCCACCTATGAAGGGCTGGGTATGGTCTCTATAGAAGCACAAGCTTCAGGATTACCGGTGATCGCATCCAATTATGTTCCGAGGGAGGCGAGCATTATCCCTGGTCTCGTTAAATTCTTTCCATTGGATAAAACCGATGCATGGGCAGTTGAACTTGCAGAAATGTCACCCGTAGCCAAACGAAGTGATGAAAAAAACGCCATATGCCATGCCGGGTACGATATCAAAGACAGCGCACAACAACTTGGTGAATGGTATAGTCAACTCGTCGATAGTAGTGTGATACATTCTTGACATAAAATAAGGGGCACTTGAATTTGAGAATATTAATGGTGACCAGAGGACTGCAACATTCCAATGGTGTAGCAAGCTATGTTATGAATTATTACAGGGCGTTGCATGGTCCTGAAATGCGATTCGATTTCTTGGTGATAGATGATGTTGGTTCACCGTATTATAAGGAAATTGCGGGTAATGGGGATAACGTGTTCCTGCTTCCTTCATATATCAAACATCCATTAAAATTTTTCTTACTTATTTTCAATATATTTAAGAAGAGTCATTATGATGTCGTTCATTGCAATGTCGTTAATAGCGGAGTTCCGGTGCTTGCTGCAGCAGCTGCATTCAATGTTCCCATTCGTATATTGCATAGTCATGCTGCACAGAATGGTGATGTTTGGTGGAAGCAATTAAGGAATAAGCCATTTTCTGCGTTGGCTCTGCATTTTGCGAACAAATATATCGCATGTTCGCATAAAGCCGGTGATGGCCTATTTGGGAAGAGAAAATACAGGATTATACCTAATGCAATAAACATATCCCGTTTTCGTTATTCGGAGGTTGCGCGGAACAAAATTCGAGGGATCGAAAATTGTGGAGATAAAATTGTTGTGATGACGGTTGGTAGGATCACAACCCAGAAGAATCCCTACTTTATTGTCGATATCATTCGCGAACTTGCCAACAGTAAAGTTGACTTCCGTTTCTGGTGGTTCGGGGATGATGAACTGAATGGCGATGTACAACGATATGCCGAAAAACAGGGCGTCAGCCAATATATTTCGTTCAAGGGATCAGTTGGAAACGTGAATGAATACTATTCCGCGGCCGATGTCTTTGTTCTTCCGTCATTATATGAGGGTTTGCCGGTATCTGGAGTGGAAGCGCAGACGGCAGGATTGCCTGTGTTGTTTTCGGATCAAATTACTCGTGAGACATCAATGAGTGTTTTAACAGATTTTCTTCCAATAGACGATGCGAACCTGTGGGCGGAAAAGATTCTTCTGGATAGGCATTATGATCGGTCAAACTATATTAGATCGGTCGTTTCAGATAGTTTCGATATACGTTGTTGTTCAAAACAGATGATTAAAGAGTATTCGATATCAATGTAGGTTTTATAATGATCCGAAATAGATATACATTCTTTGATATAATATTGTGTATTTCTTTTTTATTGAATTCCGTTTCGGTATATTCAAAAAGCAACTATTCACATAGACTAAACTATGCATCGCTATTCATAGCTGCTATGTGTTTACTGTTTGTGCTTCTTTCTAACATGAGCAAGGAGGTGTGGTCAAAAGCAATTTACATTGGTTTCATATGTATTGTTGTAGGGTGTTTACCGTTCTTTGTTTTGTATTTCGTGCAGCAGTCAGATATTTCTAAGCAAATTTTTCGTTTCGTATTGATTGTGCCGATCTGCTCTATGTATCTTTTTCTGCGATCGTTATATGGGATTAAAGTAGTCTTGAGGAATTTCGTAAATGCCTATATCATTTTGGTAATACCTGGCTTTATAATTTGGATATTGTATTCACTGGGTGTTGTATCGACTAATATGTCATTAGACGTTTCTTGGGGTAGTTACACTACTGTAAATGGGGTTTATGGAATAGAGTGGTTCACTCAATATAGTGATATTAATCTCAGCATCGGAAAACTCTGGAAGTTCACATCTGTTTTTATCGAAGCGCCGGCCTTTGCAGCTTTTGCCGTATTGTTCGGATGTATTTCGATTTATCTCGCAGATTCTTCGTTGGTTGCTGTCTTAATAATAGTGATTAGTGGATTGTGCTCCTTTACGACAACCGCATATCTTGGTTTTGGATTATTGTTATTGCCCTTACTATATAAAGCTTTTTATAATAGCAAAACAAGAATATTGAAATTTTTATTCCTTGCGATTGGTGTATTATGCATTTTAGGGAGTTCGTTAGTTTTTGTTAAAATAATGTCAAATAAGATTGCGACTTTTTCCGGAGGAATTCATCTTCTTGACTTTCTTTCCGGTTTAAAGGCGTTTGTTGATAATCCGATATTTGGTCATGGCGTTAATGATTATCGGGCAGCTTGGCTTCAATTTGCTTCCGATCATCAAAGTGGTGTATCACAGACTAGTACCTTGATGTCAGTGCTATCCCAGGGAGGCTTACTATATCTTTTTCCATTTATATATCCGCTTTTTAATATGTATAAATCGGAAATGAAAATTTATAAGCCATTTGTTATATGTTTTTTAATACTGTTTTCAATTTGTATTGCTTTTGAGGATAGTTTTATTACGTATCTTCTTATATCATTCGGGTATATTGACATGACAAATAGATCTGGCGGTAAGTGTTCTCTACGGGAAAGGATATGAGATTGTCTTCTGTTGGCATCGTCACTTATCATGCTGCGTATAACTTTGGTTCCGTGCTGCAGGCTCTAGGCACTCAGATTGCCTTTGAAAAGCATGGTTGTTCGGCATCCATTATTAACTATCGTCCTTCTGGTCAGCGAGCTTTTTATGAGACGCTATATCGTACGAATCGTTCATTAAAAACGCTGATTAACGATCTATCCCTGATCTCAGTGAAATCGGATCGTCTTCTTCGTGCTGAACGATTTGAGCGTTTCATCAATCAGCAGCTCAATCTCACGGAATGTGTTGAAAAGGCTTCGGATTTGGGAAAATTCGCTGATTCTTTCGATATATATGTGAGCGGTAGTGATCAAATTCTGAATATTCATTCTAATGAATATTCGGGAAGCGACTGGGATGCCATGAAACCTTACTTATTAGATTTCACAAATCGTCGCAAGGTAAGTTATGCTTCATCTCCTGCGAATATGACACGGGATGAGATCAAACACATTGTTCCCGACCTTCAAAAGTTCACGATGCTGTCTGCACGTGAACAAGATGCCGCCGAAATGATTGGCCAACTCGTGGGCAGGCCCTGCGCCAATGTACTTGACCCCACGTTGCTTGTCGGGGCTGATTCATGGCGTAGGATTGCGACACGTGCAGCGGATGAGATGAATCTTCCGAAAAAATATGCCTTGATATATTCGCTAAACGGCACGAAAACCGTTATGCAGCAGTATTCCCTATATCGCCGTGTCAGTGATATTCTTAATATGCCGGTTGTCTTGATTGCCCCGTTTGCGTGGTTCCCGACGAACAAGCATATTGTTGATGGGCGAGCCGCTGGGCCTGCGGAGTTCATCAATATCATCGATCACGCTATTGTGGTGATTACCGATTCTTATCATGGAACCTTATTCTCCATGAATCTGGGTACTCCTTTCCTGTCGATGAGCAACGGAAAAGGGTCGAGCACGCGAAAGGACCAGGTTCTGCATCGTATGCAGGCCAGTGAATCCATCGTCAAAGGGATAGAGGATGCTGTTCATTATCTCGAACGATCAGGTATCCCCTCAGTTCATGATATCACAAAACCTCTTGCGGGAGTTCGGCAATTCTCAAAAGATTACATTGCTCACACCCTTGACTTCTAGAATCGATTGTGCATAATGGCAAATCATAGGAAAAAGCCGAAAATACATTCGGTGAAGTTCAATGTTCTCATGAATATGCTTCTAACGACATCGCAGATGTTGTTTCCTTTAATCACCCTGCCGTACGTTTCTCGTATTCTTTCCACGTTTGGTACGGGTGCAGTTGCTTACGTGCAAAGCGTTGTGCTGTATTTTTCGATGGTCGCGCTCCTCGGCATACAGAACTATGGCATCAAGGTCTGTGCTATGGTACGTGATGATATAGTGGAATTATCGAAAGTCGTAAAGGAACTTTTGGTCATTTTGCTGGTGTCCACGAGCATTGTCTTTGCGGTTTATCTATTATCGATATTCCTCATTCCGACTTTCTCTCAACAGCGGACACTGTTCCTGATTTTCTCAGTTGGATTCTGGCTTTCTTCGTTCGGTGTGGAATGGTTCTACCAAGCCATTGAACAGTACGGTTACATTACTGTACGGAACATTGTATTCAAGTTTATTGGCCTTATTCTGATGTTCCTATTTGTCCACCAGAGCTCGGATTATATTGTGTACGGCATCACCGTGCTCGTTGCCGGCTACGGTATGAATATCCTCAATCTTCTGCGTCTGCGCAAACTCGTGGATTTCTCTATCAGGCAGCGTCTGGAATACAAAGAACATCTTAAGGCTATGTTCTGGTATTCAATTGCATCGATTTCGTCCGGCATGTATACCCAAACGGATATCGTGGCTCTCGGTTTTCTCGGTAACATCAATATGGTTGGTCTCTACCAACTTGTTGCGAAAATCAAGAATGTGCTCATCAAAGCCGTGAACTCCGTTGGCAATGTGATGTTGCCACGTATTTCATACTACAAGGCCAATGGGGACAAGCAGGCAATTATTAATCTGATGGCCAAGAATGTCAACTTCATCGGTGTGGTATCTGGCGCTCTAATCGGTGGAACGGTTCTGTGTTCGGATTCCGTTGTACAACTTATGGGAGGCAAGGACTTCTCTGGATCAGTCGTGCCACTAATGCTCGCTGTTCCAGCTATATTATTCTCATCGCTCAATATCGCTTTGGGAAATGAATTGATTGCTGATTCACGCGAAAGGGAATGGGCAATACTTAATGTTATTGGATTCACATGTTCGGTTGTATATGCTATCACATTTATTTATTTTTTTGGCGTTGCCGGAGCTGCAATATCGAATTCTCTAACCGAATTGACCGTACTTGTTTTGCGATGCTCGCGCGGCAAAGGATTTATACGGCAAATTTTGCCACAAACCGATTACCACAAGATTGGTATCGTATCCGTTGTATCGGTATTTATCGCTTTGCTGCTGAAATCACAACTTGCATTCACTCCCGGATTCATCTCTCTCATTGTGAACGGATGTTGTTTTATGGGAATATATTGTATCGGACTTGTTCTGGCGCATGAATTGTTTGTCGCCGAAATGATTCATTCTATTATCAAAAGGTAGGAGAATACTATGACTGGTCCCGATAAGTTGTTAACCATCTCGGTTGCTGCGTATAACGCTGAACCATACTTGGAACGATGCATATCCTCTGTCGTTTCCTGTCCGGATGCAGCACGTCTGTGTGAAATCATTATCGTAAATGATGGCTCCCACGATTCGACTTCGGATATTGCCCACCGTTTTCAAAGCCGGTATCCCCAAGCAGTACGCGTGATTGATAAGGAGAACGGAGGATATGGCTCCACCGTTAATGCCAGTCTGAAGCACGCAACAGGACGGTATTTTCGGCTCCTTGATGCGGATGATTGGGTGGATACTGAACATCTATCCGGCTTCTTGAGAGAATTGTGCGCTTGCGATGTGGATGTGGCTTTATCCCCGTACCTCGTATGTAATGATCAGACCAAGGAAGAAACCCCGGTAACACTGTCGGAATTGCATGCAGCTCAGGCGGGACGTTTTGAAGATCTCGATTTCTCTTGGACACATTTAACAATGCATGCGATGACTTTTCGGACCGATTTACTGAGACAGGCGGGAGTTCACCTTGATCACCATGTACTCTACACAGACTGCGAATTCATTACCCAGCCGCTTAGATTTATTGACACATATCAGATGTTGACAAATCCATTGTATTGCTATCGAGTGGGCCGAGAAGGTCAAAGCTGTGATTATCGACAGACTGTACGGCATAAGGATGATCTCAAAACCGTCATCAAAACCTTAACGCCGCTTTATGATGAGCAACTCCCCGGCAACAAATCGGAATTTCAATACTCACAGTTCCTTGGCCTCTACACTCAATTGTTCAATGCATGTTTTCTTCCCCGTGATGCTGCATGGGTGCAACTTAGAAAGCTATGCGAAGAGATGAAACCTCTTAATCCGAGAATGTGGGATAAATTCCTGCGGCATCGCGTCGATATTCGCATGGCGCTGTCCACGCATGGACTTACGTTTCCTCTTCTGTGTGTGCTTCAGCGTAAACGACTCAGCTATAGCGAGTGAAACCGACAAATGCAACCAGCATATTAATTTAAGGAGTATATAAAATATGCAAGCCATCAAGCATGCACATGAACGCAATGCGCGGATCGTGGTCTCATTGTTGAAACAGCATGGCGTGAAAAATATTATTGTTTCACCCGGCTCCACGAACCTGCCGGTAGTTGTCTCTGTGCAGCATGACCCGTATTTTCATGTTTATTCATGCGTGGATGAACGTTCTGCAGCTTATATGGCATGTGGCATGGCAGCGACAACCGGGGAGCCTGTCGCGTTAAGCTGCACTGGAGCGACTGCTTCCCGCAACTATCTGCCCGGCCTCACTGAAGCGTATTACCGTAAGCTTCCGGTGATAGCCATCACCTCATTCAACGGGGATTGGAACATCGGTCAGCTTCTTCCGCAGACGCTCGATCGGCGTATCGTTCAGAACGATGTAGCGCTTGTCTCAGTGGACTTGCCGGTCATTAAGGACGAGACGGATGCCTTGTACTGCAATCGGCTCGTTAACCAAGCCATTCTGGAGTCCATACGTCACGGCGGCGGTCCCGTGCATATCAACTTGCCTACTGTCTATGACAACACCATGGATCCCGGCCCAGTTCCCGTAAGCAGGTGCATCCGACGTTACATGCCGTCCGACCCATTTCCAGAGATCGGCTCACATAGGAACATTGTGATTCATATCGGTGCTCACATCCGATTCTCCAAGGAAGCAGAACAGTCGATTTCGGATTTCGCTGACCGTTACGATGCAGTGGTGCTGTGTGATCATACTTCCAACTACCACGGTCATAACCGACTCCTCGGCACGCTGACCACAGACAACCTCCATTCCGGTTCGGCTCAATGGGACGCGCTGAAACCCGACCTGGTCATTTCGATGGGGGAAATCTCCGGTGACTATCCGACCACGAATTACCTCAAGGCCGTACATGCCGAGACCTGGCGTGTGTCCTTGGATGGGGAATTGCGCGACCGATTCGACGGATTGACCAAAGTTTTCGAGTGCGATACCGAGGAGTTTTTCAAGAGATACGCAGCTTTCGGTGAACAGAATGGCAATACACCAGTGAACCGTTATTTCGCTCAATGGGAACAATACGACGAGTCATTGAGACGATCTCTTCCCGATCTGCCATATTCGGGCAGATGGATAGCAGAGCAGACCGCTAAGCAGATTCCCGAGAAGTCGATTATGCATTTCGCAATCCTCAATGCGCTTCGCAGTTGGAACTACTTTGAGCTTAACCCTTCTATTCGTTGTTATTGCAATACGGGCGGCTTCGGCATCGATGGGGCACTGTCCACCACATTCGGATCGGCCTTGGCTGAACCCAACACTCTGCATTTCGTGGTTATAGGTGATCTTGCCTTCTTCTACGACATGAACTCGCTTGGCAACCGGGATATGATGGCGAACATCCGCATCCTTTTGGTCAACAATGGGATAGGCGATGAGATGCGAATGCCCTATTCTACCGGATTTCGCCTCCATGGTGAAGAGCTTCCCTACGTGTGTGCGCAAGGCCATTATCGTGCACAAAACGCCTTCGACAGTCTGGCCAAAGCATGGTGTGAAGCCCTCGGGTTCAAGTACATGTCTGCCTCAAGCAAGCAGGAATACCTCGAACGGCTCCCGGAATTCCTCACAACGCAATCCGACAGCCCCATTATTCTTGAATGCCACACCACCCCGGACGATGACTCCCAAGCCGGAGGGGCGTTACAACTTCTCGATCAGGATTATGTGAATAAGAAGAAGCTCAAGGACGCCATCAAAAATGTCGTTCCAGACAGCATGCTTCGCACTGCGAAGACTATCTTAAGTCGGAAATGACAAATATAGGTATACTGCTTGAAGATATCTGAAAGGATTGTTTCAACCGTGTGTAACCGACTTTTCCACCGGTCGTGAGGTTGGCGGAAAAGTCGGTGATGATTTCTGTATAATTAATGCCATGATTTTGTACACAAGTGCAGAGTTTTGATACTTGCTGGCTTGCTAGGGGGTTTTCTCTTGCCCAACGGAGTATGTCAATGACTCGGCAATAGTCAATGATGGGATGAGACACATCCTCGCAAAGGAAAAACACGCGTTTAGGCTGTTTCTGTGCGTGGATAATTGTTGTTACCTTATCATGCGGAATATCGGCAATGCGAGCTTGAACCGTTTGGACTTTGTTGGCAAGAGCCTGCTTGTATTTGTCAGGCAACTTCTTACTGTTTTCGGGAGTAAGAACCATTCTGAGTAATTGGGCGTGTGCGATACCTGCGCATGAACAGACACAGTTGAATCCATTTGCGAATGTGCAGCTACCTTGACCTCGTCCAGTGTGAATATCTATGCAAGGGTCTTTGGGATTTACTTGGATGGGCAGTGCCATGTTTCTTCTTTCAGCTCTGTTTATTAGATTTCAGCGTCTCAATCACTTTCGGCATATCGGTCCAAGGGGCGTATTCCTGCTCGTGATATGGCGTGAGCCTGTTGCGCCCCTGACTGTTCTCCGCTATGTTGTGCCGGGCTGCGTTGCGTGTGGCGGCATCGAGATGTTCGCTGTCGATGAGTTCGTCATTGACGTATTTGTTGCGATTCCCTCCAACGATGCCGGCTTCTGCCGCAGCTGACTCGACATCGGGCGTCAGTGTGTAGCTTGGTGGACAAGCCTTCATATGGTCGAGCAGCCAGACCTCGAAGCAGGGGTTGGAAATGATGAGCTCGATCCCATTGTCCTTGCAAGTTTTTGCGGCCTTGCTGTGGTCGTGAAAGTCGTCAACATCGACTACCACCCAGATTTTTTCATAGCAATCTGTGGAGATATCCCGTTCATCCTCTTTCTTCAACTTGCATGCAAAATCCGCGAGCTGTTCAGGACTTTCGTTCTTCTGTTGGTAGTCGATGACAACGTCATATATGGACTCGAGCTGCTTGAAATACTGTCTTTCGGTAACAGCTCCGCCAGCTACGACAAGATAACGCTTCTTGCGTGCCCTGTGGAAACGTGCAGACTCGCGACCATGCGCGGGAACGCCTCGCTTCTTCGCCATCAGTCATCGTCTCCATTCATGATCTGTGCGAATACGGTATGGAAACTGGGGTTCGATGTGGCGCCATATACACCATTGAGGTAGTTCTTGCCGATGTTCTCTTCCTTTCGAATACCAAGTTCCGTTACCGGGAAGAGTTCCGAGGCGCCGTCTTTATCTTTCTCTACAAGCCATATCTGATCGGGTTGTAGTAGGCGGTTCGACGAACCCGACTGATTGATCAATGACACGTCATGGGTCGTGAAAATGAGCTGGGAGCCGTGGGGATTCGTTGCCGGATCGGTGTACAGCGCCACCAGCTCTGCTACCAAGGCTGGGTGCAGGCTTGTGTCAATTTCATCGATAAGTGTGACCGTGGGCCTTGATAGCTGACGAAGGGCAAGCGAGAAGAACGACAGCGCGGCGACGGTGCCCCTGGACTCGTTATCCAAGCCGAAGCCGGCAGAGGACGAATCTTCGCCGGTATGAGTGAATTGCAACTGTGTCGCGTTTTTGATGTTGAATGCTTCCTCTAGCTTTCCCTCATCAGCTCCGATCTGAGTCTTCATCTGCTCTTTGAACTGATGCCAGATATCCGAGGGGATGTTCGCCGGAACGCTTTTCACATCGCTGATGCCAAAATCTGCGTACTTGATCAGAGATGTCAGATGCTTCGAAAAAGGTGTCTTGTTCTTGAATTGGTCAAGCAATATGGGCTGTTCCTGTTCGAAAGCGTTTGCCACGCAATACGCCATATCATTCTGGAAAAACGAGAATACAGGTTGGACACATTCGATGCGGCCGGCGGCGGCCGCCGAAAGCAGGAGAGCGTTGGGGCGGAGTCCCACTGTCTTTCGCACTTGCGTTCTAGGTCCTTTGAAAGTGGCTCCGAATTTCACCTCGTCGTTTCCGGTGCGGGAGAACAACAGTGAGGAGTGAGTGGAGAGACGTCCTCCCATGTCCTTAAAGAAGGTAAGCTCTTCCTCTAATATGTGCTTATTGTTATAGCGGAACCAGTACTGGTATTTCAGATGGTTCTCGGCTGTGAACTCCAGGAAGAACATCGATGGTTCCTCGAATGGGGTCTCTCTCAGTAGGAATGGTTCCCTAAGAATATCGCTGTTCGCATCACCTTGGCTGTAGCTGTTTGTCACCATGCTACGCATGGCGCACATCGCCTTCAGGAAATTGGATTTTCCTGATGCGTTGGCGCCGTATATGGCTGTGATTGGAGACTGCCGTGAGTCGTTGGATTCCGTGAACCTTTCGTCGCGAGTCATAGAGAAAGATTGCTCGTCGCGGAAACTCCTGAAATTCGAAAAGCTAAAATCAATCAGCATTGGGTCGCCTCGTAAATGTGTTTTACTCTTTTGATACTGAGATTATAACTAGAAATGTCCATTTTTACAATTTTCTGCTAAAAGTGATGGTTTTATGAGCGTGTCCACAAATCTATACATTTTCTGGTTTCACTTGGCATAAGAAGGTGCACCCTGTGCCTTACGTGTGCGATTTTCATTTCAGAATTGTTTATTTTCCGTGGAAACGGTGAGATTGGCTTGCGTGTTCAGGCGAAAGGATTGATTGGGTGGATGCCTTGTTCCACAGCAGGTCAAACCAGTGTCCGCGCCGCTTGCCGATGGTGACGGCGAATAGTGCTTGGCGGATGAAGTCGAGCAGTGTGCAGGTCGCGTAGATCGCCAGCAGGATGCCCAGAATCTGCAGGATCGCCAATGGCTGCTGGTACAGGTTCTGCAGGTTGAACAACCGGACTCAGAGCAGTTTCTCGGAGGCGGCGTAATCGGTAATCAGGTACACTGCGAACGCGGATTACGCTATCCGGTTGATGGCACGGCTGTGGAAGGTGGCGCGGTCCCCGTTATCTATTTGTAAGTGCAGCATCCTTGTTCTCGGCTGATTCTAGCAGTTCGTCGGCGAATGCCTCGGCGGGGGCGCGCTAGCCGAGCACTCGCATGGGCCTGTTGTCGGTTTCGTCGACGATCTCCTGCAGTTCGCGTGCCATGGAGGGGGCGATGGG
>OBYY01000193.1_pt1 | contig 12000 bp, 11 predicted proteins | sample 1476821 | NCBI WGS metagenome assembly OBYY01 (sample SAMEA2580218, study PRJEB22360) | human gut metagenome | biome: human gut; feature: human-associated habitat; material: faeces | place: Denmark | collected 2008/2010
AATATAATCCAAAGGTATCTTATAAAGATGAAGTCATTATTGGTGTTAATTCAATGAGTGGCCAAAAGGCATTTAAGAAAATGGTTTAATATCTATCGTATGTGGGACAAGACACTCCTAAAGGGTTCTGGTGCAGATTTTCCTCGCTGACTTGATTTTAGTATACTGGGTGCCAAGAAACGAGGGATTGCGCGCATGAATCACTTTAAGGGACGCCACTTTCAAAAGGACATCATCTTAGTAGCCGTTGGCTACTATTTCAGATTCAGTCTCAGCTATCGTGACATCGTTGAATTGCTTCGGGATCGGGGTATCACTGTTCATCACACCACGGTCATGCGTTGGGTTCATCACTATGGCCCCATCTTTAAGGCTCTATGGCGTCGGCATCAAACAGCTCACGCTAAAAGTTGGCGAATCGATGAGACCTATATTCGAGTTAAAGGCCGTTGGGCCTATTTGTATCGCGCTATTGACAGTAACGGTTTGACCATGGATTTTGAGCTACGAAAACACCGCGATTATACCGCATCCTATCACTTTTTGAAGCGTCTCTTGACGACCAATGGTCAGCCTGATCGATTAGTCACTGATCAATATCGGGCAACACTGAAAGCAGTGAAGCACCTGATAAAGCAAGACTATTTGAGCAAATCAGCCACCAATGTTCCAAATATCGAAATAATTTGATTGAACAGGACCACCGATTCATTAAACGTCATCGTGTCCGCTCAGCAAGCTTTCAAAGCATTCGAACCGCTAGTGCAACGTTGAGCGGTGTGGAAATTGTTCACGCAATACTCAAAAGAACCCGACGAGAGTTAAGTCTCATCGGGTTCTCAGTCGTGGACGAGTTAGAAGCATTGTTAGCTGCATAACCTTCAACATAGGATCAATAGCTGGTTAGATGGTCATCTCTCAGACTGTTTGCACCAGATCCCCTAATGCCTAGTCGTTGACAGAGCTGACGATTCTCGCGGGTACGATAAAGTGTGTCAGCTAAGATTTCATCGGGATAATAACCATGCACGTCGAAATAATGATCGATGGTTGTTGCTAAATCTTGGCTTTCATTGAACGCCTTAAAATCAAATCGTTCGATATCGATCATGCCATCGGCAATTGAAGCATCAATCTTGGGACCAAATTCGGTTCGTTGTTTGGCTTTACCACGGTTAATCGGGCGAATCCACGGTTGTGCAAAGCTAACAATCCGTCCTGGGACCCGATGGGTCCGATTTTCATACATGAACATTTGCTGGTCAAAAAGTTCACGAATCACAGCCAATCGTTTGGTTTGCCTTTCGTTAAGAGAGGCACCGTGGGCCAACAGCACATCGATATAACGTAGATCACGTCGGACATACTGGAGCTGTACTTTGATCTGCTTGCGTGTTCCCTTAGCCCAACGCCGCGGTTTTCTAGCAAAAGCGGTCCACTTAGCTTTTGCTTCACGTTTGTAGGTTCGTGGAGGCTTGATTTGCAACTGATGAGCCATGTCTAATAACATTTCTTCTAGATTGAGCCGAGCTTGATTTAGCAGCGAAGTATCTTGTGGAAAACGAATTTCAATTGGCACCGCAGTAGCGTCTGTGATCAAGACACGGAGCTCATCATCTGGCAATAAGCTTTGGATTTGTTCGCGCAAGGTATCACTGATGATATTTCGCACTAGTTCCGTTATTTGACCCATGCGTCGTCTAAAATAAACCAAGGTTGAGTGGTTGAACGGCAGGTCGGTTGTGTAGGTGTCTAGCCCGATAAAGTACTGGTAAGCCGGGGTATCACGAATAGCGGTAACGACCGAACGGTCGGTTAGATGTTCTGCTTGCTTGATCAAACTGGCACCGTAAAGCAGACGAAAGGGTTTAGCAGCGCGCCCACCCATCTCAGTAAAAAGAAGTTGATAGGCTTCATCGAGCTGTTGCCACGGGAGCATGTCGGCTAATTGAACCCACTCATTGTCGGAAGAAAGTGGCACACCAAGGCCGTTGTTAAAGGATTGAAATGACAATTGGGTAGCACGATGTCGATAAGCCATGATGGTTTCCTCCAGGAAAAATAAAAAGTGCAAGGAAAACAGGCGTTAGCCCATGTTTACTTTGCACTAATTATAATCTTTACTATTCTTTGATGCCAATAAAGCTTGCAGTTATGCTGCTTTCACCAGCCACTAACTATCAGACAATTGAACGGCGAACTGGTACACAGGTTTATTTTGCCCATGCCTATTCACCACATGAACGCGGCAGTAATGAGAACCGTAACCGAGTTTTACGACGCTTTATTCCCAAAGGCCAAGCCATTGAAGAGTTAAGCGATCACAAGCTGATTCAAATTAATTGGTATTTGAATTCACGGCCACTTAAATGTCTTAATTGGCATACACCAATCGAGATCTTCCTACTTAATTTACGTCACTAAATTTCGTTCAAGTTATTTCTTGCAATCTGCCAAACAAATAAAATGACTATGGTAATCCCGTACGAGGTCACCACAGTCATTAATCATTCTATAATTAGCGGATTATTTAGCTTTTAAATTCCCAACGAAGATGGACGCCACCCCGGCCACCAAGGCGGAGATGACCAGGCCGAAGAAGGCCGTGTCGTATGAACCGCTCAGCTGAACGATCCAGCCGATTAAGAGGGGACCGAAGAAGCCCCCGAGTTGGCCACCAAAGTTAATCGTCCCGATCTGGGAGCCGTAAGTCTTTTGCGGGAAGAGTTGGGCCGCGTAGGAGAAGATCCCGGTGAAGGCTAGCGACTTGACGAAGTAGGTGGCCATCTGGAAGATCACTAACCAAACCAGGCTGGTGGACTTGTAGAGTCCAAACATGGTCAGGACCGTTAAAAAGGAGGCCAGGATAATCATCAGGCGTTCGTGATTTTTAAAGATGTGCACCATTACGTAACCGGAGATCAAGGCCGCAATCCCCCCGGCAATCGTCGGCAGGGGTACTAGCCAAGCCAGGTTGGCTAAGTTAATGTGGCGGGCGTTTAGGAAGTAAACCGGCATCCAGGTTTCCATCCCCTTGGTAATGATGTTTAAGGCCAGCCCGATCACCACGAAGGCCCAGACCCGCGGGTCGATTTCCTTCCAGCTTATCTTTTGCCGTTCTTGTTTCGTTACCGCTTGTCCACCGCCGTGACCGCGGAAGAAGAGGTAGATGACCATCAAGAGCAAGCCAAAGGCCCCTAGCCAAAAGAAGGCCGAACGCCAACCGGTAGCGGCGATGATTGGCACGATGATGAAGGGGGCCAAGGCCGCGCCGGCGTAGTTAGAAGAAATTAAGGCGGCGGTCAGTTGGGCACGCTTGTTGACCGGGAAGTCCTGGGCGACTTGCTTCATGGCGGCCGGTGGGTAAGGGCCCTCGGCGATCCCAAACAGGAACCGAATTACCAAGAGGGCGGCTAAGGACCAGGCCAGCCCGGTAAAGATCGTCATCACCGACCAAAAGGCGAGGGTAGCGATAATTACCTTACGGGAAGAGAAGCGGTCGGTCAACCAGCCCCCCGGAATCTGCATGATTGTGTAGCCCAAGAAGAAGACGGAACTAGTCGCCCCCAGTGCGGCTGGGCTAACGGAGAAATCCTTGCCGATCGCGGCCAACGATAAGTTGAGCACGGTCCGGTCGGCGAATAAGAGCATGTAACCAAGGTATAAAATCACAAAGGAACCGAGCGACAGGGCCCGGCGGTTGGGTTTTGCATCCATCATTTATTTGTATCTTTCTTTTCTCATCAATTATGCTAGTGCAACAAAACTAAGCGTTAGCAACCAGGTCTTGTAAGCGAAACTTTTGGACCTTGCCGCTGGCGTTTTTCGGTAGGGCGTCGGTTTGCAAGTAGAACTTAGGCACCTTGTAGTGGGCCAGGTGTTCACGCCCGAAGGCTTCCAACTGCTGAAAGTCAACGGGGTGTTTGCTGACGACCACGGCCACCGGAACGGCGCCCCACTGTTGATCATTACGGCCGACCACGGCAATTTCTTGGATGCCTGGGTACTGGCGCAAGACGTTTTCCACCTCGGCGGGGAAGATGTTTTCGCCCCCGGAGATGATCATTTCATCTAAGCGTCCGTCGACGTACAAGAAGCCGTCTTCATCGAAGTGGCCGACGTCGCCGGTTCGGTACCAGTCGCCATCGTGCTTAGCCGCAAACTTGGCCGGTTGGTTTAAGTAACCCGGGGTCAAGGCCGGGGTCTGGATCTCGATTTCGTGATGCTCACCCACCAAACGCAGCTGGGTGGTGAACAGGGGCTTGCCGACCGAACCAAGGTGGTAAGGCGCCTCTTCAGCCGAGAGGGCAACGAACTGCGAGCAAGTTTCGGTCATCCCGTAACACTGGACAACCGGCAGCCCGCTTTCTTCGCAGGCGTTAAGGGACGCCCGGTCAATCGTCCCACCGCCGAGTAGCACCAGGCGAAAGGCCGATGAGTAACAGCGGTCGTTTGCTTGGACGTCTTCGAGCATCTTCTTTAGCATGTAGGGAACGGCCGAAATGATCGTAACCGGTTCGTCCTCCAGGATTTGGTTGACCACTTGCGCATCGAAATGGTTGACTAGGCGAACGCCCATCCCGTAAATCAGGCCCCGCATTAGAATTGAAAAGCCCGAAATGTGGAAGATGGGGGCGACGCACAACCAGAGGTCGTTTGGCAACACCCCGAGGTTCAAAGATGACGAAATGGCGGAGGCCAAGTGGTTGCCGTAGGTTTGCAAGACGCCCTTTGGCTGACCGGTGGTTCCCGAGGTGTACATGATCGAGGCCACGGCGTCTAGGTCAACCGTCGGCGTCAACACTGCCGCCGGGGCAGTGCCGGCTGTCAATTCCGAACAGAGGACCCGGTGCCCACCGTAATAGCGGTCGGCTAGTTGGTCATCGACTAAGACCAGGTCGAGCCCCGCGTCGCCGATTTGGCGGCTCAGTTCTTCAGGGGCGAGGCGCCAATTTAGCCAAACGATGGTCTTGTCGGCGGCTAAGACCCCCAGGGCGGCTAAGTAACCAGCCAGGTTATTGTGGGTCATCACCCCAACCCGGGGCTGGTCCGTCTGCACTTGAATCTGGCCAGCACGGTGGGCGACCAGGGGAACCAGCTGGGCAAAGGTGTAGGCGGTGGTACCGTCATTAACCGCCACCCGGTTAGGGTTTAGTGAAGTCTGTTTGAGGAGCCAATTTGGAATCTCCATGACGGCCTCCTACGGGAACTTCGGGAACTTATTGAAGTCGGGGTCGCGCTTTTGGTTAAAGGCGTCGCGCCCTTCCTTTCCTTCGTCAGTCGTGTAGTAAAGCATCGTGGCGACACCGGCAAACTGTTGGAGCCCCGCCAAACCATCGGTATCGGCGTTCATGGCCGCCTTAATGAAGCGAAGGGCGGTCGGTGACTTCTTTAAGATTTCGTGACACCAGTCTAAAGTAACTGATTCGACCTCAGCTAGGGGCGCCACCTTGTTAATCCAGTTCATCTGGTAAGCTTCGTCAGCCGTGTAGAAGTGGTTTAAGAACCAAACTTCCTTGGCCCGCTTGTGGCCGATCACCCGGGCTAGGTACCCCGAGCCATAACCGGCGTCAAAGGAACCCCTTCGGCCCCGTTTGCCCAAACATGGCGTTATCGGCGGCGATCGTCAGGTCACAAACCAGTTGTAAGACGTTCCCGCCCCCGACTGACCAGCCCTTGACCATGGCAATCACCGGCTTTGGGATGATCCGAATCAAGTGTTGGAGGTCCAAAACGTTGAGCCGGGCGATGTGGTCGGGGCCCACGTAACCCCCGTTACCCCGCACGGATTGGTCACCACCGGAAGAAAAGGCCTTATCGCCGGCTCCGGTAAGAATAATTACGCCAATTGTGCTATCATCACGACAGATGTTAAACGCGTCGATCATTTCGGCGACCGTTACCGGGGTGAAGGCATTGTGCTTTTCCGGCCGATTCATTGTAATCTTGGCGATCTTATCGTCGCGTTCAAAAATAATTTCGGAATACTCCTTAACGGGGGTCCAGTTAGCACTCGTCATAACAAACTCCTTTACAAAATCCAGAGGTACAAAAATGAATTTACTTGAAAACTTAGGCATTCACCAGGACTTGGTGACCAAAGATCGCGTTGAACTCTCCATGCCGGTCCAAGCAAAGCACTTGCAACCGTACGGGATCGTTCACGGCGGAATTAACACCGTACTGGCCGAAACTGCCGCCTCCCTAGGGGCTAACGCCAACGTAGCGCCGGAGCGAATCGCGGTCGGGGTCAATGTTACCACACAACACCTTCAAGCGTTACGGGAAGGTGTAATTTTTGTCGTTGCAACTCCCGACCACGTCGGCCGCACCCTCCAAACCTGGCAAGCCCGGCTGCTGGTTAACGACCGATTAACGGCTACCGCAACCATCACCCTGATGAACGTCCCAGCACCAACCAACAATCATAAACATTAATTCACAAATTGGCTACTATTATGCTTATAAAATTGCCGGGTGACCATTGGGGGATTACCTAAATTGCATTTTGTAATTTTATAATCTATCTTTAGTATTCGCCCCAATATTTAGACATTGTTTGTTTACCAACGCCAGGGTTAAAACTATTAGTTGGATCATTTTTCTTATAGTGCTTGATTAAGGCCGGTGCTGCCAAATATAGATGCCCAACATTGTGTTCGGCTGGATAAACAGCGTGACGCTCATCCAAAATTTTAAGCATTTCTTTTTTAAGTTCATGCGCATCGACGCCAGGTTTTAGAATATAATCCTGGTGCATAACGTGATCAAGTAAGTGACCATAATAAATTTTGTGTTCTATTTTGTCTTCAATCTCTTTAGGCAAATGCTCGAACCACTTATAATCATTACTTGCCAACGCGATATCTAGTGGCAAAATGTCAATACTATCCTGTTTTAATTCTTGATATCGAATCGCAACCCCAGCTGTTACATAGCGGTGAGTTGCCGCTTTACTGGTCTCATTGGCATCGGCTTCAAAGTAGTCGCCACTGGCTTTGTCAAAATAAGATTTGAGATACTCTCGCGCTTCTTCAATACCATTACCAGCCATTTTCAATTGTAGGTAATGGTCGTACTTTTCGTAATAATCATCTAACCGCTTTGGCATTTGATTAGGAAATAAATTACTTAATGTTTGAAGCAAACGATCTGGGAAATAAGGTTTGAAAAACGGAATGTGCTTCAAAAAGCGTTCGCCCCATGCTTTTAGCGCAAACATTTGGGGCAAATGACCCGTACCAATTTTTTCAATCACAATTAGTGAGTCTTTACCATATTTCTTGGCCAATTTATAAGCATTTTTATGCATATATTCACCAGAAACAGGCAATTCTTTGAATGTCGTCATAATATGGCGACGAATATCTTCCAACTCATCGGGATTATTCGTTCCAATGTAAAACATTTGTGTTTTTTTATCCATTGGGAATGTATCTAAGCGGACAGCCAATGCCGCAACGTGACCGGACGATCCAGATACTTCATACAATTCTTTAGGATTTGCATTGTATCGAATAGGCTTATCAGATTCAACGTCACGCACAACCTGTTCATGATGGAACATTGAAGCATGATGTTCAGTAGCTGGTACTTGATTCAAATCAAAATTGCGGTTCTGCAAATTAGTAATAATCTCTTCGGGCGTTTTGCCCAAATCAATGCCTAAATGGTTAACTAAGTGCATTTCGTCATGTTCATCAATCCAAACATACAATGATAGCTCTGTATAAGCTGGACCTCTTCTGATCAAAGCACCACCAGAATTGTTGTTAATACCACCAATGACCGATGCACCCAAATTAGATGAGCCAATGACTGAATGTGGTTCACGTTTAAGTGGTCGCAATTCATTTTCTAAGTGAAACAGTGTCGTACCGGGGAATGCTAGTACTTGTTCCCCATTATTGATTAACTGTAAATCTTTAATTTTCATGCCGTTCACAACAACTGCAGAACGGTCATAACCTGGGGCTGGTACGGATCCCTCAGTCAAACTAGTGTTGGCTGCTTGCATAATAATGATAATATTGTTATCATGCAAAACATTAAGCACACGCCACATTGCCATTAAAGTGGCTGGAAATACGACTGCAACTGCATCGCCCTTACCTGAGCGGTACCCTTTCCTAAAACGTAAAGATTTTGCTTTGTTAGTAATAACATTTTTTTTACCAACAACATTGACTAGTTCTTCGACTAAGTCCATATTAACTTCTCCCCTCTATAACGTTTGTAAAAAACGTTTTAATCATTACGCTTTCAATGATACGCTTTTTTTGATGCGTATCTGGATTGAAGTCAATATTTGAGACAGATTTTAAGAGACATTCAGAACCGCGTTTACCTTCCACAGCTCAAATAAATCATCAATTGCGATTAATAACTTATTTGAACCCTGGAAAGCATTAAATCAGGCGGCCATTTGGCTCGTAAGTGTTGCAATTTCAACTTGTAAGGGGGTCTGGTAGCCCAGTGAACTATGAATTCTCTTCCTATTGTAGAAAGCATGCACATATTCAAAAAGGACGGCAGCGGCAGTTTCATAATCTTCAAAGACCGGCACTGGATAAACACATTCCTTTTTGAGGGAAGCGTGAAAGGATTCCATTGGCGCATTATCATACGGACAACCCTTACGGCTGTATGAGTGGCGGATATGTAGCTCAGTTAAACGTTGATTGTAATCATCGCTGGTATACTGTGATCCTAAATCCGTATGGATAATCAGGTCCCCAGTAGCGGTCCTATATGTCTTGAAAACCGGTTGCCAATGGCGTCAAGTCCCCGGTGATTTTCCAGAATGGCGGTCAGTTTACAACTATTACAAAATTTGGTCAACTAAAGCTGAGCCTACGGCTGATTCTTTATTGGAACAAGTTTTAAAAAAATTGTCATTGCTCGGCGAACTTACCAAGGACGTTCAGCTTTAACTTCCTTTATTATCGTTGACGCTCAGAGCGTCAAAAACACCGCTACTGCTGAAAACAAAGGTTACGACGCTGGTAAGAAAATCTCGGGGATTAAGCGCCATCTGGCAGTTGATATCAATGGCTTTCCGCAGGCCATTCACATGACGCGAGCGAACGTCTCTGATCGAGACGGGGCCAGTGCAATGATCGCTTTACATGCCATGCATTTACGCCAGGTTCAAAATGTCTTAGTTGATGGTGGTTATTCAGGCGTTAATTTTCAGCTCGATGTAGCCAGTAATTTAAACGCAACCGTGCAGGTTGCGAAGCGCAATGAGTTGCATCGATTCGAAGTCATGCCCCAACGTTGGGTAGTCGAACGATCTTTTAGTTGGCTAGAGAATTGTCGGCGACTTTGGAAAAATTGTGAGCGTCAATTAACCACCAGTCTGCAAATGGTCGTTTTAGCGTTTTTAGCACTATTACTTAAGAGATTTTAGACAGCTTCTTAAAAATGGCTGTACTTGGCGTGATTTGCCGGCTGATTATCCAAAGTGGTCCACCGTTTACTACTATTGGATGAGTTGGTCAAAAGCCCCCACCCCTGATAAACCAGCTTTATTAACTCAGGTTTTAAAAAAATTGTCGCTGATCGACGATTAAGGCAAGGGCGGTCAGCCCGAACTTCGTTTGTGATTGTTGATGCTCAAAGTGTTAAAACCACTGATTTAACGAAAAATAGTGGCTACGATGGTGGCAAGAAAATTTCCGGCATTAAGCGCCATTTAGCCGTTGACATCAATGGATTCCCGCAAGCTATCCATATTACCCGGGCTAACATCACTGATCGTGACGGGGCGATTGCACTCGTCACCCTTAATTTAGAGCAGTTTAAATTGGTTCGACCCATGATGGTTGATAGTGGTTATACCGGCCAAAATTTTGCCAATGAGATTAGCAGTTTAACCTCAGCCAAGGTAATCGTCGTTAAAGAAATGAGTTACACCAATTTTCGGTTATCCCCCAACGGTGGCTCATTGAACGTTCATTTAGTTGGTTGGGAAATTATCATCGTTTATGGCGTAACTGTAAGCGTAAGCTCAACACTAGTCTCATGATGGTTTCGTTAGCTTTTATCAGGTTACTTCTCAAAAGATACTAAACAGTTTCTCACACCAGTTTTGATCTTTGCCATTTACTATCATGGCAATGAGGCTAAGATTGAAGGATTACTGACGGCATCACAAGTGTTCCTGAGTATTGCTTTACCGTTTGCCATCATCCCACTGGTCATGTTCACCAGTAACAAGAAGTTGATGGGTGAGTTCGCCAATCATACTTGGGTCAAGTACGCTGCTTGGTTTGCCACCATTGTGCTGGTAACCTTGAACATCTACTTGATTCTCCAGACGGTTGGCTTGCTGAAATAACCGTTTAAAGACCTTTATAAAAAATAAGTAGGTTTCCGTTATATTCTTTATAAAAGTGTTTAGCAGTTGGGAGTCGTTGACAATTTAAAAATTTGTCTGCGGCTTCTTTTCTTTTAGTCTAAAATAGAGGTTAATAACTAACAGGGGGATTACTAAATGATCAAACCCGAAAAGACAATCAATGGAACCAAATGGATTGAAACGATTCAAATCAATGCCGAAGAACGGGCAACCCTCGAAGATCAGTATGGCATCGATGAAGATATTATTGAGTACGTCACTGATAATGATGAAAGTACTAATTATGTTTATGATATCAATGAGGACGACCAATTATTCATCTTTCTGGCGCCGTATGCCCTCGACAAAGATGCGCTGAGATACATTACCCAGCCATTTGGCATGTTGCTCCATAATGGCGTTTTATTCACGTTTAATCAAAGCCACATACCTGAAGTCAACACGGCACTTTACTCGGCATTGGATAATCCCGAGGTTAAGAGCGTCGATGCATTTATTCTGGAAACACTGTTTACAGTTGTTGACAGCTTTATCCCAATTTCTCGCGTCATTACCAAGAAACGCAACTATTTGGATAAAATGTTGAACCGGAAGACGAAGAACAGTGACTTGGTTTCACTTTCATATCTTCAACAGACGTTGACCTTTTTGTCCAGCGCGGTCCAAACCAATCTCAGTGAACTCGATCGTTTGCCAAAGACCCATTTTGGTGTCGGTGCTGACCAAGATAAAATTGATTTATTCGAAGACGTGCAAATTGAAGGAGAACAGGTCCAACGGATGTTTGAGATTGAAACCCAAGTCGTTGACCGAATCGATCATACCTTCAACAGCCTTGCTAATAACAACCTGAACGATACAATGAAATTTTTGACAATTTGGTCACTGACCATGGCTGTGCCAACGATCATTACCGGATTCTATGGGATGAACGTGAAACTCCCGTTAGCCGGGATGCAATATGCTTGGATGCTGACTTTGGGGATTTCTGTCGCCTTGATTGTGGCGATGCTGATTATGCTGAAGGTCTGGCGGAAGATGTGATGGGTGAGTGACTTGCTGCTGGGTGGGGGACTTTTTTGGAATGTGTATAGTTGAGCAGTTATGCTATTTTGAGCACCCTTCGGCTTCTGAAATACGCTCCGACGACCCTGACCCCGGCCACATAAGACAAAAAATCCAGTAACGAACAAAAACCGTTCGCTACTGGATTTTCTGCCTTATGCTCTGGGGTCAACCCGGGTCTTGTCGCGCTCTTATTTTTTACCATTTCTTTACCCAATCAATACCAAGCAAAAACATTACCCTTCTATACTAAAAGTGTTAGAAGCTGTCTAAAATCTCTTAAGTAATAGTGCTAAAAACGCTAAAACGACTATTTGCAGACTGGTGGTTAATTGACGCTCACAATTTTTCCAAAGTCGCCGACAATTCTCTAGCCAACTAAAAGATCGTTCGACTACCCAACGTTGGGGCATGACTTCGAATCGATGCAACTCATTGCGCTTCGCAACCTGCACGGTTGCGTTTAAATTACTGGCTACATCGAGCTGAAAATTAACGCCTGAATAACCACCATCAACTAAGAACCTGTCTAGTATCTTTTAAGAACTATCTTCAGGAAGGCCAATACAACC
>OBYY01000197.1_pt1 | contig 11837 bp, 6 predicted proteins | sample 1476821 | NCBI WGS metagenome assembly OBYY01 (sample SAMEA2580218, study PRJEB22360) | human gut metagenome | biome: human gut; feature: human-associated habitat; material: faeces | place: Denmark | collected 2008/2010
TATTTGCAGTGGTTATTGTCTCTGTATGGAAATCGTGCGGATATTACATGTTGATTTTCCTGGCTGGGCTGCAGAATATACCCGATAGTCTGTACGAATCTGCCGCTCTCGACGGAGCAAGTAGTATCAAAAGATATTTTAAAATCACACTTCCCATGATAACGCCAAGTATTTTTTTGAATATGGTTCTGGTGACAATTAATTCATTTCAGGTATTTGACCTGGTGAATGTAATGACTGAGGGGGGCCCCGGTATGAGTACCAATGTGTTGTCGTACCGGATTTACTATGAGGGATTTAAGAGGATGAATATGGGGTATGCGTCTTCCATCGCGTATTTTCTTTTTGCCTTGATCCTGGCGGTAACGGCGGTCAATTCCTGATGCAGAAACACTGGGTTCACTATGATTAGGGAGGAGAACGGATATGATACAATCTAAAAAATGGCAGGTGCCTTTTTATGTGCTTATGAGTGCCCTGTCTCTTACGATGATATTTCCTTTTTTGTGGATGGTTTCAACGTCATTTAAATTTGATACCCAAGTGTTTACGGTGCCTGTTGAGTGGATACCTGATCCGGTCAACTTATCGAATTATACGCAGGTCTGGGTAGAAGAACCATTTCTTCTTTATTATAAAAATACGGTAGTGGTAGCAGTATTTGCCACAGCGGGTCAGGTGATTATCAGCGCAATGGCGGCCTATGCATTCTCATCTATTGAATTTAGGGGAAAGAATATTTTATTTTCACTTTACCTGGCAACTATGATGGTGCCGTGGCATACAATTATGATTCCACAGTATCAGATCATCAGCAGACTGGGACTGACAGATGCTCACGCAGCCCTGATTCTGGGGCAGCTGGCCAGTGCTTTCGGTATTTTCCTTCTGAGACAGTTTTTTCTCACAGTACCCAGAGAACTTATGGAAGCAGCCAGAATTGATGGGGCCGGAGAGGGGTACATATTTTCGAAGGTGATGCTCCCGCTGGCGAAGCCGGCGCTCTCTACACTGATTATTTTTACATTTGTGCAGGTCTGGAATGACTATACGGCGCCGTTAATCTATTTAAATACAAAGGAAAAGTACACGATTCAGCTGGGACTTACCTTTTTCCAGTCGGAACATACGATGCAGTATACTGTTATTATGGCGGGAACGGTATGCGCCCTGATCCCGATTATCATTACGTATCTTATATTTGAAAAACAAATCACAAACGGTATGGTACACAGCGGACTGAAAGGATAAAGAATACAATGAAACTGTCTAATATTTTGCTGGCGTCTTCCCTGTTCTATTTTAGAATTCCAAGAGAAAAATGGGCAAAAAGAATGAAACTTCTTAAGACGGCCGGCTATAATACAATTGATGTTTATTTCCCCTGGAACTATCATGAAACAGCTCCGGGAATATGGGATTTCTCAGGAAACCGTGATGTATATGCTTTTTTGGAACTGGCAAAAATGCATGGGCTTTTTGTGATTGCACGGCCAGGCCCATATATTTGCTCGGAATGGGATGGAGGCGGACTTCCCGCATGGCTGGCTGCAGACGGCGTTTCTGTGAGACAGGACGATGAAGAGTTTCTGAAGCGGATTGGAACATGGTATGATCATATTTTGCCTGTTCTGGAACCATTTCAGATAAGCAGAGGAGGAACCGTACTCTGCATGCAGATTGAGAATGAACTGGATTTTTTTGACTGCAAGAGCCCTGTAAGCTATATGGAGAAGCTCATGAGTATGGCAGCGGGCCATCGTATTGATATCCCGCTTTTTTACTGCTGCGGCCAGAACGATTTACTGCGTGCGGGTGGGCTGACACCGGGACTTTATACCGCGTTTAATGTGTATTCAGATTCTAACTCTCCGGGGACGGAGGAGAGAGCACTTCATCTTTATTCTACTGTGTCTGATCGGAATATGCCGTTTTTAATCACAGAGACAAACAGGGAGCACAGTTACTTAAAGCGTCTTCTGGCATGTGGTGCAAAGCTGCTGGGACCTTATAATCAGACTGCCGGCAATACGATGGAGTGGTATAATGGAATTACCAACTGGGGAACACGTGAGAATCCCATCGCGCTGATGGCTGCTGATTATGATTTTGATTCCATGATTGGCTCTGCCGGAGAGGTAAATGATCAGTTCTACGAATCAAGGCTTCTGTCCGGTCTGCTGAATTCATTCCCGACTGAGTTTGCGGAGTCGGTTCCAATGAAGGCGGAAGGTATGGTGATTCAATCCAGCCAGCCGGTAAACGCGGTGATTCCCCTGCTTCATACGACACGGGGAGATTTCCTGGAATTGTCCAATCTGGGCCGGAAGGATACCATTCATCTGCAATATCATGACTTTGAACTGACCCTGTTAATGGCGTCTCTGGAGACCAGACTTTTGCCTGTCAATGTTGTGCTTTCAGACAAAAAGAGGATAACCCTCTTATACAGCAGTTATGAGATTGGCTTTGTTGAGGAAAAAGAGGACCGTACTACAACAGCTATGTACGGCTATGGGGACTTTATTGCAGTACTTGATATGGACGGAGAAATAAAGACAGTAAACGGCGGGGATCCGGATGAGTCTTTTAACCTGATTGTCGGATCGCCGAAGGAGATTGCTGTGATGCCGATTCCCGGTCTGCCTGATATGAAGGGGAAGCTGGAGGAGCAGGCGGAGGAACGGGTGATATCCCATCTGTCCATAGCTGATGCAGTATTACCGGCAATTAAATTTGAGAAAACGCCAGTACAGCCAATGGAGAAGATCCCACAGTACAGAGGAATCGGCTGTTACCGTTTTTCGGTAGAAAAGGACGGAGAATTCCTTTTCCAGGAAGCGGCAGATATTATTACCATATGCCGGGACGGGGAGCAGACAGATGTGATCTATGGGAGAGGAGACAGCATATTTCGTCAGTTACAGCCTGGAATTTACCAGATATATACGGAAATTTGGGGACACAGCAACTTCGATGATATACGCTGTAAGTCTCTGAGAATGAATTCTCTGAAGGGGATTGGGAAAATTGTTCGTATCAATGGCAGAGAGGATATCAGCGATAACTGGCTGTTTGATCTGGATGAACAGCCGGTGGGCGAATGGTACTTTTTCCGTCACTCCAATTATAATACCATAATGGGAATTGATTCCTACAGCAGGGCGGTAAGTCCTGTAAGAGGCGTCTACAGCAAATGGATTACTGTGCCAGATAATGCGGATTCACTGTATCTTCATTTTTCCAGGGCGGACTGCATCATTCATGTTTACGTAAATGGGCATTTAGAGGCAGATGTGCTGAAGGATGATCCTGTCGTCGATATCAGCCGCTATGCAAAAAATGACCGGATTGAGGTGTGTCTGAGAACAGAACGTAAATTTTCCACCGACCGGGTAGGAAACGTTACATTAATTGCAGGAAATGCACAGACGGACTGTGAGTACGGTATGCTGCCGGTGGAAACGTTTAAGATGCCCTTGCAGGCGGTTCAAACGACGTATCCCATAAAGCTCCGGAAGGGAAAAAATTATGTGATGACTCTGCCGCTGGAAAGAAAAGACGGGAAGGAAATGAAACTGTTTTTCCAGGGAAAGGATATTAAACTGACGATTGTAAACAATCACAGAGTAATCAGCAGACTGGTCCTTCCAAACGGTTCATTTCCGGATGTAAGAGGAGGAAGCCGGGATACTGCATATATCAGCGAGGAATGGCTGGGAGCAGAGAAACCGGTTATCTGGTGCCAGACAATTGGAAATGAACCGGAGCTTGAGGAGGTAAAAGTCTGCTATTATAGCTCTGTGTGTGATGCATGAATCAATCCTTCCGCTCATGCCGGCACTTCCTGCGATACTCCACCGGGGTCAGCCCATGGACTGCCTTGAACGCGGCGGAAAACTTACTCTGATTCGTATAGCCCAGGGAAGCCGCGATATCGGCCACGGTGCTGCCGGTGGTCAGAAGCAGGGCGGAGGCCCGCTCCATGCGCTCCCTTCTTAAGTAGTCCTTGATGGTCGTGCTGCAGACCTGCTTGAAGTTGCTTTTCAAGGAGGTTGAGCTGATGCAGAATTCCTTTGCCAGCTGATCGATCGTTATATTTTCCTGGAGGTTCTGCGTGATCCGGCGCTGTACCTGCCGGATAATGTCGATCTGATTTTTGGTGACACGGTCCAGGGCGCGTTCCTGTTCCGGATCGATCATGCTCAGGAACAGGAGGAGTTCCAGAACCTTGATCTTATAATAATCATGGCGGAACTCCTGAGGAATCTGATACAGTTCGCCGAATATATGATCGATCTGTCGGTTGGCACGGATTGCAAGGAAGTGACTGCCGGGGCAGAATCTGTTGCCGAATTCCTGCAGCCGCAGTTTTTCATTGTCCAGAAGCGGGGGCTTATGGTCTTTTAGAATCCCCAGATCCAGCACAATCGTGATCCCTAAGTAACGGCCCGTGGGAAAGTAGAGGCCGGGGGTGCCATCCTCCATGCGGGTAATGCATAAATCGCCCTTGCCCAGATAAAGGTAATCGCCGCAGAGCCACTGGCATTCTTCGCGGCCCTGGTAGCAGTAATTTATCTCAAGCAGTTCGCTCTCTGTCTTCAGGCTGCTGTCACAGTAAACCATGGAAAAGTCATTATAGATCAATTCGATTCCCGGAAATATGGTAAATACATCCATACTTCCGGGATTTTCGCGGTTCCCATACTGGTACTGGACATGCAGATCGGAGAAAACCTGCGGGGACAGCGGCTTTTGATTATAATAGATCTGATAGTGCGGTTTTGTTAGTTCATCCATCGGAAAGCCTCCTCGTCTGTTTACCGCTATTGTAACACAGTTGGAAGAAATATTCTGCTTCAAAATGAAAAACGTCAGATTCCGGTGAAGCATCATGCAGAACGCGTTCAGCGGTCCGAAGCTTATGAAAGACAGCTTGCCGTTCAGTGCAGCCATTTCTCCGGCGGTCTTCATCCCCTGGATTCCGAAGAGGACAATAAAGCTGGAAACCATCACCTCTTTTGCGGAAATACCCGCGACCAGCGCCACGACAATCTGCCAGAAGCCAAGGCCGACCGGAGCCAGCAGTGGAACCAGCAGAGAAACGAGCTTCGCCCCGAAGCTGGCCGCCATATCCGAAGTATACCCCTGGGATTTTTGTTTTAAAATAAACCAGATAATCTTTCTTCTGTACGCTCCCAAAAGACCTGAATAGAGCCCGAATGGACAAATTGGAGAGCCATACAAATCAAGATTCAGCAAAAAAAATCAAATGGCTCCAGGAAGACAGCATTTTGATCCAAACGGACAGAAAATGACTCTATTCATTGACGAATCGTTTGATCTATTATAGAATACAAATGAACACATGAACAATTATTCATATAAAACAAAAATTGAAAGGGGATATTCCTTATGAAGAAAACATTTAAGCTGTTAGATTTAGACTGTGCACACTGTGCTGCGAAGATTGAGGGCGCTGTTAAGAAGATAAGCGGAGTTACAAATGTGGAGGTCAACTTCCTGAGCCAGAAGATGGTTCTGGAGGCAGCCGATGAACGGTTCCAGGAGGAAGAAGCCGTAAAGCTGATAAAGAAAATAGAACCGGATGTAACCGTTAAGAAGATTTAATTGAGAAGCACGTGTAAGCGAGAGACAATTGCATCTATAAAAGCACGGCGGCACAGCATATTCTCGCCGCCGCAGACGAAGAGGAAAATGATATGACAAAAAAACAGAAAAAACAGTTATACCGGATTTTCGCGGCAGCAGCCATATACCTGATTACCATGGCCCTTCCGCTAACTCCAACAGGGAAACTGGCCGGGTTTCTGCTGTGCTATGGGGTGATCGGCTGGGATATCATCTGGAAGGCGGTTACGAATATTTTACACGGCCAGGTATTCGATGAGAACTTTTTGATGACGGTAGCGACCGTGGGTGCCATGTTCTTAGGCGAATATGCGGAGGGTGTCGCGGTCATGCTGTTCTACCAGGTGGGTGAACTGTTCCAGTCCTACGCGGTCAGCAAGTCGCGCCGGTCCATATCCGGGCTGATGGATATCCGGCCGGATTACGCAAATGTGGTGAGAGAAGACGGGATCGTGTCCGTCGATCCCGATGAGGTGGCTGGCGGCGAAGTGATTGTGGTAAAGCCGGGCGAGCGGGTACCGCTCGACGGAACCATTCTGGAAGGCCGTTCTGCCCTGAACACCTCGGCCTTAACCGGGGAATCCCTGCCAAGGGAGGTGGAACCGGGAGCCGATGTGATAAGCGGCTGTATCAACCAGAGCGGTACCTTAAAAATCCTGGTATCGAAACCATATGGAGAATCCACCGTGGCCAAAATTCTCGATCTGGTGGAAAATGCCAGCAGCAAGAAGTCGAAATCTGAGGCATTTATTACCAGATTTGCAAGATATTATACGCCGGCTGTTGTAGCTGCGGCGGTGCTTCTTGCAGTCATTCCTCCGCTTCTGACAGGCCAGCCGTTCACGGTATGGATTGAGAGGGCGCTGACCTTCCTGGTTATTTCATGTCCCTGTGCGCTGGTTATCTCTGTACCGCTCAGTTTCTTCGGCGGAATCGGCGGTGCTTCCAAATGCGGCGTTCTGATCAAAGGCAGCAACTACTTAGAAGCGCTTGCTAAAACAGAGACGGTTGTTTTTGATAAGACGGGGACGCTGACCAAGGGGTCGTTTGCAGTCAGCGGATGCTTTCCGGAAAAGATTACGAAGGAGAAGCTTTTGGAGCTGGCCGCTTACGCGGAAAAGGATTCCAACCATCCGATCTCCAAATCCATTGTAAAAGCCTGTGGAAAGGAACTGAATGCCTCCAGAGTGGCTGATGTTCAGGAGATTGCCGGCCATGGAATCTCCATATCCTTAGACGGAAAGACAGTACTGGCTGGCAACAGCAGGCTGATGAATCTAAATCACATCAAATTCAAACCGGTGAGAGAGACAGGGACGGTTGTCTACGTGGCAGAGGACGGAATCAGCAGGGGAGCCATCCTGATTGAAGATGAAGTAAAGGAGGATGCGGCCTTTGCGATCCGGGAACTGAAACAGTCGGGAATCCGGAAGACCGTCATGCTGACGGGCGACGCAAAGGCCGTGGGCGAAAATGTAGCACAGCGCCTGGGCCTGGATGAAGTGTATACAGAACTTCTTCCGGCGGATAAAGTAAGCCATATGGAGCAGCTGCTGTTCCAGACCAGCGGGAAGGGTAAACTGGCATTTGTGGGAGACGGCATTAATGACGCTCCGGTTCTTGCCCGCGCGGATATCGGCATTGCCATGGGCGGACTCGGCTCTGACGCGGCCATCGAGGCGGCCGATGTGGTCATTATGACGGATGAGCCGTCCAAGATCGCTGCGGCCATGAGGATTTCCAGAAAAACCCTGCGAATCGTTCGGCAGAATATCGTATTTGCCCTGGGGATCAAGGCAATCGTGCTGGTCCTGGGAGCGGCTGGATTTGCCAGTATGTGGGCGGCGGTATTTGCAGATGCAGGCGTTTCTGTGATTGCCATCCTAAATGCGGTAAGGGCCCTGCAGGTGGCGAAAGACGACAGAGTCAGGGACAGGAAAGTATTTCAGAAAGCGGCGGAGGTATAAAGAGTGGGAAAGAGCAGAGTATACATTTTTGCATACTCTGCTCTGGTATAGGTTCTTCTTTTGACGTCCAGTATGAAAATCAATTATTGTATTACCCTCTGGATGAAGTCATCCATGATGTCCACAACCTGTTTTGTCCAGAATTCATTGCCGCCGTGGTCGGCGCCCTCAATCAGATACAGCTTCACATCCTTCCCGCACTCTTTCATACGGCGATAAAGAATCACGCTGCCTTCACAGTTGACAATGCGGTCTTTTGTACCATGGAATATGATCGTTGGCGGGATCACACTGTCTGGCTCTATGCTGCATTCCACCGAAAGCCTGCGGCGCAGCTCCTCACTTTCACGCAGGTCCGTATGCCCCATCACCATACCTTCCGGACTGTCTGGCTGGCAGTGGAGAAGCTGGGTCGGATTGGAATCTTCCTTCATGACGCTGCAGCTTCCGTAGAGATTTATGATGCCCTTAACCTCCGCAGAAATGCCCGGGAAGAGCGTATTTTCCACATCATCGTGAATCATGCCGGCAAACATGGCAGTGTGCCCGCCGGAAGAGTCGCCTGCAATAACGATTTTTTCAGGGGCGATCCTGTATTCTTCCGCATGCACACGCAGAAAGCGTACGGCATTTCTGGCATCCATAATTTGTGCCGGAAAAGGTGCGATACCCGAATGGCGATATTCCACCACAGCCACTGCATAACCACGTTCTGCAAGCTTTGCCAATCGCGGAAGCTGTGCATAGACGTCCTGCTTAAACCATGCGGAGCCCTGTACAAATACTACACACGGACAAACCATGTCCGGCTGGTTACGAGTCAGTGGGCGCAAAATCTGTAAATGCAGCTTTTCACCGTCAATTTCTGCATATTCTACATTATGGTGATAAATCACGCCAATTTCGTTACCGGTGGTCGGAATCTTTACCGCTCCCTCCACCCCTTTACTTCCATAAAATCACCTCGTTCAGATATTCTATTGACTGTTCTAATTATATCGATAAAATGGGGATCTGTCGAATCTTTTTCAGATAATGTACTTTTTTTCGTACATTTGTATGTGTAAACTGGTTGTAATAAAATGCCGAATTTGATAAAATGAAATACAGTATGAGTGAAGTCCAAGGGACCGGATACGGCAGAATAGCTGGTGTACTCTTTGATACGGGAGGAAAAGACAGATGGCGGAACATTTTAAGGATATACAGAAGATTCAGGATATTTTGCACGAGGCCCAGACCGGTCTGTGGGCAATCGAACTGGAAGAGGGAAAGGAACCGCGAATGTATGCGGACAAAGCCATGCTGGAGCTGCTTGGCTTTGCCGGGGAGCCGTCTCCGGAGGAGTGTTACCGCGGGTGGTATGAGCGCATCGATCCGGATTATTATCCCATGGTTCAGAACGGAGTCCAGCGTATCTGCGCCGATGAGAGAGCGGAGGTGGAGTACCTGTGGCATCACCCGCTGTGGGGACAGATTTATGTACGCTGCGGCGGCATCCGGGACAAGAATTTTCAGAGAGGGACCTGTCTGCTTGGGTATCACCAGAATATTACCAATACGGTTATGCTGAAGCAGGAGTATGATACCATATTGGAGAAGCTGAATGAGAATTATAAAGGGATTATCCTTTGCAATCTCCAAACCGGTGAATACAGAATTATAAAAGCCACCGAGAAGCTGGAAGCCTTCAGCGAAGGCGCAGCGGATTTCGAGACTTTTTTTCGAAACTATGCGGAAAGCGAGATTGTATGGCAGAACTGCGAACTGTTTATGAATGCGGTCAATCCGGAGAATATAAGAAGACAGTTTCAAGCGGACTGTTCCGGCACCGGCAGAGCTGATTCCGATCATACGGGAGCGGAAGCGATTTACAGAACAAAAGAAAAACGCTGGCGCAGAATCAAAGTGGTTCCCTTAAATCAATACTCCGAGGAATATCCCTGGGTCATAGCCGCCATGGAAGAGCAGGACGGCGAGATAGAAAAGTGGATTGACGAAGCCAGCGCACAGGTTGCAGTGTCACAGATTTATACACTGCTCATCAGTGTGGACTGTGAAAAAACAGAGTATAACTGTATTTACTATTCCGGGGAACTGCTGACTCTTTCCAGAAGGGGCACGTATCAGGAATTCCATGATCAGGCGGTAACGATTATGCCGGAAGAGGACCGGTTGGAATTTGAACGCATTTTTGATACGGAAAACTATGCTGCCGGTGCATACCGGGAAGGTATGCTGCATATGTACGACCGGGAGGGCGGTTTCCATGCCTACAGCTATTATTCTGCCTTGATCAGTCAGAATTTTGAGGACAGGATCCTTCTTACGGTGCGGAATGTGGATGATAAGTATGAGATTCAGAGACGGGAGGCCATCCTGTCAAATCTGTGTGAATGCTACTATTCCATCTATCTGTTTGACTATGTAAACAATACGGAAGAACCGATCTGGCAGGAGGATTTTATTCAGAAAAACAAGGCGTTTCCCAAGGGAGCCCTCGATGTCTATTATGAGAAGTTTGTAAAATACTACGTTTATCCCGAAGATCAGGAGAAAATGCGCAGAGCCGCCAGCATTGATTTCCTGCGTCAGACGCTCTCGGCCGAACAGCCTGTGTATGAAGTTGATTTCCGCCGGATCTATCCGGATTGTATCCGATGGGTCCGCTCCAGGTTCAGCATAGCGGAAATTCAGGACGGCGTTATCACAAAGGTGATTTTTGCCAACATGGACATCAACGAGCAGAAGCTGACGGAGCTGAAGGAAGAGCAGCAAAAGAAGCTGTACGTCGAGGCTCAGAATATCATTAAGGGACTTTCCGCTTTCTACCACTCTGTCTTCTATGTAGACCTGGCGGAAGAGACTTTTCAGACCTTTGTTGTGCGGGAAGATGTCGCAGAGCGCCTGAATCATTCGGATCAATACTGCGTGTTGTTTGATATTTACCACGAGCATCTGATTCATGAGGAGGACCGGAAACGGTTTCAGCAGGAAATGTCCCTGGGGGCTATTAAGGAGCGGATTCAGGAAGGGGAAACGATCTATGACCTGGAATACCGCAGGGATTACAGCGGTTATTACGGCTGGATGCGGGTCCACGTGATTCTGGCGGAGAGCAGGAACGGGGTTCCAATCAAGATTATTTTAGCCTCCCATAATATTGAGAAGGAAAAGGAACAGGAGGCACAGAGCCAGAAAGCGCTTTTTGCGGCGTATGAGGAAGCACGAAACGCCAATGAGGCTAAAAGTAATTTCATGGCACAGATGTCGCATGATATCAGGACGCCGATGAATGCCATCATCGGTATGACGGCGATCGCGATGGGGCAGGTGGATGACCGGGAACGCGTGAAGGACTGCCTCCAGAAGATCAGTCTGTCCAGCAGCCATCTGCTGCATCTGATTAATGAGGTTCTGGACATGTCGAAGATCGAGAGAGGACAGCTCACATTAACAGAAGCGCCGTTTTCCTTAAAAAACCTGTTCCACGAGATCGGCAGCATCGTCTATAATGAATCGATGGAAAAGGAACAGACTCTGAATTTCCTGACGGATGGCACCACACACGACAACCTTTTGGGAGATGCCGGCAAGATCCGCCAGGTCCTGATCAATCTCATTAACAATGCCATAAAATATACCCCCCACGGAGGGACGATTACGGTTGCTTCCAGGGAGATGACATCGGGAATTCCAGGCGTCGGCTGCTTTGTATTTACGGTTGAGGACAATGGAATCGGGATCAGCAGGGATTTTATGGATCATATCTTTGTTCCGTTTGCCAGGGAAGACAACTGTCACGTGAGAAAGGTACAGGGCACCGGCCTTGGGATGTCCATCTCCTATGGAATCGTGAGAGCCATGCAGGGCAATATCCGGGTGGAAAGCAGAGAGGGAGAGGGAAGCCGCTTTATCGTTACGCTGAACATCAGGATTCTGGAGGAAGAAGAAAAAGAGGAGGCAGTACAGCGGGCGGTAACCGGTAATCTCGGACGAAAGCTGGATGCCTGTCTCCAGGGACTGCGGCTTCTTCTGGTAGAAGATAATGAACTCAATATGGAAATCGCGGAGACGCTTCTGCGGGATGCGGGCTTTATCGTTGACAAGGCAGAGAACGGGTATGAGGCGTTTCAGATGTTCGTCAGCTCTGAGCCGGGAACGTACGACGCAATCCTCATGGATTTACAGATGCCGGTGATGGATGGATATACGGCG
>OBYY01000203.1_pt1 | contig 11755 bp, 6 predicted proteins | sample 1476821 | NCBI WGS metagenome assembly OBYY01 (sample SAMEA2580218, study PRJEB22360) | human gut metagenome | biome: human gut; feature: human-associated habitat; material: faeces | place: Denmark | collected 2008/2010
AATGCCCGGTACTGCCTGCCGCACAAATCCAGGACGAGAATCAGGGACAGCCCATAAATGGCATAGCGGCAGAAAATTTCAAGGCTATACCAGGGAACAATCCCGGTGGCAGTCAGCTGGTGGAGCGCCGGAGTACTTGCAGAGGCGGCAAAGGCCATACAGATGAGACCAGATAACAGCGAACGGCGGTTCTTTAAAATAGCAGCCAGCGCAAGCCGAAACGGCAGCCGTTGCGGTGACGGTCAGACTGATGGCAAACCGTTGATTTAAGAGTGCATGAACCGCGTTCGGAGTACCAAAAGCCGGAGGATAGACCATACCGCTGTACAAGTGGGACCAGTCCGAGACGGCAAGTAAGAGCTGTAAGTCTCCGGATGCTTCAAATGTGACAGAGCCGGAGTACAGAGACGGCTCATAGTGCTCCGGGTCCGGGTTTCCCTGGGAGGCCATCAGACGGCTGCCGATATAGAGCCGGTAGGCCGAGTAAATCTCCGGCAGCTCCAGCGTATAAAAGGCGGGTGTTTCCGGAAGGGATAAGGTCAGCCGGTATGTGGCGCTTCCGTGAGGGGATGCTTCCGGATTACCACTCTCCATGCCGGAATACTGGCCGATATAAACGTAGTTGTCCGGGAGCGGGAGATCGCTTATAAAATCTTCCGGTGTTAAGAGCCTGCCCTGATAATATTCCCAACCGTTGATTAGATAGACAGGGTCAGTCTTCTCCGGCGTATAGAACAGGATACCATTTATGGGCTGGACAGACTGCGTGGTATACTTATTGTCAAACCGGTATGCGGCTGTAAACATCCCCATGGTGAGAAAAAACGTAATGGTTAGAAGGAGGAGCCGCTTTCCAAGTTGTGTCAGTCTATTATTCATGCCGGATCCCTCCTTCCACGTCTGCAAAAACGCAGGATAATGAAGCCGGATACCAGGATACCTGCAAGGAGGAGGCACGCAACCACATCTATAGAGGAAGAACTGGAAGAAACGGAATCACCGGCCTGCCCGTCTGCCGGATCAACCGGGACAGATGGTATCACAGCAGCCGGAGCCTGTGTCTCTATGGTAAAGGTGCCAGTTTCTGATAGCTGGAAGGTGATGGTGAAGGAATCCAGGTACGTGGCCGTTCCCAAAACCTCCCCGCTTTCGTTTATAACTTCCAGAACGGGCCTTTCGTCAGTTGCCTTCCAGGGCATTGTAATTGTCATGGAAGGCAGGTCTGTCAGTGGTACGCCGTCCATGGAGAGCATCACAGAGATATGGTGATCGTCCAGGGATATTACTTCTGCACGGAATAAGGACTGCACTGGCATATTAGTAAACAGTCCGCTATCGGCCGGTATTTCCAGTCGGATTCGGTGTTTGGTAATGATAAGCGGCCTGCCTGGATTCAGTTCCAGTTCCTTGTGGATTCGCCTGCCAGACAGAATTGTATAATCGGCGGTATCCGCTTCCTGCCCGGTTGAAGCCGGGGCAGATATAGCGGCAGCCGTTTCAGACGCTTCAACGGAAGGCCCTGATTCCGGCAGCGGAGACAGGGATGCAGACGAGGTTAAGGCTTCCTGATATCCTGGGCCGCTGACGAAATCCGAAACGGCGCTGTGCCGGGACGTTTTGCCGGATGTACCGGAGGAGGAACCTGTATGGCTGGCATTCTCCTGGTCTGTCGGCTGTGTTTCTGCTGGTGCGGGTAAGGTTTCTCCCGGTGGCGTCTCTGGGGGAGTGTTTTCCTCTGGTCTGGTGGTTCCTAAAGGTGGCGTCTGATCCGGTTGATCTGGTGGCAGGGTGACGGTAGGCGGCTGCTGTTCTCCCCGGTCCCCTCCATCCCGGTCCCCTTCGATGAGATCGTAGTGCAGATCGCCTTCCGTAATAGAAACCTTTAAAATGTTAGAACATTCGCCGTCATACTCCAGCTGGAAATAGTAGGGGACTTCATACAGGAAATCTTCAAAATATAAGACAGACATCAATTGTGTATTATAGGTAGCAATCTGCATAAAATTCCCGGTGGTGTCTTCCTGCCATTCTCCGTCGTCCCCGATGGAATAGTAACGGTGTAATTTATCCAGCTGCGGCGTTGGTTTCGTCCAGCGGGTGAAAAAAGAGATTCCATCAAATATGGGCGGTGTAAGGGAAAACGTCCCGGTTTCCTGAATGATTACATCGCAGGGGAAAGAAGAAAATTCGTCGCTTAAAAGAATTCCCTCGGGAAGATCCGGAATCCCATGAATCCGGTAAGTGCCGGGCGTTCCAAAGTTAACGCTGCTTACATCCCAAGTAAGCGGAACTTCCAGAACTATGTCATCATCACAATACAGGTAAGTGTGACTATTGTACTTCAGTTCTTTCTGGAGATCCTCGGACGAGGAATCCTGGGCGAGCAGGAGCTGACTGTCTCTGACCGGATTACTGGAGTGCGCCTGCAGTTCACAGGGCAATTCCGGATCATAAAGGAAAACTGGAATCGTGACAGCTGTAAGCTCCGGATCGATGGAGACATCATCGGGAACTTCCACGGTACCGTTTAGAGAGATAAGCCCGGTCTGCGTCACATCGAGTGCCTCCACATCATACTGAATCGGATAAAACTCCCTGGTTCTGTCGCTAAACAGGGCAACTGCGGTAGAATAATCGCGGTTTTCCAGTTTGGAATTAAGCAGTTCCCTGGCATTCTGACGCTCTGCCAGAATGAGTATGTCAGAATAAGGAGTTATGACCTTAACAATTTCGCGCGGTTCCGCATTGGAACCGGTGGCAATCCTGGACGAAGCCAAGGCAGGGGCCTGTATCTTATCGTAGGGCATCGAAACAGAAGCGGAAGATTCGGTCTCGCTGGGAGGGCCCAGGGGAGCCGATGGAACCGCATCTGTCTCTTTCTGTTCTTCTGTTTCTGCCTGCCGTGTTTCAGCTGGTGCCGTTTTTTCTGGCAGCTCCTCCTCCGCATCAGAAGGGGTACCGATAGAGGTCCCGGCCTGTGCCGTGGAAGGGATGTCAACAGAAGGAAGTGTCAGAATCAGGGAAAGCATGGCTAAAAAATAAAGGAATTGTTTGCGTTTTTTCATAGTGTATCTCCAGGTTATTGATCCTCATCCTGCATAAGCAGACGTAAGCGAAACATTCCGTCCAGAACCGAATGAAACACGAGGGTATCCGTGTATTTCCGCAGCGCCAGGACCTGCATGGTTAAAGGATTGTTCTGCCGGCAGGTCTCCATATACTGATAACAGCTCACAAAATTTTTAAATACCGTGGTATACACGATCTTCCTGCTTCACTCCCTGAATCATGTACTCCATGTAGCGGTGTTTGGCTTCCGAGTACGCGCGCGCGACTAACAGCTCCTTTCCGTTCTGCAGGATTAACCCCTTTTTGTTGATAGTCTTAATGCAGCGCATACTGACAAGTATGGAGGAGGAGATCTTCACGAACCTGGAATCGCTTAAAAGGTCCTGAAGTTCCTGATCAAAACTGGCACGGCTGGGAACACTTTCGAGGACCATGTCGTTTGTCAAATGGTATGAAAAGACATGGTAATTCTGTTCCACATACATGATGAGATCGGTGCGGATGGATTTAAGCCCATCTTTTGTGCGTACCGTGATATAGGTATCGGTTTTCTTTGTAAGGTTCTCAATCTCCCGGCCCAGAATCCGGAAGAACTTTTCCTTTTCTACGGGCTTTAATAAGTAATACTGTGCATCGACGGAATAGGAAGCCAGCGCATAGTCCGGGGAGACGGTCAAATAGATAATGGCCGCGTGGCTGTCATTTTCCCGGATGACCTCCCCAACTTCAATTCCGTTTTTCCCGTTCATGAGAATATCGAGAAGATAGATCTGATAGGTTTCGTTCTTTAGGCGCTCTAATAAGCTTTCGGAAGAGTCAAAACGGGTTATGGTAACACCCGGGTTCGGATGATCTTTTATATATTCGGAAACAAGGTCCTGAATCCGGTTCAGATCCAGAGGCTCATCGTCGCAAACTGCTATTTTTAACATGATTTTATACCTCCCAAACTGGTTACAAAATTCAAAAAAATGCCTATGGGTGTCAATTTAGTGTAAAAAGGTGTCAATTTAGTGTAAGACCACAAATTTGAATTATTTTGTGGTAAGATGAAATCAATAGCATTTGGGAAAATATTTAAGCTAATCATAGCTTAGCTGGAAATAAAAGTCAAAATGATTTTAGGTAGAAATCCCTGGCAATTTAGTCAAAAAAAGGAATTCGCAGGGGCTGTATTTTTTGCACCCATTTTTAAGAAAAAAGGGGACTTATATGTACAGAACGCATATAAGTCCAGGCAGAGAATAAGCTGTCCTATTGTAATACAAAATTTATATCGTTTATATAAAAAGGCGTTTGCCTTCTTGAATACATCAAAGGACAGACGCCTTTTTGCGCCTTTAAGGGAGTGGAATGATAACCGGAACAAAAGAGCCTGTTGGAGAGGGAAAGGAAGCGGCTTATGGTAATTGCAGTATGTTCAAAACAAGAAGTGGAATACCAGGCGATTGCAGATGCGATTAGGAGTTATCCGAAACGGGAACAGTATGTCATGATTTCCAGGTGGTTTCCGTCCGTGGCGGAGTACCGGGATACACATTTAAAGCATCCGTTTGCGGTCACGATATTTGCCTTCGATGACATTGATAATCAGGAACTGTCCATACTGGTTCATCGGACGTCCGAGGAAAGCCAGATTGTATGGGTAGGAGAAGATAAGCGGTTCGGTGTTGCTTCTTACCGGGTAAGGGCGGCCAACTTTTTGATGAAACCGATAACAGAAAAAGAAATCTGGATATCTTTGGACCGCTGCATTAAAAGATTACAGGAAGAGCATGCCATTGATGGTTATGACTGTGTGAACATTAGGGAGTAATGATGATTATCTTTTTCATTTCACTTGTACGGATAGCCCGGTGTATGAATGGTGAGAGACAAGCGGAAGGTATTTTATGGTTCCGTATGCCGGACATGATTGCTTATCCGGTTAAAATTGCAGTCATGATTTTGTGATTTGGGATTTTTATATTTGAATCTGTGGGAAGTGCGGAAAATAACAGTATGCGGGAGTTTATCTGCAGATGCTTTTATATATGATAGAAAACAACGGAAATAGGAGGAATGACGTATGCGAAAGCAATTTATGCCAAAAACAAAGGGACGCCGCATAATGGCAATGTTTTTGAGCATCTGTATGGTGTTCACATTGTCTCCAGCCATGGTATTTGCCGATGAAAAGTGGGAAAAAACAGAGGCGGGCAGTATGTACACATATGAACAGGGCAGTCTGCTCGTCGGTACGAAGGAGTGCAGCGAGCTTGATGAGAGCGATGGGACGGATGAGACCGACGAGTTTGATGAGATCGATGGAGCGAACAAGATCGATGAGACGAACGAGACCGACGAGCTGGATGAAAACGATGGGACGGACGAGACCGGAGCGTTTGATGAGACCAATGGGAAAAAGGAGACCAGCGAGTTTGAAGAGACTGGCGGGACAGATGAGACCGGTGGGATCGATGAGAATGGCGGTGCAGATGAGACCGACGGGATTGATAAAAACGGAGGAGACAGAGAAAACGCTGATCTTACAGACTGTTTTGGTGAAATACTGGAAACGGATACAAAGCCGGAATTGGAATGCCTCTGCGATCCTGCCATAGAGGGCGAGGAAGAGCATACAAATAAGGACTGCCCATTTTATAAAGAAAAAGCAACCGTTTGTAACTGTTCTGTCTTATGTACCGCGGATCAGACGGACACAGAATGTCCTGTTTGCAGGGAGGATTACAGTTTATGTGAAGCAGAGGCTGCGTCAGCCGTCCCCTCATCTGATGATATGGCAGTAAAAGCGATAATCGAGCAGATGGAAGCGCTCCCAACCGTGGACAGTATCTATGAAAATATGCCCGGGGATGGAGATGAGGAATATGATGCGTGGCTGAAGAAAATGCAGCAGATTATTGCGGATATCAGGGCCGCTAAAGAAGCTTATGACGGGCTGACGGAAGAAGAAAGGCAGCTTGTAGGTGAAGAATACCGGGAGAAACTGCTGGATTTATGGAATTTTGCGGAACGGCTGGGGGAGATGAAGACTCTCGATGTAATCGCCAGTGGTACAAGCGGGGGCTGTACCTGGGTGCTTGACGGGGATGGAAGTTTGACGATATCGCCGACAAATGGTGTGAGCGGGACGCTGAATGGCTTATCGTCAGTAGATAAAGCGAAAGTGACAAAAATTGTTGTAGACAATGAAGTTATGATGTCGAATGACTATAACCGGATTTTTGCTGATTTCAATAATTGTACCGAGATGGATCTGTCCGGACTTAATACAGCGGGGCACAAGGATTTTGGAGGAATGTTCGAAAACTGCAAAAGTTTGCAGGTGCTGAATCTCAGCGGCTTTGATACTTCAGCGGCTACGTCACTGAGCAGCATGTTTAGCGGATGTAAAAAGCTAACAACGCTGGATCTCAGTGATTTTAATACTTCCAAGGTAACGAATATGTTTGAAATGTTCAAGGGCTGTTCCGAACTCACCGCACTGGATGTCAGTAGTTTCACTACTGCCAATGTAAGGAATATGTCTGAGATGTTCTACAACTGCTCCAAGCTCACCGAACTGGATCTCAGCAATTTTAATACTACTAACGTAACGAATATGCAGCGTATGTTCGGTGGATGCTCTGGTATAACCGTACTGGATTTCAGTAACTTCAGTAACTTTAAAACGACCAATGTAACGGATATGTCCAGCATGTTCGTCGACTGCTCCGAACTCACTACACTGAATGTCGGGACTTTCGATACTGCCAGTGTAACGGATATGTCTAATATGTTTAACGGCTGTAAAAAACTCGATCAATTAGATGTCAGTGCGTTTCATACTTCAAACGTAAAAAAGATGTTTAATATGTTCCAGAACTGTTCTGGTCTTCAAACACTGGATATTGAGAATTTCGAAACTTCCAATGTAACAACTATGTCCTCGATGTTCATGGGCTGTTCCGGACTTGTCGAACTGAAATGGGACAACGGTAAATTTAATACCTCGGCTGTGACGAACATGAGCGCCATGTTCTCTGGGTGCAAGAGCCTTCAAACACTGGATGTCAGTAATTTTAATACATCACAAGTAAAGGATATGGGCAGTATGTTCAGTGGCTGCTCCAACCTTACCCAGCTGGATGTCAGTCATTTTGATACATCAACGGTATCAAGTACGTACATCGGGATTGTGACGGGTGGTATGTCTCATATGTTTTCAGACTGTTCCAGCCTTACTGAATTGGATGTCAGTCATTTTGATACATCGAACGTAGTGCTCATGTCCTATATGTTCAACAACTGCAGCGGACTGAAATCTTTGGATATCAGTAATTTCAAGACGGGAAATACAATAAAGATGGACGGGATGTTCTCTGGGTGCAGTGGACTGTCAGAGCTGGACGTCAGTAAATTTGATACAGCCCAGGTGAAGAGTATGGCAGTGATGTTTTATGGGTGCAGTGGACTGTTGGAGCTGAACGTCAGTAATTTTAATACGTCGAATGTGACGGATATGGGCTCCATGTTCTCTGGGTGCGAGAGCCTTCAAACTCTGGATGTCAGTAACTTTAATACATCGAGTGTGACGGTCATGAGCTTCATGTTTTCTGGATGCAGTGGACTGTTGGAGTTGGACGTCAGTCGCTTTGACACATCCCAGGTGATGTATATGATCTCCATGTTCTCTGGGTGCAAGGGCCTTCAAACTCTGGATATCAGCAGCTTTAGTTTTAATGAAAAGTGTTATTTTCCCAATGTATTTGAAGGCTGTTCCTTAGGACTCAAGACAGAATTTTATCATGCTCAAATGGGTGGAAGCAGTATTTCAATCTATAACAAACATAGGTTTGAAAATATGACTGATTCCGATATAAGCTGGTATAAAAATTTGATATGTACCCCATACGTGATTACTCCCAACGTAACAGAAGGCGGAACTGTTACTTATAGTGGAAAATATGGAAATAGAGCCGCCTGCGATACAGTATATCAAACCTATTTTGTCAAGACTGCTCCATTTTATAATGAGGAAACAATAGCTCCGGAATTCGATGCAGCTAAATTTTATGCTCAGGATGGGGAAGGTTTTAAAATTTCCTATACGCCCCTGGACGGCTACGCAGTTACCAAAGTAGTCGTGGATGACATGAATATCAATTTAAAGCAGTATCCAAAAGAGTATACCATGAAGGTTACGAAGGATATGGAAGTATCTGTTACATTCACCAAACTTGTAAATGTTACTTTGATGACCGGTAACGTCTCACTCAGAACGATTAGTTCTGCCGCAGGAGAAAAGCTTGAAAAGCCGGCTGATCTGGTCAAAACAGGGTACATATTTGCCGGCTGGTATAAGGAACCGGAGCTGCTTAATCAATGGGATTTTGACAATGATATTTTAAATAATGAAGATATTAACCTGTATGCCAAATGGATCGGAATTACGTACAACGTGACCCTGTATCCGAATGGCGGAACCATTGAAGAAGGGGAAATAACTAGTTATACGTGTGGAGAAGGCGCTGTCCTTCCTACAAAGGTTACAAAGACAGGATACACATTTGGCGGCTGGTATGATAATCCCGAATGTACGGGATATTCTCCAACCAAAGCAATCTTCGACAACGCTACTGGGGACAAGACGTTTTATGCTAAATGGAACGTGAACAGTTATTGGATAACACTGTATACCCTTGGAGGAAGCATTCAAGAAGGGAATGTGACTAAATATACATACGGGCAGGGAGCTGTTCTTCCTACAAACGTTACAAGAGCAGGATACAAATTTGCCGGCTGGTATGATAATTTCGACTGTACGGGAGAGCCCGTCGTTAAAATCAGCGCCTCCGATATAGGGGATAAGGGATTTTATGCCAAATGGAGCGCGAACAGTTATACGATAACACTGAATACCAATGAAGGAACCCTGGAAGGAGAAGCGGTTTCTGAGTATACATACGGGATAGGCGCTGTTCTTCCTGCCAACGTTACAAGAGCAGGATACACATTTGCCGGTTGGTATGATAATTCTGGCTTGACGGGAAATCCCACCGCTGCAATCAGTACCACCGATACGGGGGACAAGACATTTTATGCCAAATGGAATGACACTCAAAAACCTGTTTTGACGGTTTCCCAACCGCCGAAGGACTGGAAGGCTGAGAATGTGACTCTGACTCTGTCCTACAGCGACAATGAAGGGGTAACCGCCCTCTACAGCAGGCTGGATGACGGAAGCTACGCCGAGATTACCGACTTTACAGCCGGTTCTTACCAATATACGGTTTCTGTGGAAGGAGAGCATACCTATACCTTTAAAGCAGTGGACGCGGCCGGTAATGCGAAAGAAACCGCGCCTGTTACGGTGAAGCTTGACAAATCCGCTCCGCAGATCGGAACGATTACCTTCGATTCCGGCCATCAGAGCTTCTGGCAGTGGATATTTGGCAGACCCAGCCTGGAAGTTACTGTTCCGGTATCCGATCCATATTCAGGCGCGGATCATATCTCCTGGGTGCTGACCCCTGCAGGGAAAATGCCTGCATCGCCGAAGACGGCGGCGGTAACGAACGGAACCGCAGTCTTTACCGTAGATTCCGGTTTTAAAGGTGAAATACTCATTACAGCGTATGATAAAGTGGGAAACAGCGAAACCGCCGATGTAATCCGGGCGGCGCTGGAAGACCACCAGCCTGTGATTTCGGTGACGGACGGGACAAAGCCATTTACCGGAGACTGGTATGACGCTCCGCAGATGATTCACGTTGAAGTTACAGATGGAGAGGACGGCAGCGATACGGAATCCGGGCTACATACGGTAGTTTACACGGTAGATGACAATTTGACGAATACGCCTTTATTTACCCGGACGGAAGGGGAGCTGGCTTATTATGCCGAACGAAGCTTTTCCGCCAAAGAGGGGGACCATACATATCACATAACTGCCGCGGATAACGCGGGAAATTCCGTAACGGTCCATGTGACAGTGAAGCAGGATACGACGCCGCCGGTAGTCACGGAGCTTACCGCGGATAAGGCAGGGGAAAAGAGTATTGGAATAACATTTACATCGGACGATACCGGGACGTATCATTATCTGGTCAGGACGGCCAGGGATGCAAAACCGGATGCGGAAACGGTCATCGCCTCCAATTCTGCGGATATCGCAGAGGCTGGCGCGAAAGTAAGCTTTACCGCAGACGGCCTGCTTCCGAATACAGAGTATGTCCTCTATCTGGTCACGGTCGATAAGGCTGGAAATAAGGGCACGGTCCAATCCATCTCATTTGCAACGGAGAAGGAGGATATAGAAGGAACAGTGGTCCTGGATGATACAGCGCCCCGCTACGGCGATGTAATAACCGTGGAAGCCCATCTTACCGGCAGCAATCCGGGCGATCTGGCTTTTCAGTGGTACAGAGGGGATGAGGCGATTGACGGAGCTGTAAAACATTCGTATACGGTAACGAAGGACGATGTAGGGGAATCTTTGTCGGTGAAGGTATCGGCAGAAAATTACAAGGATGTTCTGTGTTCCGCCCCTATGGATCCGGTTGGGAAACGGCAGCTGACAGTGACGGCGGAAGCGGAGGATAAGATTTACGATGGAACGGCGGATGCGGTTATTTCTCTGGAAATTACAGAAGGGAAGATAGACGGCGACGACGTGACTGCTGTTGGAGCGGGAGCATTTTCAGATGTGGATGCGGGGCCCGAAAAAACGGTTGTCTTATCGGATATTGCCCTGGAAGGGGCGGACAAATCGTACTACGAGCTGAAGTCACAGCCGGATAATCCGAAGGCTGACATCGGGAAGATGGCCGGTTCTGCCGCTCCGGAGGTTTCCTCTGTGGATGAAACGTATCCGGGCGCCAGTGATGGGAAGATCACCGGCCTGACTGCGGGGCTGGTTTATGAAATCTCATCGGACAATGGAGTTACCTGGGAGGACGCTGTCCTGACGGGAACTGAAATCCACAATCTGCGGGCGGGTGCTTATCAGGTTCGGATTAAGGAATCGACGAACAGCCTGGCAGGGGAGATGACAGCGGTCACAATTGGGACGACTCCTCCGGTTCATGCGCCGGTTCCCCAGACGGTATTCGACGCGTTCTTGATGACACTGGCTGGAACCAGAGAGGGGATGCAGTATTCTTTAGATGGCGGAATAACCTGGATTGACATTACCCATGGGACAGAAGTGAAGCTTGAAGAAGGTATCACTGAAGAGAACGGCATTTATGTCAGGCAGAAAGGAAATGGAACGACGCTTTTAGATTCTCTTCCCCAGATGATAACCATCACAAAATCCCCGGTTCCTGAAGGAATTATCTCTGTGGGAGAGACAGGAATGGGTTTGGGAGACGGGAAATTAAAACATGTGACACCCGACATGGAGTACAGGAAAGACGGGGAGAATGCCTGGAGGAGCTGTGAAGGCACGGAGATCACCGTAAATCCGGGGGTATATTATGTCCGGATGAAGGGAAAGGGAACTGAACTGGCAAGCGAAGAAGCGGGGCCATATGTGATCCAAAAATATGAGACGAAAGCGGTCACAGGCATCAAAATGGATGTATCCAGCCTGATCTTGGCACAGGGGGCATCCTTTGGGCTTACCTTTACCTTAGAACCGGCTGACGCGACAGACCGGACGGTGGTCTGGAGCAGCAGCAATCCGTCGGGCGTCCGCTCC
>OBYY01000213.1_pt1 | contig 11568 bp, 14 predicted proteins | sample 1476821 | NCBI WGS metagenome assembly OBYY01 (sample SAMEA2580218, study PRJEB22360) | human gut metagenome | biome: human gut; feature: human-associated habitat; material: faeces | place: Denmark | collected 2008/2010
CTGAACCTTTATATTCTGATACTCTGCTTCCCTGGCCTGTGCCACATAGCTGTCCGCATCGGCAAAACCCAGATAGGAAAAGATAATCCCTATGGAATTTACAATCATATACAGGAACAGAAGGACTGCCACCAGAACTGCCCCTACCGCTTTCCAGAAGGATTTACTTGCCAAAACCGCCCCAATAACCGCTCCCATAGGGCCGCCCAATGCGGTTCCAGCAGCCGTTCCGCTCACAGCAGATCCACTTTTTGCAGCCCCTGCGGCAAGGTGAGCTGCCTGAATTGCTTCTGCCGCCTGCTTTGCCTGCCCCGCTGCCCGAACTGTTCGGGCAGCCGTTTCTGCCGCTTTGTCAAGCGGCTCGTCCTCTGCCCAGTCCCTGCTCATATCTCCCTCCTTTAAACTGGTCTTAATTCTTATTTCTTGTCAGGAGTTTTCCTACGCTGATTCCTGAACCCGGCTCCAGTCTGTTTTTTCACTGGTTTCTTTATGGCTTTCTTCTCCTGCTGTTTTAGCAGGCTTTCCTGCAAGGCTGGCTGTTCTTTCGGTTTCTCCATACGTTCCTTTTGCTGGTATACCTTTTCCAGACGGAGGGTTCCGTTTTTCTCCAGGACTGCCTTCGTCTCCGGAAGCATAGCTGGAGCTTTTTCCTGTTTCGGTAGTTCGTAATAGGTCTTCCCATTTTCATGAATGGTCTGGTACGGTCCTTTCGGCTTCTCATACAATCCCGTATCATAACGCATATACTGCTTTCCATCCCGCTCTGCCTGATAACATCCACGCAACCCCTCTGACATGCCGTCCTGCTGCGATACACCAGTCACAGCCGCACTGCCTCCTGCTTTTCCTGAAATGACCGCTGTGTCTATTACGCTATTCATCACCGATTCGCCTGCGGCAAATCCAGTACTATCACCCACTGGCAGGGTTTGTCCGCATTCTGCTGCTTCCAGTCCGCTCACGCGGCCAGATGAATCCGCTGCCGTCTCCATTCCCGAAAAAAATGCTTCTCCATCCATATGTTCCATAGTCCCTGTATCGAAGTTATCTGCTGACAAACCAGAAACAGAGGATTCCTGCGTTCCTCCATAAGAAGACATCCCGGATCCAACTGCCCCGTCTCCCATAGAAGCCGCACCTTCTGTCTCACTCCCAATTATGCTATCCATATTATCCTGCAAGTCCCCAATTCCAGCACTCTCTCCAGACAGTTCCAGACCCGTGGCTTCCGAAGCATTTTCTTGACCGAAAGCATTGCCACTCTCTCCAATTTCCATCCCTCCGGTAATATCTTCCACATTTCCAAACGGCAGAACCTGGTTTCCGTTCTCCATATCTTCCATAGGAGGAAGTTCTCCTCCCTCTGCCATATCTCCTACGGATAAAGGTTCTTCCTCAAACGGACCCAAATCTGTATCTCCAATAGGAATTCCACTTTCCAATTCCATAGAGGACAGCGCCCCCTCTTCCTCCGTAGCCGGTGTAACCTCTTGTATGCCGTCATCTGCTCCTTGTGCAAATCCGTTCTCGTCATCCGGTGTGCCAAAAGGAAGATTCTGACCTGTCAAAGCGGAGTCATCCATCTGGAATACACCGAATCCATCTCCCATATCCGGATTTTGGTTCTCCATGCCATGAAAATCATCCGCCATATTCCCGGCATCCATTCCGCCAATCCCAGAGCCAGCTCCATCTTTCATGTTTCCGTCCATACCTGACATAACTCCTGCCGATGCAGACGCTCCTGTGCCTCCCATGGGAATCGGCTTTCCATTTCCAAAATTCATATGGCCGGAACCAGACGCCGCCGAACTGGCATTTCTTCCGCGTCCACCCCCCGACAACAGGCGCCCTGCCATCATAAGAGCACCCAGACCACTTAAACCTCCCATTGTCCTGCCCATGCTTACGCCCAGGGAAGCCATATAGGAATCCAGCTTTCCCGCAATCTTGCAGAAGCCAATCAGACACATAGTAGCGGCAAAAAAACGAGTAAATCCATATCCGCTTGCCATCAGGTTTCCATAGCCAGCCAGAAACATTTTCAGGCACCAGGCATCCAAAATCACAATCATAACCTGTCCACCGAACATTTTTGACCAAGATGCCAGAATATTGTTAGTTGCCTTAGACCCTCCGGTAGCAAAAGCCAACGGTGCTGTATAGGAGAGCACTCCCAGAAGTACATACCTTTCTGCCAAAATAAACAGCAGCTTAAAATAGTTCCATGCTACCACAAAGTGCATGATTAAAAGGAGCAGCGAAATACTTAACGCATCTGTCCCCAGCACCGATACCGCTGCCTCTGCGGCGGAAACATATCCACTGAAAGAATCCACTGTGATTCCTGTCCCCACGACCCATTGGTAAGGCGTTCCCGCCACCTCCAGAACATAATTCACGATATCTCTTGCATAGACCAGCATAAACAGACAAAATCCTGACCGGAATACAAGTTCCAGCGGATCTTCAGAGTTTACCCCCAACTTCCCGAACATGGATTTAAACACCTGCCAGGTTAATATCATGAGAAGCAGTGCAACTGCAATTGGCAGCACTGCATTTTGGTACAAACTTCCCACAACCCCAAATAATTCTTCAAACAAGTCCAAATCGCAGGATAAAATCTCGGTAAACATTCCGCTCGCTATATCCATCATGTCTATAATAAACTGGGAACACAATTCCCGGATCGCCTCAAATAAAAGTTCTAATAACCATCCCATCTGTCATTCCCCATTTTCAGGGTATCCTTCACCTCCTTTGCCGGGGGAGCTCCGGCATTTTTACTGCTGTTATGTTACGGTTTCATTATTTTCTACGGTGTAAATGATTGCTGCGGAATAATCGCCTCCATGTAAGTTACAATAGCTCCCAGTGTCATCAGAACGGCCCAACACACCACAATCCGCTTTAACCACGCTCTTGATTCATCAACGGTCTTTCCTGATTTAGAAAAATTCATCAAGAAAAGACAGATGGACGCGCATACGACTGCGCCCACTGTTGCAAGCCCTGCCACATCGGAATAGACTTTCTGCATGGCGCTCTTAGCAATATCAAAAATATCTGCCGCATAAGTGGTTTGGCACATTAAAATGTTTATACCCCAGAGCAGGTATCCCTGTACAGCCAGACATGGCAGCCGCCTTGTCCATCCCGGGTCATGTTTCCTGCTTTCTGCAGATTCATCTGCTTTTCTAAAATGCAGCTCCCTCACCTTCTTTCAGGCACAAAAAAAGCAACCACCATGGATGTGATTGCTTTTCTGTGCGTTATTTTGTTTCAGATTTTCATGGCTCCCCACAGGTTTTCCTGTGCATAAAAACTGATGATATCATTATAAATTCTGCAAAATCTCATGTCAATGCACGCCTCGTCCCAATATAGTCTCATTATTGGCCCACTCCTGTTTCCCCATAAATCTCTGAGGCGTTCACGTAATTTCCATTCTGTCATGAAATCTTGCATTCTGTTAGGCAGCCAGACTTAACGCTGATGCCTCGGTTCTTTCTTTTTCGATGATGTAATAATAAGCCGTAGTTTCTAACCTCACATAATCAGCGGCAATTTCAAGGATTCTTTTCACCTTATCCGTCCAAATCAAACGGTCGCCCTGACGGTAATACGCTTCCTCACCCACTTTGATTGGAAACTGCACTTCTCCTCGCGCCCGTACCAGATGTTTTGACTGTATCTCCCTATTCCTCATAATTGCACCATCCTTTCCTCAACTTTCAAGCGGCTAACTGATCCAGCGACAATACGCTGACCCGGTCTGTCAAATCCACCTTTTTTCCATTTGCAAAACTGAACTCCAGCTTTTTTACCGTAAATGGAATCTTCTGCCTTCTGGAGAAATCAAAGACTTCTGCTTTCACATCCGTCACAACCGTCCCCACCAGCCTGGATTTAAAATAGTGGTAATCTAGAATCTCCGCCTGTTTTCCTGTCCTTAAATGCTTCATTTCCCCATCATCTGATTGAATTCCCCTGGCATCCAATTCCACAACCAAAGTGCCATCCCCCTGCCGGGTTTTACTTTGCTGCGTGGATTCCATAGAAATATTCACTGCTTCTGGCCATTCCAACTTAACACTTTCAAGAAGCAGCACACAATTTTCTATTCCGTCTACGGTATCCAATGTCTGAATCTGGAGCTTCATTTTCTTAAACTTATCTTTCTTCATTCCTGCCTCCCATTAAAAATCATTTTTAGGTTTCTTCTGCCCTCCTTCCGTATCACTGCTCCCGTTTTGCCCAACAAAAAAGACGCTGCATTTATCAAAAAATGAGCGTCATTCCAAGTATATAGACAAATAGAAACATTCAGGCGGTTCTTTTTTGCCTGACCGCTTCCCTCCCACGTAGACGGGAACAAAATTTTTTATATCTCCTGCAAGCTGCCGAAGCTATATAAATCAATACAAAATTATATTACCACTATATATAGATATTGTCAATGCGTTAAATCAATATATTGTACTTGACTTTTTCCGGCATATCTTATATGATTAAAGAAAGAAATGGGTTTGTAACCGTGTAGCTATTGTTCAAGCGGGGTGCCTGTTTCTTTTTTTATATTCACCACATCATACAAGTATCTCTTTCCATCCTCGTCATGGCGTATCAGCATTTCCACATGGAATATGTTATAGCGTTCCAATTCCCCATCCTCCCCATAAACAGGAAGACCGAACCTGGAATCATAACGGTACCAGCCAAATTTCGCATCCCGTTGATGTTTTGGATTCAAATTATCTTTATGTCTCCGGTTTTCTGCCGTCTCAATCAGTTCAGGAATACCCTGGGCCGCATTTGCTTTTGCCTTTGCTAATGCACCTTTCAGCCTTGCCGTATCCCGGGAACCACTGTATTCATCTGCAAAGTCATTGCCTACATAGACAATATCCGCAGAATCCATAATTTCATATACCTCTCCGATATACTGCTTCAGATATTGCTCAACCTCCTTCCAGTTAATCTTACGTTTCCCCCGAAATCTAATATCATGAATCATTACAATTTTTCTGCCATCCAAATCCTCTATCACACTTATGTTTCTTTCCCTGTCCATTTATGCGCTCCTTATGTATTCTAAATTCCGATTCCTGCGACACAGCCTGTTTCCGGTGCCTCTGTAACCTGTTCAAAGGTTATTCGACTACGTCGTTGCCTTTCCAAAACACTAAGACAGATTTCATCGTCCTCCATCAGCAATTCTGACATTCCTACCGATTTCAAGTTTCTTACTGTCAGCCTTCCGCAGGAAGTACAGATTCTTTCCTCCCATCCCACCTTCTCACCACAAAATTGACAGAGCTTATAATCCGGTCTTTTCATTTCTGCAGTTCTTCTCATTATTTGTCTCATAAGTATCCCCTCTTTCAAAAATAATTCTCATTCCTCCATCACCCAAGTATCTCGGAAATGTTCCAGCAGGTTTCGGCTCTCCTCCTCATACCCCCACAATATACCTTCCACGGCTCTCAGGGCGCTTTCCCGCCATCTGAAATAGGTGCTTCGGTTAATTCGTATTCCTTGAGATAAATGGGGGTCCAGCTTGCTTATAATCTCCGTAATATTCATCGGCTTATAGGCTGACATATAAGTATAATACAAAACCCAGTAATACTTTTCCCCCTGGGGATGATACTGACGCATTAAATCTACAGACTCATCAATCAACTTCAAAAACTTATTTGAACTTTCGATGGCCTCTACGCGGGAACGGATATTCGCCTCGTCACTATTAATATCCATCCCCGCCTGATAGATAGATTCCAGAAATTCATCCACGTCCGTTCCGTATTCCTTTTGGAACCTGTGCTTTACCTGTCCGATTTGAACCTGCATACGCCAAGATACAGAACGATATATTTTAAAAAGTATAATGACATCGTGATAAACCTCACTGTTTTTATTTTCCGTTGTAATAATTCCAGTCTTTCCCATTATAATTATCCTCCACTATGCAATTATTTGTTTCTCATTCAATTTGCTTTGGAGAATAATTGGTAAATAAACATCAATATGAACTTTGCGACACCGTGTCGCAAAGTCAGCCAGCCTGATTCATCTTTTCTTTCCAAGAATCAAGCAGTTCAAAAATAACCGCCTCAATCTGTTTTTTTGTGTAATCCTGCGGAAAATAATCCTTTATTTTTTTAGAAGATATCGTTATACTGACCTTTTTTACTTCCCGGTTTAAAATATCTGCAACCCGTTTTTCAGTCAAGTCTCCTTTTCTGCTTTCCTCCTTCAGTTCTTCTGCCTGGCTTTTAGATGGAGCCGTGATATTTTGGGAAATGACCTGTAATACCCAGCCCTGTTCTTCCTCATTTAGAAATGATAACTTTTCTGCCACTGCAAGGATTATTCTCCCTTGGTCTGCATAGTCCAACAACTCCGTTTTCAAGTACGTTAGGCGAATATAACGCTGCACAGTCCTTGCACAGTCTCCAGCCGTTTCTCCAACAAGATCAGCGGTATAGTCCTCTCCTTTTACCCCCTGATGGCTCAGAGCCTCCATCTTCATGCGGTATGCCCAGGCTTTTTCAGATGGAAGGATATCTTCCCTCTGAATATTGGAATCCACCATAATGATTACCGCCTCATCATCTGTTACATTACGAACAATCGCAGGCATTTCCGTATGTCCAACCAGTTCACAGGCACGCTTTCTCCTGTGACCTGCAATAATTTCATAGTTACCCTGTACTTTATCTTCACGGACAATCGCAGGAACCAGAACCCCATATTGCCGGACACTCTTTACTGTTTCCTGCATTTTTTCATCGTCTATCACATGAAACGGATGGTCTTTAAAAGAATGAAGTCTAGACAGCGGCAGGCTCACCACGCTTTCTCCAGCTTTCTGCTCCTCACCAAACAGATCATCATAAGATGTGAATACAATTTTATCCGCACTTCTGCTGCCCATAAGAAAGCACCTCCTTGGTCAATGCCCTGTATCCTTCTGCAACAATCCCTCTAGGCGCATGAAGAAAAATGCTTTTTCCCTCTGCACTAGTCTCAGCGGCCTTAATAGAAAGAGGTATACAGTTCTCAAAAATATGGATTTTCTCCCCATAGGCTCCGCGGAGTTTCTCAGATATATCCTTTGCAAAGTTAGTCCTTCGATCTACTTTCGTCATCAGGATTCCTTCTATCTGAAGCTTAGGATTCAACTGCCGGTGAACCCGTCCAATGGTTTTAATTAATTGTTGAAGTCCCTTCACGGACAAGTATGCCGCCTCCACTGGAATCAGCACACTGTCTGCTGCCACGAGGGCGTTAATTGTCATCATTCCCAAAGACGGCATCGTGTCAATCAATATGTAATCGTAAGACTGGCGCATCTCATTAACATACTGCCGCATGATTGTTTCCCGGCTCATTACATTTACAAGAGTGGTTTCCAGTCCTGCCAGTTCGATATTGGCAGGAAGGAAATCCACCCCCTCATCATGGTGAAGAATTCCTTCCTCAGATCTCCACGGCTCATCATTAACGACCTTCTCCAGCAAGTTTACCAGCGTAACATTCAGTTCATCGGGCTCTACTACTCCAAGACACGCTGACATACTCCCCTGGGCATCTGCATCAATTAATAGTACCCTTTGCCCTTCCTTAGCCAAACCGATTCCCAAGTTTACACAAGTTGTACTTTTTCCAACGCCGCCTTTCTGACTGGCGATTGTAATTATCCTGCACATATATTACCTCCGTTCCTTTTCTCTTGTAGGTGGTTACAATACTGTCTCAGGCAGCGCCACAATATTCAGGATATCTGATTTTGACAGCCTGCCAAAAGTAAGGCGCATACCCGCAGCAAAATAAATCTTCAACTGTATATCTCTGGCATTCCTCCAGCTGTTCCTCTGAATCATCATAATCGTAGACGCTGGGGGTCCCATTGTTATACAGATTAAATGCCATACGGATGATTCTAAGGCTCCCGGAGGTCTGCCAGCCATCGTGTAGGCATTCCGTCTTTACAAACCCGGATGTGAAATCGTAAATCCGATCTATGTTTCTTCTGGTGTCCTCGCTGATTCCAAGACAATATATCAGAGCAGCATGGTATACATCTTTATATCTGCATTTACTCATATTAATCCCAAAAAATTCTTCATGTTTCTTGTTTTTAAAAATGATGTTGCTCTCTTTTTTCTCCACTTCACCTTACCTCCGTAAATCATATATATTTTTATCCAGATTGTTGACATATCGCTGTATTTTATACTTGCTTCAATTACCTCTAAAAAATATTCCTTTCAAAAGTGATTGTTTCCAACTCCTCTCCATGGTAAAATTCATTATGTAAATAAAAATAGGGGCTAAACCAGTACATCCACAAATTGAGGTGTTATTGGTTTGTCCCTATTATAACTCGCTCGTCCGCTTTGAATTCCACAGCGGGAGCCACCACCGAGTTGGCAAATCCCGTGATCGGGACGAGGGCGCCGGCGCCGCCGAATTTTACGATCTTCGGGTAAATGTTCAGTCCTGTCAGTATAACGCTTCCTGCGATCAGGACCAGCAGCGTCCAGGAGGCCGCCGTATCCTTGTCCATCCCGCCGTTCATAAACCAGGTGCTCACCAGCTGCCCGATGGTACAGATTACGCCTCCCACAAAAAATGCTTTCACGAGGCTCAGCCATTTGTTATGGGTCGGTGTCACCTCTTTTACATAGGCATCGTATGCCTGCTTGTTAATCTCCATATTTTACCTCCGATTCCTGTTTTCTGCTCTGTGACGGTTCTTATCCTATTTTCCAAAATTTCCGGAGAAATACACGAGGGAGCCGATCAGCTTCCCAAGGCCAATAGACAGGATTAAGTACTGCAGACCTACGGCCAGATGAATCCGCCGGCTGATAACCGGCAGCGCTTTCAGTGTCTCCGCCAGGGACATGACGAGACAGCCAACGAAGATTCCCACCGCCAGACCGTATATCCCCAGCACCATATTTCCCCCCATCAGCAGCGGAAACTCATAGAGATCGGATACATTTCCCAGTACACCGCCTATAATAATCACTGTCTCATACAGAAAAATATGCCTGTTGGTGCGGGTCTTCCCGATCAGCCTCGGAAAGACGCCGATGATAGCCAAAAATGCAAATACGCCGGCCGCTATGATGCCGCCGGCACTGAGACCAAGAAACATGAGGAACAGTCCTTTAAGTAATGTCAATGTCCTGCTCCTTTCTTCCATCGTTCTGGATCAGAGTCTTGCTGATACTGTCTTCGTAAAGGCGCATCTCCACCTCCAGCGGTGTCGGATCCGTATTAATTTTAATTTTAGCGAAATGATTGAAGAAACCGATGATCCCCAGCGCCAGTCCTGCGGAATAGCTCACCTCAAGGATCGTGAAGCCGCTTGATTCCTTCCCCATGACGATCTGGTAAATCTCGCCGAATACATCCTTCACCCCTCCGTCGTTGTTAAAGGTCATGATGGCAAAGGACGCACCGCAGAAACAGATAATACAGACAAATATGGTCTTGATCCATTCCCACACCCAGTTTGGAGACTTCGGCCGGTGGTAATCGATGATAAAATCCACCTCACCCACATTGTTGACGGTGATTGACGGATCCATCTCCGTGATCTTCTTAATCACATCCAGCGTGCTCTCCACATACCGTTTATTTCTGTCCAGATGAATCGTTTTAATGCGCAGGGCATTGCATTTGTTTGTTACGGCGGAATCATCGCAGTAGACCGTCGCCACATCCTTTAACTGAACCTCCTTGTGATGGACCTCAGTTATCTGGCTGATGTTTAAATAGACAGTCTTACTCATATTCTTATCTGCCCCGCTTTCCGGATGAGTTCTACCAGCGTTCCATCCATTTCGCCGCCATCCGGCACCGCGGCGATGAAGTACCATACAAAGGCAGCCACCGCGATCAGGCATACGACAAGGAGTGCAATTCCCAGCTTATGTTTCATGGATTCCATACGTGCTCACATCCTTTTCTTTCACTTTTCATGAGTAGTATGAGCCGTATGAAGTATTTTATTCTATAATTTTTCGCGCATCTGCTTTAAAATCTTTTTTTCGAGCCTGGAAACCTGAACCTGCGAAATTCCCAGATGGGAAGCGATCTGGCTCTGGGTTTCATTATAATAGTATCTTCGGATTATAATTTCCCGGTCTTTATCAGAGAGTCCTGTCAACAGTTCCCGCAGCACCATCCGGTTTAGCAGTTCCTCCTGGGCGGAGCTTTCCTCCTCAATCTTGTCGATGAGCAGAATGCTGTTTTCATCATTTTTGTTGACCGTCCGGTAGAGGGATTCCACCTCCGCTCCGGCCTCGCGAGCGCGCCTTCCTTGAGGATTCCCGCTTTCTCCCCGGCGATCTCCTCGATGGTCGGTTCCCGGCCAAGGGCGAAGCCGAGCGCCTCTCTGACACATTTTACACGCGTGCCCATCTCCTTGATCGAACGGCTGACCTTGATCATGCCGTCATCCCTCAGAAAGCGCTTGATTTCTCCTGTTATCATGGGGACCGCATAGGTGGAGAATTTGACGTCGAAAGACATGTCGAACTTGTCGATGGCCTTCATGAGGCCGATGCTTCCAATCTGAAATAAGTCCTCCGGGTCATATCCCCGGCCTGTAAATCTTCGCACAATGCTCCAGATCAGTCCCATATTCTCGGTAACCAGACGGTCGCGTGCTTCTTTATCTCCTTCGTGAGCCATTTCTATCAGTCTCATGGTCTCATCCATAGGACTCACCTGTTAATCTTCTTTTTCATGGTCACAACGGTACCCTTATCCGGTTCTGACTCCACGCTCACCTCATCCATAAACGCCTCCATGAAGGAGAATCCCATGCCGGACCTCTCTCCCTCCGGGTCGGTGGTGAACATCGGTTCCATCGCCTGCGGGATGTTGGGAATTCCGATACCCGTATCCTTCACAGTCACGGTCAGCTCCTGTCCCAGAATCTTCACCTCCAGATAGATGATTCCTCCGTTTCCCTGATATCCGTGTATCACCGCATTGGTCACGGCCTCCGATACAGCGGTTTTTACATCGTCCAGTTCTTCCAGCGTCGGGTTCATCCGGGCCATGAACACGGATACCACAACCCTTGCAAACTCCTCGTTCCGGGACAGGCTCTCAATTTCCATTCTCAAAACTTCTGGTCTGTTTTCTTCTAACATGCTTTCCTCCTCAACCTGTGACTGCGTCTTCCTTTGAGTCATACAATTTCATTAATTTTAATATGCCGCCCATTTTCAGTATCCTGAGCACCTGGGCTCCCGCTCCGTAGATTGTTACCTTTCCTCCGCTCCGGGCCATCTGCTTGTATCGGTTCAACAGCACTCCAATCCCCGAGGAATCCATAAACCGTGTCCCCGAAAAATCAAACACAATGCGGTTGATATAATTTTCCGAAAGGATTAAATCCGTTTCATATTTTAAGCCGGTGCAGTTGTGGTGGTCCAGCTCCTCCGGCAGGTGGACGATCAGCACGTGACCATCCGCCTCATAAGTAAATAGTGGCTTGTTCATAGTTCTCCTTTCCAAAAAGAATCCCTCTCG
>OBYY01000218.1_pt1 | contig 11351 bp, 10 predicted proteins | sample 1476821 | NCBI WGS metagenome assembly OBYY01 (sample SAMEA2580218, study PRJEB22360) | human gut metagenome | biome: human gut; feature: human-associated habitat; material: faeces | place: Denmark | collected 2008/2010
CAGGGTAATTCCCATTTCTTTTTTAAATAAAGAAGATAAATAATTTGCACTGATATGGAACATTTCTGAAAGATCTTTCAGTCCTAAATCACTGGTTAAGTTTAAATTGATCTGGTTAATCACTTTCTGGATTACGGGAGAGTATCCGCGCACGGAATAATTCCGGACAAGAAGGCAGTATTTACGCGCCATTTCCTTCATCAGAGACGTATCCTGCGGTGTGGTCAGATTTTCTATCTTTTTAGCGTATTTGGATGAAATCTCATCGAGATAAACCGGGTGTACATATCCCTGTTCGGCCGCTTTACGTAAAATAGTATTGTAAATAACCATATAATTCTTGTAATCCCTGAGAGAATCGGCAAGACGGGGGATCAGTCTTCGGTTTTCAAAGGAAGCCAGCGCCTGATTAAGCAGCTCCTGATTACCCTGGCTGACTGCCTGCATCAATTGATTTTCAGCTTCATAACGTTTTTCCAGGGAGATGGTATTAACCGGTGACAAATAAATTGTTTCAGGAAGTGAAGTGAGGTAGTGGTTATCATCGGGGGCGTTCCATATATTCCCCTTAATTTCCGCAACCGTATATTGGTCCACACCCTGCCAGATTATCTCAGCCAGTGTTTCCATAAGATTATTAAACTGAGATTCTGAACTGACGAATGCAATATTATAATAATATGTTTTCAGAATGGGAAGAAGCGCAGCCGGTACCTCCAAATTTGACAGTAGCTTATAATAATTCATTTTGTTAATTTCAACATATGTGAATGGCCCTGTAATAAAAAACTCCGCAGTATCTGAAGCGGGAAGCCACATACAGACATAAGTGCAGTAGTAATTGTCTGTAAAATAATAAAGAGTATGTTCCTTGCAGCATTCTGTAAGCTTTTTAAATGATTTGTTTTTGTCAAAATCCTCCATTAAGCTTTCTCTCAGTCCCATATCGAGAGATTCTATATCTTCAAAAGGTTCCCGGAACAGGAAGGAAGGGATGCCCCTGTTCTCCAAAACTTTCCTGACATACATAAGGACACTGTCATAATGCATGATATCGTCCTCCTTTTTTATTCAGATGATTTTACTATATTATCGTACAATTTTACGTTTATTTCAAGTGTATCTAAAAAATATGCGAAAAAAAGATAAAATTGTACTCACGGTTCGGGCTGTTCTAATGTTAAGTTACTATAAGAAACGAAGAGAAAAGACCAATATTAAGGAGGTATCTTATGAGTAAGGAAAAAACAGTCAGACCATTTGGAATGAGCGATAAAATCGGCTATGCATTTGGTGATTTTGGTAATGACTTTACCTTTATACTGTCTTCCATGTTCATGTTAAAGTTTTATACCGATGTCATGGGAATAGCAGCAGGCGTTGTGGGAACGCTGATGATGGCGGCACGCTTTGTTGATGCAGTTACTGATGTGACGATGGGACAGATTGTAGACCGGTCCAAACCGACGAAAGACGGTAAATTCAAGCCCTGGATTAAACGGATGTGCGGTCCGGTGGCTATTGCCTCATTTTTAATCTATCAGTCCGGACTTTCAGGAATGTCGTATGGATTTAAGATTGTATGGATGGTTGTCACCTATCTTTTATGGGGTTCCATCTTCTATACATCCATCAACATACCTTATGGTTCCATGGCATCTGCGATTTCTGCAGAGCCGAAAGACAGGGCGCAGCTGTCCGTATGGCGTACAATTGGAGCGACACTTGCCTCCCTTGTAATCGGAGTGGGAACGCCTCTGCTTGCATATGAGGTGGTAGACGGAAAGACCATTTTATCCGGTTCCAAAATGACAATGATTGCAGGTGTCTTTGCAGTCTTCGCAATTATTTGCTATCTGCTTTGTTTTAAACTTGTTACAGAACGCGTACCGGTGGAAGCCAACAGTGAAAAACTGGATATCGGAAAACTGTTAAAAAGTTTATTATCAAACCGTGCGCTGATGGGAATCATTGCAGCGGCGATTCTTTTGCTTCTGGCTCAGCTGGGGATGCAGGGGATGTCATCTTACGTATTTCCTAATTATTACGGTTCTGCAGGCGCTCAGTCAGCATCCAGCATGGCCGGCAGTCTGGGAGTGCTGATTATCTGTGCACCGTTTGCTGTAAAACTGGCACAAAAATTCGGCAAAAAAGAGTTATCGATCGTATCCTGCCTTGCCGGCGCGGCTTCCTTCGTCGTCTGTCTTATTGTAAAGCCGCAGAATCCGTATGTTTATGTAGCTTTCTATACGCTGGCTATGGTTGGTTTGGGATTCTTTAACACCGTGATCTGGGCAATGATTACAGACGTCATTGATGATGCAGAGGTCAAAAAAGGAGTTCGTGAAGATGGAACGATTTACTCACTCTATTCCTTTGCACGTAAGCTCGGCCAGGCTTTTGCCTCCGGCTTGACGGGCGGTCTTTTGAGCCTGGTTGGATATACGCAGGCTACGGCTTTCGATGCGGAGGTTACGGCTGGAATCTTCCGCATGTCCTGCATCGTACCTATTATAGGATTGATTGCAGTTGCCCTTGTACTGATTTTTATCTACCCTCTTAACAAAAAGAAAGTAGAGGAAAATACGGCGGAATTGGCGCTGCGCCGAAGTAAAAACGCATAAAAGGAGGCATATATGGAGTCTATATTCGACGGTTTTAAAAAGAGCAGGGATTATCTTATCTGCGTGGATTCTGACGGCTGTGCCATGGATACCATGAATATCAAGCATATCAGGTGCTTCGGTCCCTGTCTTGTGGAAGAATGGGGGCTCCAGAACTGGGAAAAAACAATTCTTGACAGATGGAATGACATCAATCTCTATTCGATGACCAGGGGAATCAACCGTTTCTGCGGACTTTTAAAAGCACTTCAGGAAATCCATCAGTGCTATACGCCCATAGAAGGGCTTGAGCAACTGGCGCAATGGGTGGAACATTCTCCGGAACTTTCCCAGGCAGCCCTGGAAGCGGAGATAGAAAAAAATCATAGTGCTGTTTTGAAAAAGGCTCTTCACTGGTCGGCCGCCGTGAATTTAAAGATCGGGCTGCTGGAGGAGCAGGAGAAACAGCCGTTTCAGGGAGTCGGGGAGGGCCTGGCCTTCGCGCACCGGTTTGCGGATATCGCAATTGTTTCCTCTGCAAATATGGAGGCGGTACTGGAGGAATGGGACGTCCATGGCCTGCTGGAGCATGTTGATCTGGTACTGGCACAGGAGGCAGGAAGTAAGGCATACTGCATTGGTCAGCTTCTTTTAAAGGGCTATGACAGGGATAACGTGCTGATGACGGGCGATGCACCGGGAGACCAGAAAGCAGCGCTGGAAAACGGCGTGTTATATTATCCCATCCTGGTCCGCCACGAAACGGAATCCTGGAAAGAGTTTAAAGAACAGGCAGTTCCGAGGCTGATCGAGGGTACCTATGAAGGAACCTACCAGAAGAATAAAACAGAGGAGTTTGTCCGCAACCTGCAGAGGTAATTTTACAGAAGAGTAACCAAAAATCGTACAAATATATTGACAGGAGACTGCTTATGACAGATTTAAAAAAGAATCCATACTATCTTTCCGATGAAGACTGTAAGTGGGTTCAAGATACCATTGCCGGCATGACGGAGGAAGAGAAGGTGGGACAGCTTTTCTTTCAGCTGACTCAGTCCCGTGATGAGGCGTATTTAAAAGGGTTAATGGAAACCTATCACCTGGGCGGATGCCGGTATAATTCGGCGCCGGGAAAGGATATACAGGAGCAGAACAGAATTTTACAGAAATATGCCAGAATTCCGGTATTGATTGCCTGCAATACGGAAGGGGGCGGAGACGGGGCCTGTGCTGACGGAACTCCAATTGCCTCTGAAATTAAAATCGGGGCGACAGGCAATGAGGATTATGCCCGTGCTCTCGGGAAGATGTCCAGCGAAGAGGCGGCCGCGATCGGCTGCAATATGGCGTTTGCGCCGATCTGCGATATTCCTTATAACTGGGAGAATACGGAGATCATCACCCGCAGCTTCGGCAGCGATCCTGAGCTTGTGGCAAAGATGAGCGCCGCTTATATGGAGGGCGCCCATTCGACGCCGGGATTTGCCTGTACGGCTAAGCATTTTCCCGGCAACGGTCTGGACTTCAGAGATGCCCATATAGCCAACAATGTCAATACGTTTGATCCCGCAACATGGGATGCCACCTATGGAATGGTGTACAAAACCATGTTTGACAACGGTCTGGAAGCAGTTATGGGAGGCCATATCATGCTTCCTGAGTATGCAAAGCTGATCAATCCGGATTTAAAGGACGAAGATATAATGCCGGCCACCTTAAGTCCGGAAATTATGACAGGACTTCTTCGTGACCGGATGGGATTTAACGGAGTGGTAGTTACGGATGCTTCCCACATGGTTGCCATGACGAACCGGATGAAGAGGAGCGAGATGCTTCCCAGAGCCATCAATGCCGGATGTGATATGTTCCTGTTCTTTAACGATCCGGATGAAGATTTTTCAGTGATGCTGGAAGCTTACAGAAATGGCACAATCAGGGAAGAACGGATGACGGAAGCACTCACCCGGATACTCGGTCTGAAAGCGCATCTCGGACTGAATAAAAGGAAACCGGAGGAATTGGTGCCGACACCGGAATTTCTCGAAAAAGTACTGGGAAAAGAGGAATATAAGGAAACTGCAAAATCCATCAGCCGGGACTGTCTGACATTGGTAAAATATAAAGACAGGGAGGTACTGCCGATTACGCCTGAACGCTATCAGAGAATTATGATTGTTCATGTAAAGGGCAGCGGAGGTGCTATGGGGGAATTGATGAAGCTGATGGGCGGATCGAAAGAAAATCCGGCTGAACTTCTGAAACAGAAGCTGTGTGACAGAGGATTTGACGCATTTATCTATGAAAGTCCCATGGACAAGATGAAAAAGCAGATGGAACAGGGAGAAAAACCGAGTCTGGATTTATATTTTGCGGGAAAGAATGCAGTAAAGGACTTTATAAAGGATATGGACCTGGTTATCACCCTCTGTGATGTTCCAAGCGGCAGGCCGGTGTTTGGCATGTCAAAAGGCGGTGGGGAGATTCCATGGTATGTGTTTGAACTGCCGGTCGTAGTGGTAGGCTGCGGTCAGCCAACCATGCTGGCAGACATTCCTCAGGCAAGGACTTACATCAATACGTATGATGCCCGCAATGATACACTGGGTGCACTCGTGGACGCGCTGATGAAAGGACCGGAGGCATTTCCGGGGACGGATCCCATAGACAGTTTCTGCGGCCTGTTTGATACCCGGTTATAATGGGAGCCTCGGGCAGAGTATGAACAGCAGCAAATGGGGATAAAATCATAATAATTTTATAAAATTTTACTGGCATTATCTCATATTATAGTATATAATAAGCGATAAGACTTGAGGCGGAGTTTTCTTCGCCTCATTGTTTTCTTTCCTGAAATATGAGAAAATAGAGATAGAAGAACAGGAAAGCAGTAAAATTCAGATAAGTAAAGGCAGGTGACGACATTATGCATAAATTCTTAAGGTCTATTGGATTCAGCCTCTACCAGAAGGACCGGGATATCGATAAATTGTTAGATCAGATGACAGAAGATGTATCCGGAATGAAGCGGATTCAGCTGGATGAGGAGACGAACCTTTGTGAGATCAGAAAAGAGGTTGCGCCAGGAATGGGTATCGCCGTATTCGGTCAGATGGACCGGGACGGAGTATTTCGCAGGAACTACTATTATCCTTACTTAAGAAGCGAGGATATGACATCGGATGTGTCCTGTTCCATTCAGCGCCATACGGAGCGTGAGACGTATGCGGGACTGCTTGATGAGTATAAGGTCGGTATTTCCCTGATATTTTATATCGATAATTCATTCGAGTGCAGGGAGAGAATCATGGACCAGCGTTCCCTGGAGACTAAGCGTGCCAATCTAACCGGACTGGCGGTCAGCGGCAAGATTCTTCTGCCGATTCAGAAGACGGAGAAGCAGCGGGAAAACGCGAAGGTTACGGCGAAAGAGCGTAACACGCTTTTGGAAGCGGCCAAGAATGGCGATGAGGATGCCATGGAGACTCTGACCATCGAAGATATCGACATGTATTCCCAGATCTCCAGACGGGTGATGAAGGAAGATTTGTATTCGATCATTGATTCCTGTTTTATGCCTTGCGGAGTGGAATGTGACCAGTACTCAGTGATTGGTGAGATTACAGAAATTGTAGAAAAGAAGAACCAGATCACAGGAGAAGAGGTTTATGATTTGAAACTGGAATGCAGCGACATCGTTTTCCATGTGGGGATCGCCAAGCAGGATTTGACCGGAGAGCCGGCGGTTGGAAGACGGTTTAAGGGGCAGATTTGGATGCAGGGCAATGTGGTATTTGATGAGGCGGCGGATTAGACAACGGGATTTTGAAGGATTTGGTGAAAGATTCTTCAAGTAAAACTTGACGAAACGCATAATTGTTAATATAATAATATACAGCCTGTGCGCGGTTATGGCCGCAGCACAGGGGATGTTTCTGTAGCTCAGCAGGATAGAGCGTCCGCCTCCTAAGAGAACTTAGAGCGCTCGCTTTTTGGGGATTCGCCCCGCAAAATTTAATACGTGTTTCTGTAGCTCAGCAGGATAGAGCGTCCGCCTCCTAAGGTAGAACCATGGCGGAACCCTTTTGAAGAAAAAGGGTAGCGTTTGAGGGTCACTTAAGGAAGCGAAATCTGAAAAATCAGAAGAGATAAGAAAGAGATAATTCATCACGAAAGTGTTAGAGTTATAAATGATGGCAGCCGGAGCCAAAGGGTCGAAAAAGCCCGGAAATACGGCATTTGTCTCCTTAGTTAAATGGATATAACGGGGCTCTCCTAAAGCTCTATTGTAGGTTCGATTCCTATAGGAGACGCTAAATTTTAGCGGTAATGATTGTAAAAAGTCATTGCTGCTTTTTTTGTATCTTGGGTGGAAATTTCCACCCGAAATTGAAAAAACAGAAGGATTTCATCCACCCAAAATAAGATTTTACCACCCATTTGAAAATTATGATTTTCCACCCGGATGTGTGGCATATGGTGTAGGGAAGAAAAAGGGTTGTCAATGGATGTAAATTTGGTTTTCTTGTCTGTATGATTCAGACCTGAGGAAGATAGATGCTCAGATTAGATGTAATAAGTCTAGTCTGGGCATTTTTTCGTCCAGGAGAAAAGGAGGATTCATGGAAGTACGAAAAGAAGATCAAAGAGATCAGGATGAAAAAGTCGTTGAGATAGAAATTGAACGACTCAGGGATTTTAAAAATCATCCATTTAAGGTACAGGCAGATAGTCAGATGAAAGAGTTACAGGAATCCATAAAGAAATATGGGATTCTTAATCCGCTGATCGTAAGACCGAGACCGGAAGGATTTTATGAAATCATTTCTGGTCATAGAAGAAAGTATGCAGCACAGCAACTGAAATATACGAAGGTTCCGGTCATTATCAGATATATGCTTGAAGAGGATGCCATTATTTCAATGATAGATGCTAATTTACAGAGGGAACGAATCTCACCGAGTGAAAAAGCATTTGCTTATAAGATGAAATATGATGTACTCAAGCGAAAGGCAGGAAGAAGGAAATGTAGCCAGGTTGACTATTTAACTGGTAAAAAAAGCGTGGAAGTCATAAGCGAAGAATGTGGGGACAGTCCAAAGCAGGTACAGAGATATTTGAAACTTACCAAACTAATTCCAGAGCTGCTTGAAAAAGTGGATGATGAAACAATGGGATTTACGATAGCTGTGGAATTAGCATCATTAACCGAAAAAAATCAGAGAACTGTGCTGGATGCAATGGAAAGCACATTGGGTACACCAAATCTGTCCCAGGCAATTCGGATCAAAAAATTGCAGGAAGACGGAAGATTCAGCCAGGAAAAAATAGAGGAGTTCTTAAGTGAGATCAAGCAAAAAGATGCTGATCGGGTGGTTTTCAAAAATGAACAGCTATACCGATATTTTCCATCGTATTACACAGCAGAACAGATGAAAAGAGAAATACTGACACTATTAAAAATTAATATGACATTTGAATAAAACAAAGGAGAAAAGTATGTGTAGAGTTATTGCAGTATCAAATCAAAAAGGCGGAGTAGGTAAAACAGTATCATGTGTAAATCTTGGAATAGGATTAGCACAGGAAGGAAAGAAGGTGCTTTTGATAGACGCTGATCCACAGGGGAGTCTTACAATCAGCCTTGGTTATGAGGAGCCGGATGAAATGGAGTATTCTCTGGCAACCCTGATGATGAACATTGTGAATGATGAAAAACTGAATATAGAAAAGACAATCTTACACCATAAGGAAGGCGTGGACCTTATCCCAGCTAACATTGAATTATCAGCCATTGAGGTATCTCTGGTAAATGCCATGAGCAGGGAACTGATTCTGAGATCTATGGTAGACAGGCTGAGAGAATTTTATGATTACATCATAATTGATTGTATGCCTTCACTGGGAATGATGACAATCAACGCATTGGCATGTGCAGATTCAGTGCTGATACCGGTGCAGGCTGCGTATCTTCCGGTCAAAGGCCTACAGCAGCTGATTAAGACAATCGGAAGGGTAAAGAAGCAGCTGAATCCAAAGCTCAAGATAGAAGGAATTCTTCTGACTATGGTTGATAACAGAACAAATTATGCCAGGGATATTTCACTGATGGTGTACGATACATATTCCACATCTATAAAAGTATTTGGTTCGGAAATTCCGATGTCAGTCAGAGCTGCGGAAGTCAGTGTGGAAGGAAAAAGTATCTATTCCTATGATCCCAAAGGAAAAGTAGCATGTGCATACAAGAGCTTAACCGAGGAAGTTTTGAAGGAGGATAGATGATGACAAACAGAGTTGCTGGAAAAATTAAATTACAGTCCGTAGATGAATTATTGGGAGTACCGGAGATTTCCGGTACCCAGGAAATAGAGATTGTGAGAATCCATGCATTTCCAAATCATCCGTTTAAGGTTTTAGATGATGAAAGAATGAATCAGTTGGTAGATAGTATTCGGGAGAATGGTATTCTGAATCCGGTAATTGTAAGACCAGATTTGAATGGGGATTATGAAATGATCTCTGGACACCGTAGATTACATGCAGCCGGAATTGTAGGACTTCAAAAGATACCTGCTATTGTAAAGGAAATGTCTGATGATGAAGCCATTATAAAAATGGTGGATGCCAATATTCAGAGGGAAGAGATACTTCCGAGCGAGAGAGCCTTTAGTTTTAAGATGAAAATGGAAGCAATGGGGAGACAAGGATATCGATCAGATTTAAGTTGTGGAACTCAGTTCCACACGATGAGTGTAGATGATAGAAAGACAAGACAAACTATTGGAAACGAAGCTGGAATGACAGGAAGGCAGGTTACTAAGTATATTAGGCTTACAGAACTTGTTACGGAAATACTTGATTTGGTGGATAGTAAAAAAATTACATTAACAATGGGAGTTGACCTCTCTTATCTCGATGAGCAGGTTCAGAAATGGGTCTATGAATATTACCGTGACAATGGATTTTTAAAGCCGGTGCAGGTAGAAGCATTACGGAATCAGCAGAACTTATCTAATGTATCTCAGTATAGTATTATTTCAATAATGAATGATGCACTTCCAAAGAAGAACACGGCAGCCAAAGTATCATTTACAGAAAAGAAGCTGGATAAATATTTTCCATCTCACTATTCGGCAAAGGATAGGGAAACCGTGATTATACAATTATTGGAACAGTGGAGTGAAGCACAGAAAGCAATTCAATAAAGAGAACAGGATTCCAGAAGTGTAAAAAGGTCACTTTTGGAACAGGAGGAAAGATAAATGGAAGACAGAATAAAACTCTCCTATTTTTATGGAAGAGAAGCGGATCAATATTCGTTTTATAGAATACCAAAATTGCTATTTACTGAGGAATATTTCAAGAAGATATCCGTGGAGGCAAAAGTGTTATATGGTCTTATGCTGGATCGTATGTCATTATCCATGAAAAATCAGTGGTTTGACACAGAAGGACGTGCCTACATATATTATTCGCTGGAGGATATCATGGATGCTATGGGATGTAGTAATAAAAAAGCCATTTCCATAATGAAAGAACTGGATATAGAATCTGGAATTGGACTCATTGAAAAGAAGCGCCAGGGACAGGGAAAACCAACCATGATCTATCTGAAACAGTTTGTGATCCAGGATGCTCAGAAGTGTAATAATTACATTTCTGGAGAAAAATCAGCAATTTCAGAAGTGAAGAATTTACATGTCTTGAAGTGTAAAAATGTCATGTCCAGAAGTGAAGAAATTACACATCCAGAAGTGAAAAAATTACACACTAATAAGAATAATATAAATAATACTGAGTTAAGTAATACTGAATCTAATCATATCATATCGGGAAATGATGGGATGGGATTCGATGTGGAAGCATACACGGAAATAATCAAAGAAAATATTGAACTGGACATTCTCTTAGAGCGGTACCCTTATGACAGGGAACTGCTGATAGGTATCTTTGATCTGATTCTGGAAACTGTTCTTTGTAAGAATAAGTCTATCATTGTTGCATCTAGCGAATATCCGGCGGAACTGGTCAGAAGTAAATTTTTGAAACTGAATATGTTCCACGTAGAATATGCGATGGACTGTATGAGAAAGAATACTTCAAAAATACATAATATCAAAAAATATCTGCTGGCGGCATTGTTTAATGCACCGAGTACCATCAGCGGTTATTATCAGGCAGAAGTAAATCATGACCTACCGCAGTACGCCGCAAATGATAAATAATAATTGGTTGTTTGATCAGCATCTGGGAAATAAGTCAGAAAAGAGGAGGATGCATAAAATGTTAAAAATATTTGCAAAATTGATTGTATTGCCAGTGATAGTGATTTTGATTGCTTTATCTTTTACAGTCAGTATCTTATCGAAAATACATTATCTGGCAGCGGTTCTAGTTAATGCAATTTTCATAATGTGCGCAGTGATTGCTTTGTCATTGCAACAGTGGCAAAATTTTGGAATAGCAGTGTTTGTTCTTGCTGTAAGCTGTATGATATTGAAATTGTGGGATATCATCGAATATGCCATTGGAGTAATATGTGGTCATTTATTTGAAATATTATCGGTGTAGATGATTACGCTGGTTTAAGTATAAATTCATGTATCATGAAAAAGAAAAGGCAGCCACAGGGTTAGAACCTGTGACTGCTAAACCGTTTTGCCCAATCCGTATTTGGATTACTTCGACAAACTGAGAGTGTAAAATAAAGTGTGTAAGTTAAGAAAAGAAAATTTCAAAACTTACGCA